>R26__coassemble_620_pt1 | contig 20939 bp, 25 predicted proteins | sample R26__metabat2_low_PE_037 | metagenome-assembled genome bin R26
AGCACTGACGGGATTTGGAATGAGCAGGCGTTTGCATTATTTTTCGGTTCTATAATAAATGTTGGTGTCAGGCTCATCGCCTGACCCCAACATTTATTATAGAACCTTTTTTTAACAGTCCCTAAAAAATATTGATATATAAGGTGGAAAAGCTTATTTAGAAGCGGCTGCCTTTGCGTCCTTAAGGACAGCTTCCAGCTTCGAAATGGTTTTTGTATCGATGCCGGTTTTTTCAATCAGAGTGGAAACGATACCGACCAAGCGGTCGCCATTGTCGAATTTGGGAGTTGCAGAAATCGTCTGAAGAGCAGCATATTCCATTTGCGACATTGTGGGTGCATAGGTTCGGCCGTAACCGCGACCGCAACGTGTAAGACCATCTACACAAAGAACGCCTTTGTCGATCATGTTGTTCAGAATCAGATGGATGGAATTCGGATTCCAGTCCTTGTCGGGGGATTTTTCGATGATTTCGGGACGGGAAAGCGCACGTCCTTCATCCCACATAAGCTGCAGGATATTAAATTCATTTTCGGTCAACGGGTTAGCCATGGTAATGCTCCTTTTCATAACTGTGGGTTAATAGAAGTGAGGGATACTTCTATTCATCCCAATCATACATACTTTGTATTTATTTGTCAAGGCTTTTGTATTTTTTTATAAAAAAAATAGCTATATAAATGGAAAAAATGGATATATATTCAAACAAATGTTTAGTGTTTAATAAAGATATTAACTAAACCTTAGTACCGCAAGAGAAAATCATCAATTATCGTTATCGGGAAAAGTCAGCTGATTACATTATTCCGAAAAAACAGATAATTAAACATCATTTTATACAAAGCGCAAGGAAGCAAACTGCCCTGCATACAAGTTCTGGTATTTATCTTTATATTATTTATAATAATATATCTATATATTGCGTTTTTGAAAAAAATATGGTATGATAAGCCAAAGCTGGAACGACAAGCTGCCGTTCTGACACATATTTCAAATAAAAAAGGAGCAAAAACAGAATGAAAAAAATCCTTATTGTTGTTTTATGCCTTGCAATGGCTGCTGCAATCTGCCTCGGCGGATGTGCAAGCGGTTCGGGTGAGGCTTCACAGGATGTTGCCTATCCCGATGGAGTCAAGTCGGTTTCCTCTTCGGATGAAATCAAGCAGGAGCTCAGCGAGTATCAGGATCTCTGCGTATATGATCTGAGCCAGATGGACGCAACGGATCTGGAATATCTGGTTCGTATGAGCAATGAATATGCTTCTGCGAAGGCAGAGGGCTATGAAATTGTCGGCGTAAGAGATTCTGTCGGCACGCCGGTCAAGTACCGTCTTGTCTGCAAGGGCGAAGCAATGGAATATATTTCTGCGGATGAAATGCCCTACCGTGACATTCCTCTGGAGGTTTCTTACAAGCAGCAGACGGAGGACTGCACCAAGCAGGGTTGGTGCCTGACCTTCCCGCTCAATGGATATAGCTTCTGCCTGTGGGCAACCTACGATGTTGCGAATATGGATTATGAGCAGATGGGCGAGATTTATACCGCCACCTATTATGATCTGCTTGATATGGCAGAAGCCATCATTGATTCTGCATTGGATTGATCGAATACATAGTAAACCCGGGGCGCTTCACAGTGAAGCACCCCGGGGATTTTTTATTCTACTGTCAGCACATCCTTGAGCGAGGTGTCGCTCAGGAAGGTATCGGCGTTATAAAGGAAGAGAACATCGGTCACGCTCTCACGGGTAATGACAGATTCGATGTTATCGTAGAAATAACGCGGATCGATCATAACGATTTCATCATAGTAGGGATACAGGAACTGGACGTAGCAGTTTGCATAGGAATCCTTGAAAAGCAGGAGCGTTTTTCCGCAGTCAACCGTTGTTTCGATGGTCACCTTGGGGTGATTGCCGCCGAAGAAAACGGTGTACTGATCTTTCTCAAACAGACAGTCGCGTTTGTACAGGGAGCAGATTTTTTCCTGCGTATCTCCGTAGGTGACACGGTAGTCTGTAGCATTCTTCGGGACGTAGATCTCGATGACATCGCGGGTGGAATGGTCGCCGCTCTTCGATGCCAGCGTACCTTCAAAGGAGTTGGAAACGGTGTAGACATCATAGCCCTGCGATACCTTGCCGATGCCCATGGCCTTTGCCGTTGCGGAGAAGGCGTAGGAGGCTGCGAGGCTCGTCCAGTGATGGTCGGTGCGGTAGTAAAGCGGCTCACTGCTGTGCTTGCTGAGAGCGGCAGTCGGATCGAGGAAGGTTACGCCGTCCAAAGCGTTGCGGATGTATTTCAGATCGGCGTTCTGATTGCGTCCGGGCGCATTGGTCGGAAGCTTGTCTGCAAGAATGGATACGGCGTTGGGAACGATCATCATATTGACTTTCAGCTCTTCATGCCGCTGCGTAAAATCATTGACTGCGGCAAGCGTAGCGTCAACATTCTTCCAATCCGGCTCGGTCGGAATCTGAATCAGATAATCGTCCTTGCCGAGATAGACACCGTTGGATTCCTTCTGCCCGAAAAATTTTGCACATTTCAGACGCAGTGTGATCCAGAAATCGCGGGCGAAAAACTGGTCGGCAATGTAGTCTTCCCATCCGGCAAAATAGCTGCCGTCCAGAAGTGCATCGGTGGAGAAGGTGGGCGCTTGCGCGAGGTTGCGGTTTTCGTTGTCGGAAAAGCTCCTGTCGGGGGAGAGAATGCCGAGCAGATCGCAGAATATGATAAAAACGATCAGCAGGACGGCAAGCCAATACCCCTGTGTCGAGCGGTTCTGCTCCATATTGGAGCGCCGCGGACGGCGGTAATTATTTGTTTGTTCCATTGAATTACCTCCGTCAGAACTGGAAATACAGGAAGGTGGAATAGGTGTCGTTCATCAGACTTGCAACGCACAGAAGCAGGAGAATTCCGAAAAAGACGATCGAAAGAATGACCGTGAGATTGCCCTTGCGTCTGTAAAGTCGGGAAACGAATTTTGTAACAAAGGGAAGCGCTGCGACAATTGCAACAAGCAGAATCATCCAGCTATTGCCGAGATAATACAGCGCGGTGGAATCAATGACACCGCTGCCGCCGCCGAACATACTGCCCAGATAGCTTGCGGCGCTGCCGATGGAGTCGGAGAAGAAGAACACCCAGCCGATGATGACAAGCAGGACGGTGAGGATGTGGCGCAGGATATTCGGCAGCTTCTCTACCACGCTGCGCAGGACGAATTTTTCCAGCACGAGCAGAACGCCGTAGTAAGCGCCCCATGCAAGGAAGGTCCAGTTCGCGCCGTGCCAGATGCCGGTCAGGATCCAGACGATCAGCAGATTGCGGATGGTCTTGCTCTTGCCCTCACGGCTGCCGCCGAGGGGAATGTAGATATAGTCGCGGAACCATGCGCCGAGGGAGATATGCCAGCGGCGCCAGAATTCCGAAATGGAGGAGGACATATACGGATAGTCAAAGTTCTTCGGGAAAGTGAAGCCGAACATTCCGGAAAGTCCGATCGCCATTTCGGAGTAACCGCCGAAGTCAAAATAGAGCATCAGCGAATAGAGAATTGCGCCGAGCCATGCCGTTGCGGCAGAGAGCGAGGAGGGCTGCAGGGCGGTAATTGCGTAGAAGGAAATGCCGAGCGTGTTGGCGATCAGGACCTTCTTTGCAAGACCGATCAGGAACAGACGCGCACCTGCGCCGAATTTTTCGCGGGTGATGGGATGCTCTGCCAGCTGACCTGCCATCGTGGAATACTGCACGATCGGTCCGGAGACCAGCTTCGGGAAGAATGTTACAAACAGGCTGAAGCTGATGATATTTTTTGCGGCAGGCGTTTTGCCGCGATAGACATCAAACAGATAAGAAAGAATGGAAAACGTAAAGAAGGAAAGTCCGATGGGAACGGGCAGCTGCTGTGCTTTTATCGCCGCGCCGAACAGGGCGGAAATATTCTCCAGCAGGAAGCCGTAATACTTGAAGAAGCCGAGCAGCAGCAAATTCACAATAACGGCGGAAAGCATGGTGAATTTTGTCAGAGCGGTTTTGCCGGCTTCCTTCTGCTTGCCAAGCTCAATTCCGGTGAGGTAGTTGAACAGCAGACTTGCGACCATCAGGACCAGATACTGCGGTGTGCCCCAGGAGAAGAACACCAGAGAGCACAAGACGAGCAGCGGATTTTTCAGCCGTTTCGGCATGATGACGTACAGACCCAGACAGATGGGCAGGAAAACGAAGGGGAAGAAAAGATTACTGAATGTCATGTCTTTCCCTCCTTACAGTGCGCTCAAAAAGGCCTGCGCGGCAGCAGATGAGGCCGGATGGACAACGAACAGGATATAGTTGCCGCGAATTTCAATGGTGCTGTGATTGGTCAGCATATCGTACTGATCGGCGCCGTAGCCGTCAAAGCTGGTCTTTTGCGTATCCAGACGCTTTTCAACTGCCTGACGGACTGCATCCTGCTGCGCAATATCCGCGAGCTTGACGATCAGGAGCTCTTCCGCGCCCATGTTGGTCGTCGGGTAGTACAGAACGCAGGCATCGAAGCTCTCGGGATCAATGCCGTACAGGCGCTTGATCATGCGATTGTTTGCTTCCTGCATTTCGGACATATCCAGCTTGGAGGTGACAGCTTCGATGACAGTCTCCGGAGCGGCAGAGCTGATGCGGTTTTGCGAAAAGACGGAGATCAGAAAAACCACGGCAGCAGCAACGGCGACCCAGCGCAATATTTCTAAAAAGAGTGTTTTTTTCATAGGCCGGCCTCGTCCTCAATGACTGCAACGATCAGGTTGCGCGCCCAATAGCTGTAAAATTCTCTGCGAACGTGGATGCCGTCGATGTCCCAAAGATCGGCATGGTCTTCGCAGGTCTGACTGTTATCGACAAATAAAATATCGTTTTCCTCGCAGGCTTGCTGCACCGTATCGCTGTAGGTCGGGATCTCGCGCCAGAGTGAGGAAAGGTCAAAGGCAGGGTCACGGGCAGGCAGAATGGAGCTGACGATAATGCGTGCCCCCGGAACAGCCTGCTTCAGCGAGTTGCAGACTTCCATAAATTCCTCGGTGTATTCCTCCGGCGAATTCCAATAACCGATGCTCACGTCGTTCAGACCGTAGCAGAGGAAAATATAGGAGGGATTCAGCGCCTTGATTTCATCCATATGCTCTGCGACCCTGCGGATGGTGTCGCCGCCGTCAGCCAGAACGCGGGATTTTTCCAGGAAATCGTAATAATAGAAACCGACGGCACGGGAGTCGCCGAGAATGACATAGTCATGGAACATGGACCAGACATCGGTTTCGTCGGAAAGCAGCTTCTGCAAAATGATGTCGCGCTCAACTTCCATTCTCTTTTTCCGGTTGGCGGCAAGCACTTCATCGATCACAGCGGGATTTTTGGTTTCCAGGGATTCCAGATAGGTAATGCCTTCCTTTGTTTCGTTGTGCTGGGTATTGCCGCTGCCGAAAAGAAGACCCATCAGCAGCCAGACAAGCACACCGAGAACGGCAAGTCCGACGATAAAAAGCACAAACGGCAAAATGGTTTTGCCGGATTTCTTTTTCGGCGCTCTGCGTACAGCGTTTGTACGGGGTTCCTGACGCGATTCGGGCAATCTGCTTGCGCTGTGCAACCGTTCATAGTGACCTGCATTGCTTCTTTCGTAACGCGCAGCAGAGGCTCGCTCATTTGCGGCAGGACGCCTTTCGTAACGTGTGGCATCCGTATGCTCGCGCGGATAGGCAGGGCGGCTCACGCTCCGGTCATAATTGCGGACGGGTCTGTCTGCAGCAGGTCGTGTATGCAGGGAGTCGCGCCGTGTATTTTCGGCGCTTCTGCGCCGATTGTATTCTTGATTATCGCGTCTGCGATTTCTATCAGTTTCCATATTCTCTCCAGTATATCTTTTCCTCGGAATGAGGATGAAAAAAATCAAAATTCGACAAATTGCAACATCTTTAATTTTAGTATGGCGTGGGATTAAAGTCAATCGTATTTCTTGGATTTTTCCCATGAAAAAGAAAAAAATTTCAGGCAAAGTGCCTGAAATTTTTTTAGGTTTCATTAAACTTTTTGCAAGACCTGACCGCTGTGGGAATTTGTCCGTTTTCCGTTCTGAACGGCAGGCTTTCCGCCGACAAAAATGATGTCGAAGCCTTCGCTTTCCTGACGGGGCGCAAGGTAGGTCGCGCGTTCATGCAGCGCTTCGGGCTTGAAAATATTGATGTCGGCATCGTATCCGACAGCAAGAAGTCCCTTGTTTGCAATTGCCATGGACTGCGCAGGGAGCGAGGTGACTTTTTTTACGGCTTCCGGCAGAGAAATTGCCTTCTTTTCCAGCACAAAACGCTCAAACAGCCGCACATACGAGCCGTACACACGCGGATGGGGCATACCGGCTGTGGGGTAGGTGGAATCGGAAATCACGCTGGAATACGGGTCGCGCAGAATCGTGCAGATATCGTCTTCGCAAGCCATGCGGTCGATCATCGTTACGGCGCAGCGCTCATCGGCAAGCAGCTGACACAGGCAGTCTACCGGATCGAGCTTCAGTTCTTCCGCAGCCTGTGCAACGGTTTTCCCGATCAGACCCTGATACTGCGGCAGATTCAGAGCGGAAAGCATGATATTCTCCCAGCCGACCATCTGCGCGATGTTGTCGAAGTCGCGCCGGCTTTCAATTCCGTCACGCAGCAGATCGCGCTGTTCCTTCTGGCGAAGGCGTGCGCATATGGCATCGACGCCGCCGGTCAGGAAATCCGGCGGAAGCAGATGCAGAAGCTGTGTTGAGCCTGCATCGTAAAGGTAGACGTCGCAGGAAATATCCACGCCCTCCTGCCGCGCCTGCTCCATCAGCGCAAGCGCCTGCGGAATCTTGCTGTTCCAGTTGCGTTTTCCCATCGCCTTGAGATGGCTGATGTGCATCGGGCAGCGCAGCGCCTTTGCGACCGTAATCATTTCCTCTACACTGCGGCAGACACCGTCACCCTCCTGACGCATATGGACGGTGATGGGAATACTGCCGCCGCGCAGAGGCTCCAATGCACAAATCAGACCTTCTGTGCTGTAGAAGCATTCCGGCGCATAGCCAAGACCGAGGGATACGGCAAAAGCACCGTCAGAAAGTCCGCGTGTGAGCTGTTCATGGATGGCGGTATAATCAGTTGGCTCCTGCTCGCCGTAGCCGAAAATATCAGCGCGAATCGTGCCGTTTCCGAGCATCATGCCGACATTCAGCGGCAGATCGACCTTTTGCAGGGCGGAAAAGTATTCTGCAAGCGAGCTCGTCGGCACGTCGGGGTCAATTTTGCCGGTGATTGGCTCAAGGTAATGCAGAAGCTCCTCACGGTGGGCATTTCCGAACGGAACGAGCGATACGCCGCACGCCCCGTTGAGCACGGTGGTCAGACCCTGACGCAGCTCGGCATTTCCGTAGCCGGGGCGGAAGGCTGCCGCGTCGCCGTGACGGTGAATGTCAATAAAGCCGGGCGTAACGCAGAAGCCGCTTGCATCAATCGTATGTTTTGCCTGCCCTAAATTCTTTCCGATTGCGGCAATTTTTTTGCCTTGAATCGCAAGATCAGCGCAGACGGACGCTTTGCCGCTGCCGTCAATCAGCGTGCCGCCGGTAATCAGATAATCAAACATGGTATCACTTCCTATGTTTTATATCATAGCACCGGCGCAGAGAAAATCAAGTGTCGGATTGCAGTTGATTTTTGGCGGACAGTTGGTTATAATATGGTCATAATAAGACAGGAGGTCAGACAAATGGCTGTAAAAATTGAAAAATCCACCATTATCGGTGAAGTTCTGGATATTGCTCCCGAGACCGCTCCGCTGTTCATGGCGATCGGTATGCATTGCCTCGGCTGCCCGTCCTCCCGCGGCGAGACTGTCGAAGAGGCCTGCATGGTCCACGGTGTCGATCCCGACGGCTTCCTTGCACAGGTCAACCGCTTCATCGAAGCAAACGAAGCAAACAAGGAAAACAACTGATTTTTAAGGGACTGCAATGCAGTCCCTTATTTTTGGAGAGCTTATGAAATTACCGATTTGCAAACGCCTGCTGTGCTGCGCGGCGCTTGTTCCGGAGGGGGCACGCGTTGCCGATATCGGCTGCGATCACGGCTATCTGGGCATTCATCTGCTGCAAAGCGGACAGGCATCGTTCGTCCATGCCTGCGATCTGCGCGAAGGACCGATTCACCGTGCAATGGAAAATGCGCTGAAATTCGGCACGGCGGAAAAAATGCGTTTTTCACGTGCGGACGGATTGTCTGCCGTTTCGCCTCAGGAGATCGATACGATCGTCTGCGCCGGTATGGGCGGCGATCTGATCGTGCAGATCCTGAAAAATGCGCCGTGGGTCAGAAATGAAAAATACACCCTGATCCTGCAGCCGCAATCGTCGGGGCAGGAGGTACGCAGAGTGCTTTCCGGGGAGGGCTTCGGTATCGTTTCGGAATCGCTTGCACAAGACGGCGGCTTCCTGTATAATATTATTATGATGCGTTACGGCAATGCGCAGCAGCTCACGCCCGGACAGCAGTTCTGCCCTGCGCAGCTTCTGCAAAGCGGTGATAAGCTGCTTCCGGCGTATCTTTCGCGTATCGAAGGCAGTCTGCGCAGCACGGTTGCCGGAATTGCAAAGGGAAATAATGCGGAAGATCGGGAAAAGCTTGCCTACTACCGTGCGGCGCTGGAGGAAATAAGCGCCCTTCTATAATCTGAAAGGGGATGGCGTGATGGCATCCGTAAAGGAAATTCTGGACTACTTATACACCCTTGCACCGGAGCATTATAAAATGAGCTGGGATAATATCGGTCTGATGTGCGGACACGCCGATCGGGAGGTCACAAAGCTCATAGTCGCGCTCGATGCCTCTCCTGCGGTCGCAGCGGAAGCAATGGCACACGGCTGTGAGCTTGCCGTTGTGCATCATCCGCTGGTGTTTGTCACAACGCCGTCCGTTTCCGATATGACGCTCACCGGAAAACGGCTGCTTTCCTATCTGGAAAACGGCATTGCGGTGATTTCCATGCATACGAATTTAGACTGTGCGCCCGGCGGTGTCAACGACATTCTGGCGCAGAAGCTGGGACTTCGGAACATGCAGGTTTTGGAGGACGGCGAAATGGAGCATCTGGTCCGTTACGGCGAGGTTACGCCGCAGAGCCTTGCACAGTTCATTCCGTTCGTAAAGCAGCAGCTTGGCTGTGAGGGACTTCGCTATGTTGACGGCGGCAAGCAGGTGCAGCGTGTTGCCGTCGGCGGCGGTGCGTGCGGAGAATATACACAGCAGCTTTCCGCGCTCGGCTGTGATACCTTCGTCACCGCGGATGTCGGCTATCACCGTTTTGCCGATGCGGAGGAAATGGGCATAAACCTGATCGATGCAGGACATTTTGAAACAGAGAATGCCGTCTGTGCCTATCTTGCCGCAAAGCTTCGTGCCGCATTCCCGAAAATTGAGGTTTTTGAGTCGGAAACGCATAAAGATTGCATAAAATTCGCATAAAACGGTTGTTTTTCAGCACAGTGTGTGTTAAAATATAGGACGATATTCTACAAGAGAAGGGAAGAACTACCATGTCGGGTCATTCCAAATGGCATAACATTCAGAAAACAAAGGGCGCACAGGACGCTAAGCGTGCAGCAGCCTTTACCAAAATTGCAAAAGAAATGTACGTAGCGGTCAAAGAGGGCGGCGGCTCTACCGACCCCAACTATAACTCCCGTCTGGCTACCGTTATCACCAAGGCAAAGGCAGCCAATATGCCCAATGACAATATCAAGCGCGTGCTGGATAAGGCAGCCTCCGCAGGCAGCGGTGATGCTTATGAATCCATCACCTATGAAGGCTACGGTCCGAGCGGCATCGCTGTCATTGTTGAGACCATGACCGACAGCCGTAACCGTACCGCCGGCAACGTCCGCCATCATTTCGATAAATACGGCGGAAAGATGGGCGCTTCCGGCTGCGTCAGCTGGAACTTCAGCAAGAAGGGCGTTCTCGTTATTGACAACGAAGACGGCGACTATGAAGAAGACGACGTCATGATGGACGCTATGGATTGCGGCGCAGACGATTTTGAGGCAGAGGAAGATTGCTTCACCATCTACACACAGCCCGATGATTTCAACGCCGTTGCCGATGCGATGGGCAAGAAGGGGTATCCGTTCGTTTCCGCGCAGATCGAAATGGTCCCCGGCGAATATAAGAAGCTTGAGAACGAAGACGACATCGCCAATATGGAAAAGATGCTCGACATCTTTGAAGATGATGACGATGTGCAGAACGTCTGGCACAACTGGGAACGATAAAAAAGGGAGCGCAAGCTCCCTTTTTTGATATGAAGGAGAAAACGATATGAAAACTCTGCTGCATATCTGCTGCGCGCCGTGCGCCAATCAGTGCATTGACGTTTTGCGCAAGGACGGTCACGAGCTGACGGGCTTCTGGTACAATCCGAATATCCACCCGTTTACGGAATACCGCGCACGGCGCAACTGTCTGCGCGAATACGCCGCAAGCGTCAATCTGCCGCTGATGGAGCGCAACGATTACGGTCTGCGGCCGTTTGTGCGCGAGGTGGCGCAGGACATCGGCGGACGCTGTGTCAAGTGCTATGAAATGCGCCTGTTCGCAACGGCAAAAATGGCAGCGGATTGCGGCTTTGACAGCTTTACATCCTCTCTTTTCATCAGCCCCTATCAGCAGCACGATCTGATGCGTGAGGTTGCAGAACGGGCAGCCGCAGAATACGGCGTACAGTTTCTGTACCGCGACTTCCGCCCGTATTTCCGTGCCGGTCAGGAGCGTGCGCGGGAATTGGGAATGTATATGCAGAAGTATTGCGGCTGCGTTTTTTCGGAAGAAGAACGCTACTTAAAGCCGACAAAAATCATACGATAAGAAAAACGGCATCTGCCCGAATGGACAGATGCCGTTTCAGCGTGTCGAAAAACCCTTTTCGGCACGCTGACAGGCTGCCAAAAAGTTCGGAAGACAAGCAACTCACGCCCGTCGGCGTACATAGGTACGGTAGGGCGTGAGTTGCGCAGTAAGTCAAAATCCTTGTAAAACAAGCATTTATTAGGCTGAATAGTTTGAAAAACTTTGAATTTGCAAATTATAAAAATCAACGCTTTGTGTTAAAAAAGTTTAATCGATTTTGACGGTTACGGACTTTTTGACAGCTTGAAAAACGGCATCTGCCCGAATGGACAGATGCCGTTTTAATGAAATCAGGTGCCTCCGGGAACTTCCAGGAAGCTGAAGCGGTAGCGCAGATAGTTTTCCGCCGGCTCCTCCAGAAGTGTCAGATCGGTCAGAAGTGCATTTGCACTTGACCAGTTGGGAAGCTTCAATGTTCCTGCTGTACCGTCATAAAACAACTGCGCCAGCGTGGAGAACATGGAATATGCTGTTGTGCCGTAAAATGCGCCTTCTCCGCTGAAGATACGGGGCATACGGGCGATATTGTCAACCGTCCACAGCCCGTTCTCCGGATGGACCTCCGTAAACCGGTGGAAGGTGATCTCAATTTTTTCCGGATTGATAGGCCACATAAAGGTTCGGAAAGACATTGCTGCCATAATTTCACTTCCTTGTCATCAGAAACTGTTGCGGGCTGAGGCGATAATGGTTGCTTCTTCGATCTGCCCGACACCAAGCTCGGTACGTACGGAAAGGGCAGTGATTTCGCAGCCGGAAAAGCGAATCAGTCTGCCGCCGCCGGAGAGTACCAGCGTGAAGCTGTGAAGCGGATGCAGATCGATCTCCTCAGAGAAGATGCTTTTGTCGGTTATCAGACGGGTAAAATGCAGCTCATAGTGTCTCTTACCGGGAAGAATCTTTGCCGGAAGATTTTGCCCGATCGTGTAAATCTTAATCGGCTCCACAACCGTCCGCTCCGAAAAGGAGCGGACGGTGCCGAGGGCAGTACCGTCGATAAGAAGCTCCGTTTCCGGAGCGATGGGGGTCATGGAATAAGACATGGTAATCACCTCAGGATTCGGACTGATAAAGCAGCATGCCGAAGGTCAGGCAGATTTTGCTGCGGAAGCAGTCGATATTTTCGTCATAATAAACCGGATCGACGCGGATGCCTTTTGCCGTGCAGGAATCAAGACCGTCTGCGACAGCGCTGAGTGCCGATCGGACAGCATCCGCGCACACACTTCCGCCTTTGCGGTATGGGGAGTAGACGTCCAACTGAATGACGATTTCAGCTTCAAAACCGGAAGCGGCAGCTTGAGCGCACAAGCCGATATAATCGGAAAATGCGCACGGAAGAAGCCGGATCGTTGACTGACCGACAGCGATCATCGGGTCGAGCAGCCGCGGAAGTCGGAAGGAGGGAAACGCTTTGACTGCGTGCAGACCTGCCGCCGTCAGGAGCTGTCGTATTTCGGCAGTTAAGTCGTCCACGGATCTGCACCTCCTCCTTCAACGCAGAGCCCCCAGATAAACAGATGCTCGCCTTTGAAAATGACGGGGTCGGAACGCCGGACAATAAAAGTGCGGTTGTCCATAGTTATCGTGTCAGCGCCGCGGATCTGGGTATCGGCGGTTGCGATAAACAGGAACTGTCCGCGTGGAACCTCGCCGCCGGATGGGAACATACGCTCCATATTCTGCCAGCTTTTGGATGTGACGAGCTGCAAAAATACCTTACCGACGGTGGCGGCATTGCCGGAGGAAATCAGAACATCGTTGCCGTATTCACGGATAAGACGGTCAATGACAGCCTTCATGCTCTCACCCCACGGAAAGCAAACGAGTCAGCGCACCACGGCTCAAGCATACGGTAAGCAGCCTGTGCCAGCTGGGAGCGGTCTTCCGAAAAGGTGAGCTTTACGGTTGCGGCAGTGAAATCGGCAAGACCCGGATCATCAAGCTGCTTCATCATGGAGACAGAGAGCATTGCGCATGCGATGATAAATGTGTCATAAAAGTCATCCACATTTGTATTCGGACGCATTCTGGCACGAAGCTCCTGCTCGGCAGCCAGACAGATAGCTGAGAGACATGTCATATGTTGATTGTCCAGCGGACCCAGCAAATCCAAGCAGAAAGCCCGGATTTCATTAGCGTAGCTCATCAGATTTCGAGAACCTTCGCAGCATCATCGCAGATCTTGCTGAAGCCGCAGATTGAAGTGATGGCAGCGCGTTCGAGCTGACGGTCGATCAGCTTGTCATATTCGACCATAACATCGCCGGCTTGGACCATTTCCAGAGAATAGCGGCGGTCAAAAGCGATGATGGTATCGTCGCCGACAGCAGAAGTCTGCATAAGCTGTGCGCCGAGCGGTGTTTCAAACTTGCCGGTGCCCTGGAAATTCAGACCGGTCAGCGGATTTTGCAGCTCGGGCAGCTTGAGCAGATTTACCATGGTTGCGGAGTTGACAAGCATGGTGTTCATCTCGTACGGCTGGAACTGCGCCCAAAATTCCACGAGCTGATCGTAGGTCAATGTGCCGGAAGTGCCGGAAATGGGTGCGGTTCCAACGCTGAAAACAGGCGCTTCGTTATCGTTTCCGTCACCGTCTACGATGACATTAACGGCATCGGCAAGATGCATTTTGTTGATATAGGAGCCGATCTGGCGCAGCATGACGGAGAACATATCAAGCTTCTGGAAGCGCAGAGCTTCATAGGAGGCAACGAGCATTCTGCCGCGCTTGTGCAGATTGATCAGGTTTTCCTTGCTGCGGATAGAGGTCGCGGGGATGGTTGCACCTTCGGCAACATCCTTCAGTTCCTTTTCGTTTTCGGAGGGGACGGAATAAATGCTGCGGTAGTCCATTGCGTCGATATTGGTAACGGTTGCAACGATGGAAGGAAGAATGTTGCCCTCATCGATGCCCTGACGGACGACGCGGGCGATAAATTCCGGGAACAGAACGGAAGACTCAAAAGTGGAGAAGAATTTTTCTACCGGATCAGAGCCTGCGCCGCGTGCACGGATACCGAAGCGCTTGAGCTGACGCTGAAAGGCATCGGTACCTTCCAGAGCTGTTCCCTTATAAGCTTCGGACGGGTCCAGAGATTCAAGGACCTGTGAAAAACTCTTGCCGCTTTCGCGGTACATTCCTTTTTCAAGATGAATTGTATCAAAAGCCATGAATGAAAACCTCCCTCAGAAATTACAGAAGAAATGTGACAGTGGACATGGTGGTGTCAACGCTGACGACCAGGTGCTCTTTTGCACCTTCAAGCTTTTTTACCTTTCCGGCGGCTGCTGCTGCAAGCGGACAGTATCCGACAGTGGGGGCAGTGCCGCTGTAGGGCACGGTGACAAAGCCATGAACGGCGAGCGTGATAAAATCATCATTCTGCGACATGACAATGCCGTGAAAGGCATTTCCGTCACTGCAGGCAGAGACGAAATTTGAAGTGGTAAACTTGCAGGGAGTGCCGACGGGAATGTGGTTGCTGCTGCGAACAGTCACACATTCCTGACCGATGGAATCATAAGAAATAGCCATAGATTAAGTACCTCCGATTAAATAATGTAAGCAGTGTCAATTTCGCTTTGTGTACCCTTTGCGGCAGGAAGCTGTGCATCGGGAGGGAACAGCGCGGCAGTTTTTTCGCGCAACGCTTTGGCAAGGTCAGTCAGATCCTCATCATCCAGAGCGGAGAACGCTGTTCTCAGCGTTTTTTCATCCGCGCCGAAATCAAGCAGAAGACCCATAGAGACTGTTTCGCTCAGGAGATTTTCTCTGCACGTTCTTCCAAACTGTGCATCGCGCTCCAAAGCCTTCAGACTGTCACGCAGTGCAGGTGTGCCGGATTTGGCAACCAGCTCATCCAGTGTCATAAACACACCTCCTTCCGCTTTTTTCATTACGCCTGCCTCCTTCTGTGCAGGGACGGCAACAAAGGAAAATTCGTAGGCGTCGACCGGATCGCACAAAACCGCGATGCAGGCTTTGCCGTCGTAGACCGTGCCCTTGTGATGCTCGCAGGAGCCGTAGGGCAGACCGCAGACGGAGCATACGGTATTTGCGACCGAGCAGCCGACGGAGACTTCCTTCTTGATGCCGCCCTCGATCTCACGGATGAGGTCAGCGTTTTTTTCCGTGCGGAGCATATAACAGCTTGCGCGGATATAGCTTACGCCGCCTTCGCAGAGGACTTCCGTGTCAAAGATGCGGGCGATCTGACGTTCTGTAGACCAATCGTGGTCGGCGATACCCGTTTTGCCGCGAAAGAGCTCTGCCAGAATCGGCAAAGCGGCGGTGTCAAAGCGCTCATGATCCCGATCCGGCTGATCATCGCACAGTCGGACATTGAAGCAGTAGACATCTTCGGGTGTGAGCGGCGTTTTGGAATAGAGATTGATTTTTGCAAGCTGTGCTTCCTCAGGCGTACCGCCGGAAACAACAGCAGCAGCTTTCTGAATGTTCAAGTGCTTCCTCCTTCTGAACCTTCAAGCGGTGTCTGTGAATGTGTAAGCATTGCAGTCTGGGCGCGGACATAGGCAGCCTGTGCTTCATCGACCAGATCCTGCAGACTGATTTCGTCCCAAATAATTTTCGGGCTGCAGGAACAGCCGTTGAGCCGCAGCCAGAGCTCGCAGATGCGTTCCAGCGCAGGCTCTGCAGCTCTGCGGATGGACCAAAGCTCACTCGTCAGCAAATCTGCCTGCTGCTGACTCATACGCTCCGTGCTTGCCCAGTTCAGACCGAGCAGGAACGGCGGCAGACCGGTTTTTGCAACGAGCTGCTCCAGAATTTGCCGGACGGGGACTTCCGAATCCAGAATCGGACCGTCTGCGCCGATGACCTTGACGGAAACATCGCCGACGGCAACAAAATCGCGGATGATGCCGTTTTTGCTGTCCTGCATGGCGGCAGACCATTCATTTGCAATCGTTTCGGCGTGACTTGCAGCGGCAGTGCGTTCAAAGCTGTCGCCGGACGGCTTGCAGACAACGGCATAACGCACATTGCCGGCACGCTCCCAGTTGACCCCGATGGTGTTGTAAATTTTCAACAGAATGTCCGTCAGGAAGGGCATACTGCGTAAAAGCGATACGCCGTAGGGATTGGCGGGCTCGGGATTCAGCGTTGTCAGAAGAATGAGCTGCTGATAGGGAAGCGGACGCATCATGCCATCTTCATCGGGAGCGCAGACGGTAATGTCCAGCGGACTTGCGCCCTCCTCGATCTGAACGGCGGTCACGTCGCCCCAGCAGACGGCAGCGAATGTACGGTTGGAAACGACCATTTCGCCGATCGCACGTCCGTAAAGCAGCAGACTGTCAAGATAGGCTGACAGAAAGCTGTGAATACCGCGCTGTCCTCTGCCGCAGGGAACGGTTCTGAGAAATTCCCGCAGCTCGGACTGCTTCTGCGCACATTCCACGGTGAAGCCGCCCGTCAGGCGTACCAGCTTGGTGATCGCGGCGTCGAGAACGGGAAGCGCCTCACGCATGGACTGATACAGGCGATTTTCCGTGCCTCCCAGAGGAATATAGGCTTTCAGGGAGCCAAAGGGATGTCCCTGTCCGCTCCGAAGCTGTGTGGCGGCAGCAGCAGGAGCAGGTGTGTTCGTTTTGCGTTTCAAAATAAAACCTCCTTTCCGAAAACTTGATATAACGCATGGCGTAATATCTGATACTATTTTTCAATAAAAAGAAGACACTTTTTAATGAAAATCGGTATGAAAAAGTGTGATTACCGCGCAACGGCGCGGACGGCAACGGGCGATTCCGAACGGGTCAGCACCGTTACGACAAAATAGCGCATATCGTCCATCGCGTGGTCATGCTCTTTTTTGACGGCATCCTTTCCTGCCTTCAAATCCCAGACATACTGCTCGCTTTCGCGCAGACAGTCCGTGCAGGTGTCGCAGATGACGATTTTTCCGCTCTTGAGCAGGTCGGAGGTGCGGCGAATACCGGAAAGCACATCGTTGTCGGCTTTTTTGACGTTCCAACCGCGACGGCGCAGAAGCTCAATGAAGCTTGCGGCGGATGGGTCAACGATCACGGCGGTAATTCTGCGTCCGCCTGCAAGTGTCTGCAAGGCATCGGCGTATTCCGCATCGGTCATCTGCCGCATTTCACGCCGCGAATCAAAATAAAATTCCTTGATGCGGTACCAAACGCCATCCTGCAGTCCCCACAGACCAAACGAGGCAGGATTGACCGTCCCGTAATCGCAGGAAATGTACCATTGGGAAAAGCTGCCCTTCGGAACGGGCGGCGCAGTTGTTGCGTCGAAAAAATCGTATACCCGACCCTCTGCAGCGACCCATTGCCCGAGCACGAAGCGGCGGTAAAAAACGCCGGTGTAGAGCCGGGCATAGCGCTGACGGATCTGCGGTGAAAGCGAGGGATTGTCCTGCATGGTAAAGTGCAGATACAGGCAGTTCCGGCTTTCCGCGCCGAGGATCCATTCGTTGTAAAACCAGTGGTGCGGACCCTCCGGATTGCAGTTGAACCAAAGCCGTGAGCCGGTCACAGAGCATCGTGCGCAGGCCTGCTCCACAAACGAACGCGGCATCAGCGCCACCTCGTCAAGCAATATGCCTGCAAAGGTAATGCCCTGAATCAGAGAGGAGGAGCTTTCATCGCGTCCGCCGAAAATGTAGAAATCATTGGTATGTTCGCGGTAGGTCACACGCACCAGATTTTCCGTCCGTTTTTCCGTAACGGTAAAGCCGATCGCCTGCAGCTTGGGAAGCAGCTCAGAAAGCACGTTGCGGCGCAGAGAGGCGATCGTCTTTCCGCAGACACCGAAACGGGCATTGCGAAACTGTGAGCACGCCCAAAGGAAGAAGCTCAGACCCATACACAGCGTTTTGCCCGAACGCACCGCGCCGTCACAGATAATGGCTTCCTTTTTATAATTCGGATTGCCGGGCTTCCACCAGTTCAGGACAATGCGCTGCTGCCTGGAGAATTTCACTCCTCGTCCACATCCTCCATTGCGGCGAAAAATGCTTCGGCGCAATCCGTGCTTTGGGTGCCGAGGGACATGAGCTGTTCCAGCGCGCGAATGCGGTCAATCAGCTTCACTTCCACCGTGCCCTTGTCATTCCGCTTGACCTCCGAGAGCAGACTCAGGTCCAGTGCATCGACCTCCGGCGTATCCTGCAGCACCAGCTTCACGCAGTCATTTGCGCGTCCGAAGGCCAGCTGTGCAAGCCTGCGCACGATGTCGGCGCGGCAGATGTCGCACTGACCGCGCTGCAGCTCCAATTCGCGCTGTACGGCAGGGGTCGTCAGCATCCGGATCCCGTCAGAGCGTCCGATTGCCTCCGCAGCAGCCTCAGCATCGAAGCAGCGAAGATAGGCGGCTGCAAAACGGCGTTTTTCCGAAGGAAGATTCGGATTCATAAAAATCACCTCAAAAATCTGAATTTAGGCGCAAAAAAACGCCCTTCAACTCAGGACGCGGAAAAAGACGGAATTGCGCAGTTTCGTGCAACAGATAGAATCTTTACAAAAAAATTCATCCGTGCTACAATACACATAAAAAATATGATGGGAGAATGTGTATGCTTCAAATCAGAAATCTCACGAAAAACTACGGCACACATTGCGCCGTAGATCACTTGAATCTGCAGATTCGACCGGGCGAGCTGTGTGCGTTCATCGGGCACAACGGCGCCGGAAAAACCACGACCCTGAAGGCGTGCTGCGGCATTCTCGATTTTGACGAAGGTGAAATTCTCGTCGGCGGCAAATCCATCCGCAACGATCCGATCGCGTGCAAGAAAATGATTGCATATGTACCGGATAATCCCGACCTTTATGAATACATGACCGGCGATGCCTACCTGAATTTTGTCTGCGATATTTATCAGGTGGGGCAGACGGAGCGCATGGAAGCGATCCGCCATTATGCGCAGCTTCTCGAGATGGAAAACAATCTCTACGATCCGATTTCCTCCTACAGCCACGGCATGAAGCAGAAGCTGGCGCTGATCGCGGCATTTTCGCATAAGCCGAAGCTGATTTTGCTGGATGAGCCGTTTGTCGGACTGGATCCGAAGGCAGCACATCTGGTCAAGGAGCTGATGCATGAGCACTGCGCTTCCGGCGGCGCGATTTTCTATTCAACGCACGTTCTGGAGGTCGCAGAAAAGCTCTGTGACCGTGTTGCGATCATCAAGAACGGCAAGCTGATCCGCTCGGGTACGATGGAAGATGTACGCGGAGATGCAACGCTGGAGGATGTGTTCCTGGAACTGGAGGACGACAATGCTGTGGAAACTCGTTAAGATCCGCCTGATGGGTCTGTTCAGTCAGACCTTTAACCGGCGTAAGAATAACGGCAAGCGGCGCTCCCCCGTGCTGATGATCGTGCTGCTGGCTTTCTGTGTTCTTGCCTTCGGACTGATGTTCTTTGAACTGTTCGGTCTTATGTCAACTACGATCGGTGCTGTGCCGCAGTACCATTGGTTCTATTTTGCAATGGTGGGAATATTTGCTTTCGGCATCTCGTTCTTCTTCACAGCCTTTACCGCGAAGAGCGAGCTGTTTGAGGCGAAGGATAACGAGCTGCTTCTTGCCATGCCCATCCGTCCGCGCACGATCCTCCTCAGCCGCATGATTGTCTTGCTGGGCACGGAATATCTGTTTTCCTTCCTTGTGCTGATTCCTGCAGGACTTGCGTGGTTCCTGCTGATTGAAATGGATGCTCTGCTTCTGGTGCGGTTTGTTATCGGCGGATTACTGCTGCCGCTTCTGAGCGCATCAATTGCATCGCTGATCGGATGGCTGCTTGCCCGTCTGACGGCAAAGGCACGCAACAAGACCGTTGTGACAATGATCCTTTCTCTGGTCTTCCTCGGAATTTACTTTTTCGTTTATCTGAGAGCCCAGACCTACATACAGCTTCTGCTGCAGAATCTGGAATCCTCCGCAAGCGCAGTGGCAGTCTGGGGCTTCCTGTTCAAATGGTTCGGCGACGGCATTGCCTACGGCGAGCTTGCAAAGCTTGCAGGTGTCATTCTGATCGCGGTGGCAGCCTTTGCCCTTGCCGTGCTTCTTATCTCCAGAGGCTTCCTGAAAATATCCTCTGCATCGACGGTGTCGCATAAAAAGCACACGGGCAGTCTGCACCTGCAAAGCCGCAAGGTGTCATCCGCGCTGCTGCACCGCGAGCTCAAGCGGTTTACCTCCTCTGCAGCCTATATGCTCAACTGCGGTCTCGGTCTGGTGCTGAGCCTGATCGCGGCGGTCGTGCTTCTCGTCAAGGCAGGCAATGCACGTGAGCTTGTGCAGGAGCTGAGCGAAATGGGCGCTCTGACCGAAACGGAGCTTGCGCTGACGGTGGCTGTCGCACTGTCTTTCCTGGCATCGATGGATATCCCGACGGCACCTTCGATTTCCCTTGAGGGAAAAAACCTATGGATCCTTCGTTCAGCACCGGTTTCCGCGCAGATGATTCTCAATGCAAAGCTGAAATTCCATGAGCTTCTCTGCGCACCGCCAACGCTCGTATTATCGGTCGCAGCCGCGATCGTGCTGCACGTCGGCGCGGCAGGCTGGATTGCGCTGATTCTTGTGCCGCAGCTGTTCGTGCTTCTGTCCGGCACCTTCGGACTTTGCATGAATCTGCGGATGCCGAAGCTCGATTGGACGAATGAGACCGTTCCGATCAAGCAGAGCGCATCGGTCACTGTGACGATTCTTGTGCTGATGGGCTATACCATGTTCGCTGTTATCGGATTTGTGCTGATCGCAATAAGCGGATTACTGTCTGCTATGACATATCTGCTGATCGTTGTAGGCATTGCGGCGCTGTGGTGCGCGATCTGCCTTGTATGGCTGCGTCTGCGCGGTGCAAAAACCTTTGAAACACTATAACGCATAAAAAAACCGCTCTGCCGGATAATTCCGACAGAGCGGTTTCAGCGTGTCGAAAAACCTTTTTCGACACGCTGACAGGCTGTCAAAAAGTTCGGA
>R26__coassemble_627_pt1 | contig 20857 bp, 19 predicted proteins | sample R26__metabat2_low_PE_037 | metagenome-assembled genome bin R26
TGACGATGGACTGCCAGCACATACCGTCGCAGTCTTCTTCCTGAACGGAACCGACAACCATGATCTTATAGTTTTCGGGGATGAGGCCGAGATCCTTCATGATCTTAGCACCGTAAGTAGCGGAAGCCATGCCGCCTTCCTGGTCAGAACCGCCGCGGCCATAAATAATGGTATCGGTTTCGTAGCCCTTGTAGGGATCTTCTTTCCAGTTATTGATGTTGCCGATGCCAACAGTATCAATGTGGGAGTCGATAGCGATGATCTTTTCGCCCTTGCCCATCCAGCCGATAACGTTGCCGAGCTTGTCGAATTCAACCTTATCGTAGCCGAGCTTGTTCATTTCTTCAGCGATGCGCTTTACAACGCCTTCCTCTTCACAGCTTTCGCTGGGAATAGCGATCATGTCGCGAAGGAACTTGCTCATGTCTGCACGGTAGCCTTCAGCAGCCTTTTTGATTGCTTCAAAATCCATAATATACCCTCCATATAAAAAATAACGAGTCAAAACCGCATTTTCTGCGGTACATCTTTATATTATCATATCTGACACAGATGTCAAACAAATTTTTTATAAAAACTAAAAATTTTTTTGAAAAAATAATTGATTTTATGGGATTATGTGATATGATAGAAACAGAGTAAAGGACGAGAGGAGCGGATATATGCTTAGAGAAAGCGAACTTGAGGCTCTGCGACGTATTGCCAAGGGAATTGCAGCTCAGTTCGGAACGAACTGCGAAGTTGTCGTTCATGAAATTTCCGAGCAAAGCACTTTACATTCTATTGTGGCAATCGAAAACGGTCATGTGACCGGCAGACAGCTTGGAGACGGCCCTTCACAGGTCGTTTTGGAGCAGCTTGGTCAAGAGGACAAATGTCCGGAGGATCATCTGTGCTACCTGACACGCACACCTGACGGGAAACTGCTGAAGTCCACCTCGGTATACATACCGAATGCTGAGGGGAAAGTAGGCGCAATTTTCGGCATTAACTTCGACATTTCAACACTTGCGATGGCGGAACAAGCTCTGAATTCGCTGACAACCACTCTGAGCCCCGAAAAAGAAACGCCCGCACGAATTACTCACAATGTCAACGATCTGCTGGACGATCTTATCGAGCAGTCCGACCGTCTCGTTGGGAAACCCGTCGCTCTGATGACGAAAGAGGATAAGGTACGTGCCATTCGCTTCCTGGATGACCACGGCGCCTTACTGATAACGAAATCCGGCGACAAAATCGCAAACCATTTTGGCATATCCAAGTACACGCTCTATTCTTATTTAGATGTAAAAACAGGAGGAAAAAACAATGATTGATCTTCGCATCAACAAGGAAGGCCTTGCCAACAACATCCAGAAGGCCAAGGAAAACAACATCATCATCCCGACTTTCGCACAGATGCAGAACCCCGACCTGATCCCCGAAAAGATCAAGTCCAAGCTCACCAATGTCGGTCTGTGGGATGTCAACCCGCTGAACCTCTTCCGTATCACATGGAAGAACGAGCCGAAGGAATTCGGTGGTCTGTATCAGAAGGCTCCGAACTTCATCGAGTTCCCGTCCGAGCTCACCGGTGTCAAGGCTCGTATCGTCGCTATGGCCGGCAAGTGGTTCCCCACCGGCTGCCATAAGGTCGGTGCATCCTTCGGCTGCCTGGTTCCGCGTCTTGTGACCGGTCAGTTTGATGCTACATATCATCATGCCGTATGGCCCTCCACCGGTAACTACTGCCGTGGCGGCGCTTTCAACTCCAAGCTGCTGGCTTGCGACTCCGTTGCTATTCTGCCCGCAGAAATGTCCAAGGAACGTTTCGAGTGGCTGTCCAAGATCGCAGGTCAGGTCATCGCAACTCCGGGCTGCGAGTCCAACGTTAAGGAAATCTTCGACAAGACCTGGGAACTGAAGCAGGATCCGTCCATGATGATCTTCAACCAGTTCGAAGAAATGGGCAACCCCGTATGGCATTACAATGTCACCGGCGAAGCTCTCGCAACTGTTTACGAGACCATTAAGCGTGACGGCGACCAGCTCTTCGGCTGCGCATTCACCTCCGGTTCCGCAGGCACCATGTCTGCCGGCGACTACATCAAGGATCATTATCCCACCGCAAAGGTCGCTGTCGGTGAAGCTCTGCAGTGCCCGACCATCGTCAACAACGGCTTCGGCGGTCACCGTATCGAAGGCATCGGCGACAAGCACATTCCTTGGATCCACAATGTTAAGAATACCGACATGGCTATCGCTATCGACGACGAAGACTCCCAGCGCCTGCTCCGCCTCTTCAATAAGCCCGAAGGACAGCAGTATCTGCGCGAAGTTCTTGGTCTGAGCGACGAGCTCATTGAGAAGCTGACATGGCTCGGCATCTCCGGTATTGCTAACGTTCTGTGCTGCATCAAGATGGCTAAGTACTATGAACTGACTGAGAACGACGTCGTCATGACCGTTCTGACTGACTCCGCTGTTATGTACGGCTCCCGTATTGCTGAGCTCGACGAAATGCACGGTGAATACAATGTCCACGAAGCAGCTCTGGATCACAACCTCCATATGCTTGGTCTCAAGACCGACAACCTGCTTGAACTGACCTATGCTGATCGTAAGCGCATCCACAACCTGAAGTACTACACTTGGGTTGAGCAGCAGGCTCGCGACGTCAAGGACCTCAACGCTCTGTGGTATGACACCAAGGGTACTTGGGACGCTGTCCATGCACAGGCTAAGGAAATGGACGAACTCATCAACGAGTTCAACGAAGCTACCGGCCTGCTGAAGGCTCTGTAAGCAAATTCCCTTACGGGGAGGGGTTTTCCCCTCCCCGTATTTTTTCGTTGCTGTCAATATAGATTGCTTCGGTTTTGACTTGAGCTTTCTGTAAGATTTTTATGGCATTTCCGTAATTCATTCGTTCTATTTCCGTCAGAGCGTCAGTAATGGCATTAAACAGTGCTAAATACATTTTTTGATATTCCATCATTTTCACCTCTAAAGACATTTTAGAACAAAGTGGTCAAAATGTAAATAGAACAAATTGTTCTTGCTATGATTTCTTTGGTGATGAAAGATGCGTTATCAAAGAATTCGTGATTTAAGAGAAGATAAAGATTTAACACAATCGCAAGTTGCGCAGATGCTTGGGGTAGGGCAGAGAGCCTATGCCTATTACGAAAGCGGTGCCAGAATGCTGCCGCCGGAGATACTATCTGCTTTGGCAAAAATCTATCACGTCAGTACGGACTATCTTCTCGGTTTGACGGATGAAAAGAAACCATACCCGGCAGGGAATATGAAACCCTAAGAAAACAAAGGAGAAAACTATGCGAAACGTAAAATGCGGCCGCTGTGTGAAGTGCGGCAAGGAATATGAAGCCGTTCCGAATCTGACCAACTGCGAGTGCGGCGGCATCCTTGATATCATCTATGATTATGACTACATCAAGAGCGTTCTGACCAAGGAAAAGATGGCAGCTCGCAAGAATAACACCATGTGGCGTTACCGTGAGCTCCTCCCCGTGGAAGAAACTACGCCCGATACTCCTCTGCGTGTCGGCTGGTCTCCTCTGTACGAGGCTGACCGTCTTGCAAAGGTCCTCGGCATTAAGAAGCTGTGGATCAAGGACGACGGACAGAATCCCACTGCATCCCTGAAGGACCGCGCTTCTGCTATGGCAGTTGCAAAGGCGCAGGAAGCCGGCGCAAAGGTCATCGCTTGCTCCTCCACAGGTAATGCAGCATCTTCTCTGGCAGGCAATGCAGCAGCAGCCGGTCTGAAGACCTACATTTTTGTTCCTTCCCGCGCTCCGAAGGGCAAGGTCGCTCAGCTGATGACCTTTGGCGCTAATGTTGTTTCCGTGCAGGGCAACTATGAAGAAACCTTCGAGCTGTCCAAGGCTGCCATCGACAAGTGGGGCTGGTACAACCGCAATGCGGCAATCAATCCGTATCTGTCCGAAGGCAAAAAGACCGTTTCTCTGGAAATCGCTGAACAGCTCAACTGGGAAATGCCTGACTATCTGGCAATCTCCGTCGGCGACGGCTGCACCATCGCCGGTGTCTGGAAGGGTCTGAAGGATCTGTACGCAATCGGCTTCATCAACAAGCTGCCGCGTCTGATCTCTGCACAGGCAGAGGGCTGCCATCCGATCAACCGCGCTATTGCGAATAACGAAGAGTGGTATCCGATGGAAGAGAACACGCTGGCTGACTCTATCGCTGTCGGTGTTCCGCGTAATGCAGACAAGGCTCTCAACGCAATCCGTGAATCCAACGGTATCGTTGTCAACGTTACCGACGAAGAGATCATGGCTGCACAGAAGCTGGTCGGCATGACCTGCGGCGTATTCGGCGAGCCTGCCGGTGTTACCGGTGCTGCCGGACTGAAGAAGCTCTGCGAGCAGGGCGTGATCGGCGAGAACGATACCGTCGTTTCCGTCATCACCGGCAACGGTCTGAAGGACGTTGCAAATGCGATCAAGGCTTGCGGCGATCCCATGAGCTGCCCGAATGACATGGATCAGCTCCTCAAGGTCTTTGCGGAAAAGGGTATTGATCCCGATAACGCATAAGCTTGCATTTTCTGAATAACAAAAGCGCTTGAAAAGGCAAATGTCTTTTCAAGCGCTTTCAATATTATCGCTTATTCTTCTGAAATATCTTCCTCAACATCCTCTGTGACTTCTTCATAATAGATGAATGTATCCAGAATATCAACGTCATCTCCCTCATAGGGACTGCAAGCGGTGATGATTGCCATGAATTCGCCTGCCTGAACAAAGACTATGGTTTTATGAAGCGTCTGACCGTTTTCTGAGCTGATGAATTGCAGGCAGGGATGCTCATCCCTTGCGAGGAAAAGCGTGCTGATCTGCGCATCTGCAGCGCCGGAGTCGATTCCGGAAAGGCGTGCAGAATACTTTTCCAGCATCATTTCTGCAAACTGCTGTTCGGTTGTATTTACTCCGTATAGATAACCGACATGCTCAAAAGATACTGCGACCATTTCCGCTCCGTCTGTTTCTTGAGCAATCATATCATAAGAAATACCGTTCGCTTTCAAAGCGGTCTGGAAACGCTCCTGTGTGGCTTCTTCCTCTTCGCCGAGTGTAATGCCGCTCAGGGCAGCGAGCTTTGAGTTGCTGTAAAAATACCAGCCGGTAGGAAGTGTAAACTGGATCTGCAGCAATGCATTTGTGTAAAGATAATCAGAGCAGGAGCCGAATAGATTGTTCGGAATATTTGTAATGGGAATGCTTGTTTTTTGCTCTTCCGGTTTTTCGGTTTCAATGACAGTTTCTTCCGTGGCAATCGTTTCCACTTCACTGCCGCAGGCCGTCATTGAGGCAAAAAGTGCGAGCACCAACAGCAGACAAAGCCACCGTTTATTCATTTCGATTTCTCCTTCCGGATTGATTTACCGCATTTATCAGAATGTTTTTCAGAGTTTTGACAGCCGCGTGCATATCCTCAACCGGGATGTACTCAAATCTTCCGTGGTAGTTTTCGCCGCCGGTAAAAAGATTCGGGCAGGGCAGACCTCGGAAGGAAAGCTGTGCGCCGTCTGTACCGCCGCGGATGGGAACGATCTTCGGCGTAATACCGGCATCGCGCATTGCCTGCATTGCAGCATCAACAATATACATATGCGGCTCGATCTTTTCGCGCATATTGTAGTAGCTGTCCTTTATTTCAAGCGTGACGCGTCCGCTGCCGTATTTATCATTCAAAAACGCGGCAATCGATGCAAACTGCGCTTTCTTGCGTTCGAATTTCTCCCGATCGTGATCGCGGATAATGTACTTCAGAACAGACTGCTCTTCGTCGCCCTGCATTTCGCTCAGATGCGAGAAGCCCTCATATCCCTCCGTGCAGTCGGGACGCTCATGAATCGGGAGCATGGAATTGAATTCCATAGCAAGCAGCATGGAATTGACCATACAATTCTTTGCTGTGCCGGGATGCACATTTCGTCCGTGGAAGGTTACAACAGCGGAGGCAGCATTGAAATTCTCGTATTCCAGCTCGCCGAGCGTACCGCCGTCGACCGTATAGGCATAATCTGCATGAAAATCCTGCAGATTAAAACGATCCGCGCCTCTTCCGATTTCTTCGTCGGGCGTGATGCCGATGCGAATCGTAGCGTGCGGTGTCTTTTCTTTTATCAGTTCTTCTGCGGCAGTCAGAATCTCGGCAATACCTGCCTTGTCATCCGCACCGAGCAGAGTTGTGCCGTCGGTGACGATCAGATGCTTGCCGATGCTTCCGTTCAGACGCGGAAATTCCTTCGGAGAAAGCACGGTCGTATCGTTCAGAGAGATTTCTCCGCCCTCATATTTTACGATACGCGGCTTGATATTCGCGCCGGAGCAATCGGGCGAGGTGTCCATATGGGCAATCAGACCGATGACGGGCGCATCTTTTTCACCGGGAACGGTGCCGTAAATATAGCCGTCACCGTCCATATAGGCATCGGCAATGCCAATGCTTTTCATTTCCTCCACAAGTGCCGCACCGAGCAGCTTCTGCTTCGCCGTGGAAGGGCAGGTTTCGGAATTTTCATCTGATTGCGTATCAAATGTTACATATTTCAACAAACGGTCAGAAACAGTCATAATGTTTTCCTTTTATGAAATTGCCCCACCGGAAAGTGGGGCAATTCAGATTGATTATCTTATTTGTTGCACAGCTCTGCAGTATCCTGTGCGATCATGAGCTCTTCGTTGGTCGGGATGACCCATACGGTGACCTTGGAATCGTCTGCGGAGATGATGCATTCTTCGCCGCGTGCGGCATTCTTTTCAGCGTCGAGCTTGATGCCGAGGAATTCCAGACCTTCGCAGATCTGCGCACGCATCTTACCGTCATTTTCGCCGACACCGGCGGTGAAGACCAGGCAATCCAGTCCGCCGAGTGCAGCAGCATAAGAGCCGATATACTTCTTTACGCCGTAAGCAAACATTTCACGAGCCAGTGCGCAGTCATCGTTGCCTTCCTTTGCGCCGTTTTCCAGATCGCGGAAATCGGAAGAAACACCGGAAACTGCCAGCATACCGGACTTCTTATTGAGCATGGTCAGGCATTCAGACGGGGTCATGTTGTACTTGTTGCAGATGAACTCAACGATGCACGGGTCAATGTCGCCGGAACGGGTGCCCATAGGAACGCCTGCCAGAGGGGAAAGACCCATGGAGGTATCCTGACACTTGCCGTCAGCCACAGCGGACAGGGAGGAGCCGTTGCCTAAATGTGCAACGATCAGCTTCAGCTCGTTTGCAGGCTTACCCATCAGCTCGATGGCGCGCTTGGAAACGAAACGGTGGGAGGTGCCGTGGAAGCCATAGCGGCGGATATGATCGTTTTCGTAATACTTTGTAGGAATTGCATAACGGTATGCCTTCGGAGGCATGGTCATATGGAATGCGGTATCGAATACGGCGACCTGCTTTTTGCCGGGCATTGCGCTTTCGCAAGCAAGAATACCCTTGAGGTTTGCCGGATTGTGCAGCGGTCCGAGCGGAATGCACTCTTCGATTGCCTTCTTGCAGGCTTCGTCAACAATGCAGGATTCAATGAATTTATCGCCGCCGTGCAGGACACGGTGACCGACAGCATCGACCTCGTCCAAAGACTTTACAACGCCGAACTTTTCATCAACAAGGATGGAAAGAACGGATTCAATCGCCTCGGAATGGGTGGGCATTGCGATTTCGCGGGTTTCCTTCAAAACGGTTTCATCGTTTTCGTCGATGACCTTATGTGTCAGTCTGCCGTCGATGCCGATGCGCTCGCAAAGACCCTTTGCATAGACGCGACCGGAATACGGATCCATCAGCTGATATTTCAGGGAAGAACTGCCTGCGTTGATAACAAGAATTTTCATGGATTGCATCTCCTAAAATAAATTGTATTTCATTTTTTGCACTTTCGTGGTAGTATAAACACATACGACACTATTCTATAATATATTTGTTTCCGTGGCAAGTGTAAATTTGGGAGATGAGGGAAATTTTATGAAAAATATCGGTGTGATCTGTGAATATAACCCATTTCATAACGGTCATGCGAAACAGCTTGCGGCGATGAAGCAAAAAGGGAATGCTGTCTGCCTGATGAGCGGCAATTATGTTCAGCGCGGAGAGCCGGCGATCGCGGATAAAATGATCCGTGCGAAAGCAGCTGTCCTGTGCGGAGCGGATCTGGTATTAGAGCTGCCGGTAACGTATGCGCTGCGCTCTGCGGAGGGATTTGCTTCCGGCGGCGTGGAGATTTTCAATCGGCTTGGCGTGATGGACGGACTTTGCTTTGGCAGCGAATCCGGAGAAGTGGAAAATATTATGTCAACCGCGAAGCTGCTTTTGACAGATTCATTTTCCGTGAAGCTGCGCAGTGAGCTTGCAAGCGGCGTATCTTTTCCGTGCGCCAGACAAAATGCATTGGAGGCGTTAGGCGGAAGCGGAGAGGTTTTGGAAAAACCGAACGACATTCTTGCAGTAGAGTACTGCAAGGCGATCCTGCGCAGCAGCAGCACGCTGCAGCCGATGGTTTTGCAGCGGGAGGGAAGCTATTACGAAAGCACAGACAGGGACAATCCCTCTGCTTCCGTACTGCGCACAATGGAGGATTGGAGCGATTTCATTCCCGAAGCGGCTTTGGAAACCTATAAAAATGCGCCGAGATATCAGCTTTCGTCAGGGGAAAGAGCCTATCTTGCGCGACTTCGTGGTATGAGTGAGAGTGAGTTTGAGAGTCTGCCGTTCGGTACAGAGGGCTTATGGCGCAAGCTGATGCATGCCTGCAGGGAGCAAAATACGGTTGAAGATATTTTGTCAGCGGCAAAATCCAAGCGTTATACGCGCACGCGCCTGATGCGAATGCTTTTATGCGCATATCTCGGCATTTCGGGGAAAATGCTTTGCGAAAGCGCTCCGTATGTCCGCGTGCTGGCAATGAACGAAAACGGGCAGAAAATTCTGCATGATGCAAGAAAATGCACTGATTTGCCGATTTTCCATGCCGATGAAAAAGCGCCTGCGTCATGGTACAGCGAATTGGAGCGCCGTGCAGAAGACCTGTTCGGACTGTTCTGCTGTGCGGATATTCAGGCACCGTCAGCGGCAAAAAAAAATCGGATGTTCCGACTGGAATAGAGGGAAAGATAGTTTTTCCTTGCTTTTTTTCGACTTCTGGTATATAATTACAATCAGTATACTATGAAAGGATGAAACCATTGAAAAAGAGACTGCTCTGCTTTTTCCTGTCGCTTGCTCTTGTGGCGGCAATGCTTCCGACCACATTCATTTCGGCAGCTTCGGTCGAATCCCATCTTCCTTCTTCGACCATACAATACTTAAAACAGAAATTCCCGGACGGTAAATACTGGAATCATCCGGACGGTGCGCCCAATAATCCCGATGGCTATTCAAATAAGCCCTGTACGCACCATGAAACCGGCAATTGCAATGCTTATAACGGCGGCTGCGGCTGCAACCTCTTTGATTATTCAATCCAGTGCCACGGATTTGCATTAAAGCTTGCCTATGAATGCTACGGCTCTTCTGCACGGTACTGGAGAGAAGTCAGCAGTATCGACGGCATTAAGGCAGGCTGCGTTGTGCGTTTTACGACCAACTACAACAATCCGCATACTATTTTCATTACGGATGTTTCCGGCGATACGATTACATACGCAGACTGTAATATTGACCACCAGTGCGGAATCCGCTGGAATGTCAGAATCAGCCGCAGCGATCTTGCCGGCAGAGTGGAGTATATGCTGGTTTCGCCCGGCGAAGTGTCACCGGCAAATCCCGTAATCAGCTGCGGAAGTCTTTTCTATCAGTATGATAATATTACGGCTGTCTGGCAGCCGGTCAGCGATATTGACAGCTATGTTGTCAAGCTTACCTATAACGGCACGCAGGTGCGGAATTTTGAAACGAAAAATACTTCCTATGTTTTCGAAGTACAGGCGGCAGGCAATTATACGCTTACAGTTACTGCGAGCAACTCTGCCGGCTCCGGATCGTCAAGCATTGATATTCTGGTAAAAGAGCACGACTGCCCAAGTAAGAAATTCTGGGATGTTCCGAATTATGCCGACTGGTCGCATGAAGGTGTTGACTACGCGATTTCCAACGGACTGTTTAACGGTACAAGTGAAACGACATTCAGCCCGAATGAAGCGATGACGCGCGGTATGATTGCAACAGTTCTTTGGCGAAATGCAAGCACTCCCGGTGCATCAAGAAATAATCCGTTCTGGGATGTTGACAGCAGTGCATGGTACGCTTCCGCAGTTATGTGGGCGAACAATAATAATGTTATGTCAGGCGTAGGGAGCGGACAGTTTGCCCCGAATACGACGCTGACACGCGAACAGATCGTTACGGTTTTGTACCGATATTCTACCTATAAGGGAATTACGCCGATGGGTGAGGCTTCTCTGTCAGAATTTTCGGATGGCGCTTCAGTTTCTCTGTGGGCAAAAACTGCAATGCAGTGGGCAATTGCAAATAACATTCTGCAGGGCAGTTTAGAGTACGGAAGAAACTACCTGCATCCGCAGGACGGCGCAACCAGAGCGCAGGTTGCCACTATCCTGATGCGTTTCATGCAGAACTACATCGGAAATAATACTAATAATCCGCGCCCGGTTGCATACAACTGAACAATTCGTTGAAAAAACCGAAAAAAATACTTGCATTTCAATGGCAAGTGTGATAATATAGTCGGGCATTGAAAAAATATGGGGCAATCTGCCCTTTTACGAAAACAAGAAAGAGGTGAATGTGATGAAGGAAGGTATCCATCCGAAGTACGAACAGACGACGATCCGTTGCGCCTGTGGTGAAATCATTGAGACTGGTTCTACCAAGAAGGACATCAAGGTCGAAATTTGCTCCAAGTGCCACCCTTTCTATACCGGCAAGCAGAAGCTGGTTGATACCGGCGGACGTGTTGACCGTTTCAACAAGAAGTATGGCCTGAAGTAATGATAAAAAGTCTGCATCGTATCGGTGCGGACTTTTTTCATTTTTGTCACATTTTGGGAGATTTGCATGAATCAGAATGAATGCGCGGTAACGGAAAAAGCGGTTTTGGTCGGTCTGAATGCGGATTGCTTCAAGCCGGAGGAAACTGCCACATATGAAACCCTTGACGAGTTAGAGGCGCTTCTTGAAACAGCAGGCGGAACCTGTGCGGCAAAGGTGCTGCAAAACCGTCATGCGCCGGATCCTCACAGCTTTATCGGCGAGGGAAAGGTGCAGGAAATCTGCGACCTTTTGGAAACGACCGAGTCGAACATGGTGGTTTTCGACAATGACCTCTCTCCGTCACAGATTCGCGCGCTGGAGGAGCTGACCGGCGTTACGGTGCTCGACCGCAGCGCATTGATTCTGGATATTTTTGCACAGCGTGCCAAGACTGCGGAAGGACGTCTGCAGGTCGAGCTGGCGCAGTATCAGTATTTGCTTCCGAAGCTCAGCGGCATGGGCAAGTCTATGTCCCGTCTGGGCGGCGGTATCGGAACGAGAGGTCCCGGCGAAACCAAGCTGGAAACAGACCGCCGGCATATCCGCGAACGGATTGCCAAGCTGCAGCAGGAGCTCAATGAAGTGCGGCAGGTGCGTGCCGTTCAGCGTGAACGCAGAATCAAAAATTCCATACCGGTCGTTGCGCTTGTCGGCTATACAAACGCCGGAAAGTCGACCATCCTGAATCAGCTGACGGATGCCGGAATTCCTGCAAATAACCGTCTTTTTGATACGCTGGATACAACAACGCGCCGCCTGAAGGTATCCGACCATCTGGAGGTGCTGCTTTCCGATACGGTCGGCTTTATTGCAAAACTGCCGCATCATCTGATCGAGGCATTTCAGGCGACATTGGAGGAGCTGAAATATGCAGACCTTCTGCTTCATGTCATTGACGCAGCCGATCCGCAGCGCGAAGCGCATATTGAAGTCGTTGATAAGCTGATTGCCAAGCTTGCGCGTCCGGAAACGCCGGTCATTCGCTGCTACAATAAGACGGATATGCTCGATGATATTTCCGACTATCCCATCGGAGAGAAGAATGTTCCGATGTGCGCCAGAAGCGGCATCGGTATGGATGAGCTTCTGACACGCATTGAGGAGACGCTTCTCGGTACGCTGCATCATACCGTTTTTGTGCTGCCGTATTCCGAGGGCGGCATTCTGGATGTGCTTCATAATCAGGCACAGGTGCTGCGTGTGGACTATATTGCCGAGGGAATCGAAGTGGAAGCGATTTGCTCGGAGGAGCTTTACGGACGCTATAGAAAATATGAAAAGGAGCCGGAGAAATGACGGAGTATCTGGTACCGACACGAGATGCCGATGCCGAATTTGTCGAACGCCGTTCCCGGTTTATCGGTCATATTTTCTGCACGGAAACAGAAGAAGAGGCGCTTGCCTGCCTGAAGCGGATGCGCGAAAAATATTGGGATGCAACGCATAATGTCTATGCCTATATCATCCGCGACGGCGCAACGCGTTTTTCCGATGACGGCGAGCCGGGCGGTACGGCTGGAATGCCGGTGCTTCAGGTGCTGCAGCGCGAGGGAATGTTCAATGTTACCTGCGTTGTAACCCGATATTTCGGCGGAATCCTTTTAGGCGCGGGCGGATTGGTCCGTGCCTATGCACACAGCGCAAAAATTGCGTTGGACGAAGCCGGAAAATCCATGAAGCGTGTTTGGACGAATGTGTATTTGCCCTGCCCGTATAGCTGGTACGAGCGCATCAGGCTGGAGGTCGCGGCATTCGGAGGCATCATTCGAAGCACCGATTTCGGCGCGGATGTCAGCCTTGATCTGCTGCTTCCGGAGCTGCAGGTCAAACCGTTTTTAGAGCGCATAACGGATTTGTCCGCCGGAACGATCGATGCATTGATCGGTGAGAATGAGTATCAGGCATTTCCGCTCGACGAGCAGAAATAAAAAACGATTTTGGGAGGAATTGCAGTGACGATCAGAGAGCAACTGGAACAGGCGGAGCATCTCAGCCTTTGCCAGCAGGCACAGTTTTCCGACCGGACGCAGGGCAGACCGAATCCGGAGCAGGAAATGCCCAACGATGTCCGCACCTGCTATCAGCGTGATTGTGACCGCATTTTACATAGCAAATCCTTTCGCCGCCTGATGCATAAGACGCAGGTGTTTTTGCAGCCGGAGGGTGACCACTACCGTACGAGAATGACGCATACGCTGGAGGTTGCCCGAATTGCGCGGACGATTACACGTGCGCTACGGCTAAATGAAGACCTTGCAGAAGCAATCGCGTTTGGTCATGATTTAGGACATACTCCCTTTGGTCATGCAGGCGAGGTTGCCTTGACGGAGGTAACGGGTAAGCCGTTTCGCCATAACGAGCAGTCTCTGCGTGTCGTGGATTTTCTGGAAAAGGACGGGCAGGGACTGAATCTGACCTATGAAGTCCGTATGGGCATTTTGGGACACAGCCGAAACAGCCGTCTGCCGGAAACACTTGAGGGACAGATCGTTCGCAAATCCGATCAGATCGCCTATATCAACCATGATATTGACGATGCAATGCGAGCAGGTATTCTGACGAATGATGATATTCCGAAGGAAATTTCTGAAATCCTGGGCAGCAATCACCGCGACCGTATCAATTCTTTGGTAACGGATATGATTTTCCATACGATTGAAACCAAAGAGCTGGGGATGACACCGGCGGTAGAAAATGCGATGGAAATGCTCCGAAATTTCATGTTTGAACGTGTGTATAAAAATCCGCTTGCCAAGGGCGAGGAAGCAAAGGCACGCGATATTCTCAAACAGCTTTACGAATACTATATCAGCCATCCGGATAAGATTCCGGCGGATTTTCGTCCGCAGCTTGATTTTGACGGGATGGAACGCACGGTCTGCGATTATATCGCCGGCATGACCGATAAATATGCAATGTATAAATACGATGAACTGTTTATTCCGCTTGCCTGGCAGGTACGCGGATAAAGTATAATAATACCAGACGGAAAGGAGGCGCGGCATGGCGTTTTCACCTGCATTTTTAGATGAACTGAATCAGCGCAGCCCGATTGAAGATATTGTCGGGCAGTATGTCGCGCTGACGCGAAAGGGCAGTAATCTGTTCGGACTTTGCCCTTTCCACGGCGAAAAAACAGCCTCCTTTTCCGTTGCGCCCGAAAAGGGGATATATTATTGCTTTGGCTGCCATAAGGGCGGCGGAGCGGTCAATTTCATTATGGAAATTGAAAACCTTACCTATCCGGATGCTGTGCGTTTTCTTGCAAAGCGTGCCGGATTGGAGGTTCCCGAGGACGATCGGGAAAAATCCCAATACAAAAAGAAAGAGCGGCTGTGGGCGCTGTGTAAGGAAGCGGCGCGATTTTTTAACAGCCAACTGAAAACCCCCGCAGCAGCACAGGCGCGTGCATATATTTCCAAACGCGGCCTTTCTGCATCTACGGTTACGCGCTTCGGCCTCGGTTTTGCGCCGGATACATGGAGCAGCCTGATGGATGCGATGATCGCAAAGGGATACACAAAGGAAGAGCTTCTGGAAACGGGGCTGGTTTCCAAAAACGAGAAGAAGGGAACACTCTATGACCGTTTCCGAAACCGCCTGATGTTCCCGATTATTGACATTCGCGGCAATGTAATCGGCTTCGGCGGTCGCGTCATGGACGATTCCACGCCGAAGTATCTGAATTCTCCGGAAACCATTATTTTTAATAAGCGACGGAACCTGTTTGCCATGAATGTCGTCAAAAAGAGCAAACAGGGCTTCGTGATTCTGACAGAAGGCTATATGGATGCCATCACGCTGCATCAGTACGGTTTTGACTGTGCGGTCGCTTCGCTCGGGACCTCGCTGACGCAGGAGCACGCGGATATGCTTTCTAAGTATACAAACGAGGTCGTGCTGACCTATGACGGCGATGCAGCGGGGCAGAATGCGACAGCGCGCGCAATTCCGATGCTGGAAAAGGTCGGTCTGCGCGTCAAGGTGCTTCGGATGCAGGGTGCAAAGGATCCGGACGAATTTTTGCACAAATACGGTGCAGACCGTTTTAAGCTATTATTAGAGGGCTCAGAAAACCAGGCAGAATACCGCTTGCGCTCGCTGCAGATGCAGTTTGACTTTTCAGTCGATGAGCAGAAGGTCGAATTTGCCAAACAGGCGGCGAATCTGATATCCGGCTACTCCACGGCAGTGGAACGCGAAATTTACGGCGCGCGTGCTGCGGAGATGGCAGGGCTGACGGCGGAAGTTATGAAGATTGAAATCAGCAAGGCTTATAAGCGCCGTGCGGCAGTGCAGAAGAAAACACAGGAGAAGAAGGATCTGGAAGCGGCTGCAGCAAGACAGCCGAAAACGCGCGAATTCCGCTATGATAATATGCGCTCTGCAATGGCGGAGGAAAGTCTGATTCGGATGCTGATGCGTGAGCCGGCACTGTTTGACCGTGCGAAAGACCTTACGATGGAGCAGTTCTCTGTTTCGATGTTCGGCAGAGTGTTTGATGCTTTACGTCATCGCTGGGAGCAGGAGCTGTCCGTCACACCGACTGCATTAGGAGATCTTTTGACACCGGCAGAAATGTCACATCTGACATCGGTGCTCCAGCAGCCCGATTCTCCGCTGTCTGACGATGCGTTTGACGATTGTCTGCGTATTATCCGCGAGGAGTACCGTAAAGCGAATGTTTCCGGCGCCGATGATCTGCGTGCTATGCAGGAACGGCTGCGTAAACACAAAGGATATGGAGGTACATAGTATGGACGAAATGCAAAAAAATGTGCAGATGCACGAAACATTGCAGCAGCTTCTGGAGCGTGCCAGAAAAGAAAAACGTCTTGCCTCAAAAGATTTAATTGATGCGCTCGATGCCATTGATGCCGATGAGCAGCAGACGGATATGATCTATGAAGCGCTTGAAAATGCGGGCGTGGAAATCGACGTTTCCGATGTTGTCGAAATGCTGGCAAAGCCGGATGATATGCTTCCGAGTGAAGAGGATTTGCAGCTTGTCGAGGAAGAAAAGCTGATCGATACCGAGGAAATGTCCGAGGTCATGAGTGTCAACGATCCTGTCCGGATGTACCTCAAGGAAATCGGTAAAATTCCGCTTCTGTCGAGTGAAGACGAAATGGAAATCGCAAAAAAACTGGAAGAGGGCGACGAAAAAGCGCATAATACCATGGTAGAAGCGAATCTTCGCCTTGTCGTTTCCATTGCCAAGCGTTATGTCGGTCGCGGATTGCAATTTCTGGATTTGATTCAGGAGGGAAATCTGGGACTGATCAAGGCGGTCGATAAATTCGACTACCGGAAAGGCTACAAATTCTCAACCTACGCGACATGGTGGATTCGGCAGTCGATTTCGCGTGCGATTGCAGACCATGCCAGAACGATCCGTATTCCCGTGCATATGGTCGAAACGCTCAACCGTGTATCGCGTGCTTCCCATGAGCTGACGCAGGATCTCGGACGCGACCCGACAGCAACAGAGATTGCTGACAAGCTTTCTATGAGCCCTGTAAAGGTGGAAGAGATCATGCGCATGGCACAGGAGCCGGTTTCACTGGAGACGCCTGTCGGTGAGGAAGATGACAGCCATTTAGGCGACTTCATTCAGGATGAAGAAGCCTCGGAGCCTGCCGATGCCGCGGCATATGCGATGATGTGCGAGCAGTTGTCCGGTGTTCTGAAAACACTGACACCGCGCGAAGAAAAGGTGCTTCGCCTGCGTTACGGTCTGGAAGACGGGAAAATGCACACGCTGGAGGAAGTCGGAGAGGAATTTGACGTGACACGCGAACGAATCCGCCAGATCGAGGCAAAAGCACTTCGCAAGCTCCGTCATCCTTCCCGTTCGAAGATGCTGAAGGATTTTCTGAGCTGAAAAATTTTTCTTGACATTGAGAAAAAAAATCGTATGATTATCAGTAGAATCACAGCGCACAATGGAGGAAGAAAAAATGTACGAAAGAATCAGAACGTATCTTTCCGAACAGCTGGATATCCCCGTTGAGGAGATGGATCGTGATACTACCTTTGAAAGTCTGCACTTAGACTCCCTTGACATGGTCGAAATGGTCATGGATATGGAGGAAGAACTGGGTGTCGATTTTGAGATGGAGGGCGAATTGAAGCCTGAAACCATCGGTGAACTTGCTGATTTTATCGACGAGAAACTTTCTGAAATCGACTAATTGAATATAGTTGCTTCGATCCGTGACAAGGTCGCACTAGTTGGGGAGATAGCGGTGCCCTGTAACCTGCAATCCGCTATAGCAGGGATGAATTCCCACACCCGGCTCTGCGCTGTGCTGTCTGTCCGTGTAAGCGGTGTTGAGGGATCGGTCTCGCGCAACAAGCTCCCGTGAACCATGTCAGGCGGGGAACCGAGCAGCATTAAGCGGATCTGTTTGTGTGCCGCGAGTCAGCCGTTTCTGAGCTGGCTGCACGGGAAACGGGTATGGTGTCAGGATCAAATGTGGGTGTGCGATCTTGTCATGGATCGAAGCAAAAACGCAGAGTGGAACATCACTCTGCGTTTTTTATTGCATTTTCGGCGATTATGGTTTATACTAATCAAAGTATGGAAAGGCAGGTGAGCAGATGTATCAGGCATTATATCGAAAATACCGTCCGCAGACGTTTGATGACGTTGTCGGTCAGCTTGCAGTTACCCAAACGCTGAAAAATCAGCTGATCAATCAGCGCATGAGCCATGCGTATCTGTTCACCGGAACAAGAGGCACCGGCAAGACCACCTGCGCAAAGATTCTTGCGAAGGCGGTCAACTGCGAAAACCCAACGGACGGCAACCCCTGCAACTGCTGTGCGGCGTGCAGGAGCATTGACGCCGGCTCGTGTATGGACGTTCTGGAAATTGATGCGGCGTCAAATAACGGCGTTGATAATGTCCGTTCCCTGCGTGACGATGCGATTTACACGCCGGCGCAGGTGAAAAAGCGTGTGTATATCATCGACGAGGTGCATATGCTTTCTATCAGTGCATTTAATGCGCTGCTGAAAATTATCGAAGAGCCGCCCGAGCATCTGCTGTTCATTCTTGCAACAACAGAGCTGCATAAGGTGCCGGTGACGATTCTCTCGCGCTGTCAGCGTTTTTCTTTCCGGAGAATCCTGCCGGAAGATATTGTTGACCGCCTGAATTATATTGCCTACCGTGAAAGCATTGCGCTGGAGCCGGATGCGGCGGCATATCTTGCCCGCCTTGCTGACGGCGGTATGCGTGATGCGGTCAGCCTGCTTGACCAATGCGCATCGGCAGCCTCCGGACCGATCGATACCGAGCAGGTCTGCAAAACGCTCGGACTTGCAGGAACCAGAAGAACGGCGGAAATGATGCAGGCGATCGGAGCGCACGATGCGGCAAAATCGCTGTCGATTTTTAATGCACAGTATGCAGAGGGCAAAGATCTGGCAGCTATGCTTGATGAGCTTTGCACAGTTGCGCGTGATCTCTTGATTTTGCGGACATCTTCTTCCGGCACGGCTATGATTTCCGGCATTTGCACGGAGAAGGAACTGAAATCACTGCTGCCGATATTCGGCGCAGGGGAGCTTCTTCGTATGACGCAGATTCTGCGCGATGCGGCAGCCGGCTTCAATACGAGCGCAAACCGCAGAATTGATGCAGAGCTTTGCCTGCTGCGGCTTTGCGAGCCGGAAGCAGCGCTGGATGCGGCTTCTCTCAATGCGCGTATCAGCCGTTTGGAAACCAAAATCGAAAGCGGTATGATTACCGTACAGACTTCTGCGAAACAGGCACCGACGGAAGCGGATTATGATGAGGAAGAACGCCCTCCCATGCCGGAGGATGCACCTCCGCTTCCGGAAGATACAATCCCTCCGGAAAAACCGCAGGCAACTGCCGCACCGAGTGATTTTTGGCCGAAGCTTGTGCAGCGTCTGCGCACGGTCCTGAAGCCACCGGCGGTGGGTATGTTTGTTCTGGCGGAAAATGCACCGATCGTCGGAACGCTGTGCGGCGATACGCTGAATTTGGAAATGCGTATGCCGGCGGCGGAGGTTTTGGTAAATAAGCCGAATGTCCTGCAGACGGTTGCAGAATGTGCAAGTGCGCAGGCAGGCTGCGCCGTTAAGGTTAAGCTGACGCATCCCGGAGAACAGAAACAAAACAATCAAAGCTTTGACCGACTGATGAGCTTCGGCGCAGAGCATCCCGAAATAATTGATATGAAATAAAGGAGATTTGAAAATGGCAAAAGGCGGATACCGCGGCGGTATGGGCGGCGGCATGAACATGAATATGATCAAGCAGGCACAGAAAATGCAGCAGGATATGCTGAAAATGCAGGAAGAGATGGAAGCAAAGGAATACGAAGCGACTGTCGGCGGCGGTATGGTTACTGCGCGCGTCAACGGCAAGCATGAGGTCATGGCACTTTCCATCAACCCTGAAGCAGTCGATCCCGATGATGTCGAAATGCTGCAGGATATGGTCGTTGCGGCAGTCAACGAGGCAATGCGTAAGGCAGAGGCTGAGGCATCGCAGAATATGTCCAGACTGACCAGCGGTCTGAATCTGGGTGGCCTGTTCTGATATGCGCTATTTTCCTGCCGCATTGGAGCGGCTGACAGAACAGTTTGCAAAGCTGCCGGGCATCGGCGGCAAAACGGCGCAGCGGCTTGCGTTTCATCTTCTGAGTATGCCGGAAACGGATGCACAGGAGTTCGCCGATGCCATCATGGAGGCGAAAAAATCCGTACATCTTTGTCCGTGCTGTCAGAATCTGACAGATCGGGATCTGTGCCCGATCTGTGACGATGACGGCAGAGACCACGGACTTATCTGCGTGGTCGCAGACCCCAAGGATGTGATTGCCATGGAGCGTGCCAGAGAATTTTCCGGTGTGTATCATGTGCTGCATGGCGTGATTTCTCCGCTCAATCATATCGGTCCGGATGATATCTGCATCCGTCAGCTCTTGGATCGAATCGGAAAGGGCGGCGTGCGCGAGGTCATCATGGCAACCAACCCCGATACAGAAGGTGAGGCAACGGCGATGTATATTTCGCGTTTGCTTCGTCCGATGGAGGTGCGTGTTACGCGCCTTGCCTACGGTATTCCCGTCGGAAGTCAGCTCGAGTATGCCGACGAAGTCACGCTCCTGCGCGCCCTCGAAGGCAGACGAGATATTTAATTCGTTCAGTGCTCAGACGTGTTCCTGACCACTGTATATCATAGAAGCATCCCTGTTTTGCAAGCGCAAAACAGGGATGCTTTTATTAGTGCATGTCTGTGTCTGTCGTGCAGCATTTTATCTGTGCTTGTCATTCCGAGCGAGCAATGCGAGCGTGGGAATCTGTACGCAGCGTTTGTGCAATGCAGTAATTGACGGTGAAGGATTGCCACGCCGCCGATGGCGGCTCGCAATGACAAAAAAGTTGCTTCGATGCTTGTCATTCCGAGCGAGCAATGCGAGCGTGGGAATCTGTCCGTATCGTTTGAGCAAAGCAGTAATTGACGGTGAAAGATTGCCACGCCGCCGATGGCGGCTCGCAATGACAAAAAAGTTGCTTCGATGCTTGTCATTCCGAGCGAGCAATGCGAGCGTGGGAATCTGTCCGTATCGTTTGAGCAAAGCAGTAATTGACGGTGAAAGATTGCCACGCCGCCGATGGCGGCTCGCAATGACAAAAAAGTTGCTTCGATGCTTGTCATTCCGAGCGAGCAATGCGAGCGTGGGAATCTGTCCGTATCGTTTGAGCAAAGCAGTAATTGACGGTGAAAGATTGCCACGCCGCCGATGGCGGCTCGCAATGACAAAAAAGTTGCTTCGATGCTT
>R26__coassemble_649_pt1 | contig 20426 bp, 16 predicted proteins | sample R26__metabat2_low_PE_037 | metagenome-assembled genome bin R26
CAGGATTTTGTTTCGAGGATGGGACGGATCTTACGTTCGCAATGAACCATTTGTACGGTCATCACATATTGGAACGGTTTTTTCAAGCCCCAGATCGCTCAATAAGCGGAGATAGATCTCCACGTTTCCGTCGTGATCGACCGTGATCTCCTTGATGATCCGCTTGAGCTGTGCGTTCGTCATACTGCGCACATCGGTGATGCTCTCGATCTCCTTGAAGGTGTCGTTTAAGATGTGCTCCAGCTGCTCTCCCTTTGTCAGGTTGTGGCGCACGATTTGAAGCTCTTTTTCCAGCCGTTCGATCTCCTGCCGGGATTTGCCGATGCGCTCATTCAGTTCTTCGCGGCTGATCAACTCGTCGGTGTACATGTCCATGTATTTTTCCCGGCTTCGCTTCAGCTTCGTGAGCCGCTGCATCAGATCCTTTTCATAATCGACGTTTTCATCCTGCGCTTTGTAGGCTCGCTCGAACTGGCCGACCACATACTGGATGACCTGTTTCTTGTGGGTGAGGATCTCCTCGAAGTAGTGCTGCAGAACCTCAATCAGCTCGTCCTCGTCCACGGTCACGGCGTTGGGACAGCTGTCCGCGCCTTTCCCGTTGTGACCGGAGCAGCACCAGCGGACGTAGGTATTCTTATAGGTTCGTACCGTGCGGCGGAAGGACCAGCCGCAGTCCTTGCATTTGATGAGTGTGGAGAAGAGATAGGCGTTGCTGTGCCGGGTCTTATTGGTTTTGAACATCTCGTGCCGGCTGTGCAGGATGCTCTGCGCCAGTTCAAACTCCGCTGGCTCGATGATCCGAAGCTCCGGCTTTTCCACGATCAGCCAGTCCTCCTCATCCCGATCTACCCGCTGGCCGGTCAGGAAGTCGGAGACCTCCTGCTTGCCGTTGATGATCTTGCCGGTGTAGAGGGCGTTGGTCAGAATGCCGCAGATGGCGTTCTGCGTCCACTTGCAGTTCCGCTTGGTAAGGAAGCCCTGCTCGTTGAGCATGTTTGCTATTTTTGCGGCGCCGTAGCCCTCATAGTTATACCAGCGGAAGATCTGGCGGACGATGGCAGCTTCCTCCGGGTTGATGTCCAGCGTGAAGTATTCGCCCTTGGTTTTATCGTAGCCGTAGACGATATTCGGAACGCGGCCTTTCTCGGCGTTCATCTTCTTACCGAACTTGACACGCTTGGACATATTTGCGCTCTCCTCTTGGGCGAGCGCACCCATGACGGTCAGCACGAACTCGCTCCCGCCCATGCTGGTCATCTGCGCGGTGAGAAACTGCACCTCGATGCCCAGCGCTTTGAGGCGGCGAACGCTCCCCAGCAGGTCTACCGTATTTCTGGCAAAGCGCGAGATGTCCTTGACGACCACCATGTCGAACAGGCCATGTTCGGCGTCGGCCATCATGCGCTGGAACTCCTTGCGCTTTTTGATCTTGGTTCCGGAGATACCTTCGTCCGCATAGACACGGACCAAGTGGAAATTGTTTTTCTGCGCGTATTCATGGAAGAATTCCTTCTGCACTTCCAGGCTGTTGAGCTGGTCTTCCTTGTCCGTGGAGACCCGGCAATACGCAGCGATATTCATGTTTCAACCCCTTTCTTTTTTCAGCAAACACAATACCATCGTGTTTTGCGAATAGCTACCGAAATGTTTGCGGCCCCCTACCAAAAAGGAAGGGGGCCGGTTTGTATAATTTTTACTAATTTGTATGAACTTCCGTTGCTGCCGGAGGCTTGTCTCCGGGAAGATAGGCATTCAGCTCCGGACTCTCGATCGCGGCCTGCCGGATCGCTTCGTCCACCTTGCCTTTGTTTACCTCCACAAACAGCTTTACTAAAAAGTTCGCGGTGTCCTCCACCGTGTTGGGATTGTGGAAGCTGTAGTTGAGCGGGTTTCCTTTCACGATGAAGTCACCTCCTTATTCTGTTCAAGGATATGAAGTGCGAATCGCATTTCATACCACCGGCTTTTTATGTCTTCGTGTCGAGCCACTCCTCCTTTTCTTACAGATTGATGCCCTGGCTCTGCTCGTATTCCTCACGGGTCGAGTAGGTTGGGAAGTGTTGCGGCGAGAGCTTTCGCCCGATGTACGCTTCGATGCGTGCCTTCTCCCAGGGACTGAGTTCTCGGATGACAGTCGGCATGAAGCCATGGGACGGACGCACGCTCGTCAGCAGATCGCCCAGCAGAGTTCTGAGACCATCGGTGCTGGTCATGGACTGCTTCTCCGTATGCGGCGGCGTTTGGTACGATTTGTACGGCTGCATCAACTCGGACTCCATCCCGCCCATGGCGAAGTAGACCTCCAGGTTGTCTTTCAGCAGCCGCTCGTCGAACAGATTCTTGTCACGGATGACCACGTTGTCCGGCGTGGTGAAGGTGATATACTTGTGATCGTCCTCCCACTTTACCCGGTAACCGTGCTCCTCCATGAACTGAATAAATTCTTCCTTGCAGCTCGAAACAGCCATGGCGTACAGCGCTGTCTGCACCAACTCTGCCTTCGCTTTTGAGCGCTTGCCGCCCTTGGATTTCGCTTCGGTCGCAGAGAGTCCATATTCCAGACACAACTGATTGGAGTACTCCTTGACCTCCAGCATCTCGTCACGGGTCTGGTGAAACTTTCGGCCGTCCTCGAAGCTGACCGAGTTCATGATCAGATGATTGTGGATGGCGGCCGTATTCACATGGGTCGCAACAAGAATCTGGTAGCCGGGGAAGGCCTCGGCAAAGCGCAGACCAATCTCGTGCGCGGTCTCCGGCGTGAGATCATCGTCGGGATTGAAGGACTGCACGATGTGATAGTACATACGCCCGTCCTCTTTGTGGAATTGACGCTTGACGAACTGAAACTCCTCCTGTACGGTATCCGGAGAGCAGTTGACGCCGTCGATCAGTGATTCCTCCGTCGCCTCGTCCCGCATGACGTAAGGAAAGATATTGTTCATCGGGCAGCCTGAGACAACGAATTTAACGATTGCCATACACACTTCACCTCTTCCTTCATGAGCGACAGGTCGATGACCTGAATGATCCCGGCGTTGGCGGCGCGGGTCAGTTGATTGAGATTGTTGCCGATGCGCCGGAGCTCCTCGGCGATCTCATCGCCGTGCGGGAACACGACGATCTCTTTTTCCAGCGCACAGTCGCGCAGATACATGCTGGGGATGCGGTAAGAGGAGAGCGCTTTCTCTCGAATCAGAGCGGCCTCTTCTTCTGTGACTCGGAACTTTAGAATCCGCGTCTTCGGTTCTTTCTTCATAAAAAATTTTCTCCTTTCTTCTCTCCGGTATAGGGGTATGGGCCTAGCCCGACTGCTTTTGTGCGGCTCGCCGTAACACAAAAGCGAAACTCGCAATCACGGCACCGATGGTGCCGACGATGAGTTTTCGCATCGAATTGTGAACGAGCTTTTTTACACTGACAGGGACGCAAGGAACGGCAGGAACGCAAGGGTCGCAAAAACAAACTGCTACCCTTGCTCGTGTTCGCTGCGCATCCGGCTCGTGATTTCTCCAGAGATTTCAACGGTTTTTCACCAGTTGCATTCGCTTGCGTCACTTTCGTCACCTGCGTTTTCTGCGTCTTTTACGGCACTTGCGTCACTGGCAGAATAGAAAACCTTCAGGATGCGCTTGCCGTTGCTGCGCTCGTCCTTGTAACGAACGCCGAGCTCCTCCAGCTTGTAACGCCAGGTGTTCATCATCTGCTTGAGAGACTTCGCCGTAAGCTCCACGCCAGAGAAGGACATAAACTGTTCCGCAAACTCTGTGTTCCCACCTTCGAAGCTTCCGATGCTCTGCGCGAAGGAAACCAGAGCCTGCATCTCCTCCGGCAAGAGAATCTCCGGGTTTTCCAGGCTGTCATGCACCAGCTCCCAGGTACAGCCGGAGGTAAAGTTCAGCTCCAACTGCCGCTCTTCAATGTCGCGGCCGGTGCAGTGGAGCTTTGCTGTTTTGGTCATGCGCTCCTCCTTGTCCAGCAGGAAGGTGGTATCGGACGCACCCATCAATCCGGTGGAACCGGAGAGACGGTTGAAGGGATTCTTATCTCCCAGCTTACGCGTGTGATGCACCAGCAGGATGGCGATGTCAAATTCATCCGAGATTTTCTTGAGGCTGCGTACGGCCGCATAGTCATCGGAATAGGAAGCGTCCTGATCGTTGTCACGGATACACTGAAAGGTATCGATGGCGATCAGAATAGTGTCGGGATGCTCCGCGATAAACTCCCGGAGCTGATCGCAGAGATCGGTGTTCAGCGTACCGGCGGTGATCGCGAAGCAGCAGCGCTTGTCCACGTCCTCTGTGATCCGGTGGAGCCGGTTCTGGATGCGGCGATAGGTATCCTCAAGACAGAGGTACAGCGTTGTTCCCTGCTGAACAGTGAAGCCCCAGAAGTCTTTGCCGCTGCCTGTATGAACACAGATATCCAGCGAGAGCCAGGACTTGCCGGACTTGGAATCGCCGCCGAGGAACGTGACGCCGGTCGGGAGCAGACCTTCGATCACATACCGCGGTGGGGGAAACTCCATGTCCATGATTTGCTCTCCCGTGAGATAGGAGAGCTTGCTTGGGGGATCGGAACGGGCTTGGGTTTTGCTTTTGTTTTTCGGTTTCATAAGAAACACCTCCATAAAAAAATTTGCACCCGCAAAAAGTGAGTGCAGTTTCTTATTGATAAAAATGGAGGTTTGTAGTATCCTACAGGCAGGAGAGTGAACGCTATGGCTGTGTTTTATAAAATCTACCGCCTGTCCGCCCGCACGGTACTCGGTTACGCGAAGGACGAGGGCGGTGAAAGGTATTCCTATCACTTGTCGGAGACGGCAACGAAAAAATGTATCCTGCCCAATTCAGAAGCGCAGGAGGACAACGCACTCTTCTATCAGATCATGTGTGTTTTGCATGACGGTCGCTTCCCGGAAATCAATACGCAGAGAATCCTTCCCGATTTATCGGAGTCGATTTTCATCATGGATTTTGCCGGCGTCTTTGACCGGGGACGGAGCAGAAGACAACTCGACCGACAGGAGAAAGCGGAGTCGCTGTTTCGGCCGGAAGGGGTCACGCTGAACTTTGGGAACGGGGCGCACAGCTATGTTGCCTTTGAACGCTCCGGCAGCATGAGCCGACAGGCACGCTTATCCTTTATCCGTTCGGATCTCTATGAGCAAGTCCGCAGACGAATCATGCTGGACATGGTCGTGGGCCGCTGCCAGCTCAGCAAGCTCTATGCTTATAACGGCCTGATGCTCTCCAGCGGAACACGTATCGACGGCGTTGATCTCGGAAGCGGGCATCGGGTCATTGTGGTCAAAAACCATGTGTTCAAGAAATACGCCCGCGTGATCACAGTGGAGGCCGTGGCTGAGAAGGACGGTTATAAAACCTATCGCCGGGTGGAAGAGGACGGTACACGCGAGATCGAATCCAAGCGCTTTGACGGCGAGGGTCTGATCTCCAAAGAGCTCGCGGACCTGATCGATAAGAAGTATTGCGGGAAACATATTCACCATTCCTTTCAGGTCCGTATGCCCTATGTCAAGGGGATGCTGCATGAGGTGGACTATAAAGATCTGATGCTCCACGCCGGGGGAAAGACCATCACCGATATCTGGGGCGAGAGACATCCGATCGGAGAGACGGATATCATCCTGACGGAGAGCATGTTCAAGGGCCTCGGCTGGCTGACGGAAAACGGAATGAGCTGGCGAGACTATTGGAACGCCTTTGAAAAATATGATCATGCCCTCTACATTACCGGCGTCAGCAAGCCCAAACCGGAAAAGCTCACGGAGCTGAACTATCAATTTTTGACCACGCTTTCCATGACGGCGGAAGAGTTTCGCCCGGCGGATCTCCCAATGGGATGGGATCACAGCCCCGCAGAGGATAAGCGCGCTTGGATCACCAAGGCGACAGAGCAGCGTTATTATGATCTCTGCCAGGATGAGCAATATCGCATTTCCGTATTCGCGGAGGACAAGAACAAAGCGGCGGTTCTGAAGAAAAACCCGCTGTTCCTTTCGGAGCCGGTATTCACGAAGCAGCTGAACGCCATGGCGGATCGGGTTTTGAAGGACTATGCTGTCGGGCATCTGCTGGTGGCCGGGGATGTGCGCTACCTCTCCGGTGATCTGCTGGAGATGATCGCACTGATGCTGGATAAGCCGGAAGTCAAGACCACAAGCCAGTTCAATTACTATAATGCTCTGATGGCGCAAAAGTTTCAGAGTGAGCATTACTATGCCGCAAAGGCTGCCTATGAGGATCACGGCGCCTGCATCATACTGCGCAATCCGCATATCGCCCGCAATGAGGAGATCCGGCTGGAGACTTATCAGACAAAAGCAGCGAAGGATAATATGCGCCAGCACTATCTCGGCCATCTCAGCGATGTGCTGATGATCGATATTCAAATGCTGGCCGCAGAGCGGCTGGGCGGCGCGGACTATGACGGAGACATGGTCAAGACCATCGCCGATCCCCTTGTGCGGCGTTGTGTGGAGCGCAACTATGAGTATGGGTTTGACAACATGAATAACCTTCCCTTGCTGCTGATCCCGGCGGAAGAACCGGTGCTCCGCGACGCAAACGACTGGCACGACCGGTTCCTCACGGTGCGGGACACCTTCTCCTCCCGCGTCGGGCAGATCTGCAATGCTGCCTTCGATCGCAGCGTAATCGCCTATGATGAGAACTCCGACGCCGAGGAGCGGGAACGCTACCGCAAGGAGACCGAGACGCTGGCGATCCTGGTGGGGCTGGAGATTGATTCGGCCAAGAGCGGCGTCAAGCCAAATCTGGACGAATATCTGAAACGCGGCACGATCGGGCGCAGTCAGTTTCTGAAATTCAAAACCCTGATGGACGACGACGGAGACAACGCCTGGTATGAGAAGACACCCAGACAGAAGAAAAAAGCGCTCATGGAGGAGGCGGACTGGGCCAACATCACATCGAATGTGGAACGTCTTCCCTACTATGCGGCCATGCTGGAGAAGTACACGCCAAAGCTGCGAAGCAATCCCGCAAAGGATAGCGAGCTTTTTACCTTCGCGGAAAAGCCGGAATGGGAGAAGGCGCTTGAACCGGCTATTCTTTCTGCTGTGAAAGCGCTCCTTCAGGACTACGAAGCCTGTCTTACGCGCGTTCAGCGGAGTCATGCTCCGATCCGCACACGGAGGAAGGATCAGGATATCTCTCGCATTCTCTATTCCCGCGGGCAGGAACAGGATTGGGATGTAGAGGAGCTGTATGCAGTCTTTTCTGAACTGGATGGCGCGAGGGTTCAGCAAATGCGGCGCGCCATACGGGAACAGAGCTGGCATTTGATGGAGCGTGACGCTCGCCTCGCGTTTCTGGAGGAGTACCTGCCGGAAATGACAGACTATTATGAGCTTCTTGCCGACTTCCGCTTAGGGGGCTTTCGCGTGTTGGGAGACCTGATCTGCGATACCGATGATGAGAATACAGAGACCATGCGGCGAGTGCTCTATCGGGATACAGACTCCGAAGCCTTTACCATCATGATGCGGGCAGCAGAGGAGCGGAGGCCGGATCAGGAGGAAAAAGAGGCCATCGCTGCTGCCTGCCGGAAGCTGCTCTGCCAGCTGGCAAAGCCCAAAATCGCCCTGCGCTATGTGGTGGCCGCGAAGAAGCGGGGTTTGCTATGGGACCTGCTCCCGGAGGAGATCGTCGGTGCTGCGAGGAGGGCTGGTCATGATTAACGAACGGGAAGAATTTGTATGCTATACCGGTGAGGTTGACTATACCGCAGCGGGGAAGAAGGATCTTGCCTGGCTCCATCGAATCAATCCGGATATGCTCCTGAGCGGTGAAGGCTTCGTCCGCATTTTCAGTATTCTCGCACGCGGGTACATGTGGAATGGAGAAGCAAAGGACGTCGCCCGTGCCCGGCGTGCGCTCTGCGCCTGGTGCAGCATACCGGATGCGGAGGCAGCGCGAAAAAGAGAGGATTGGGAAAGCAGAACCGGCTTTCCGGAACTGCATACCGAGTTTCCGAATCTCGTGGATGGGGAGGGAAGCGGCTGGCTGATCCGGCATGTGAAAGGGATATGCCGCTTTGCAGAGGAGAATCCCAAACTGGTGCCCAAGTCGATTCAGAACAGGGTACCTGTTCTGCGGGAAAGGTTCCCGGATGCCTGGCGGGCAAAGGTGATCCAGTATCAAGTGCCGATCTTCTCCACAAAAACGAAAGGCGCCTGGCTTCTGCGCTTTGATGACGCCCTGGGCATGGCTTCGGAGCAGGGGCCGTTGCGGGAAAACGAGTTCGGGTTCTCCGCCGAACAGAAGGCGCGGATCAAGGCGGCCACACCGAGCGGGATCGATCCGACTGTGCTGGAGACGCTGATCGCCTATTATTGTCTGAACAAGACGGAAGACAGCGAGTGGGTCGTGCTGCCGGTGACCAATTTCACGGCCTATTTTGCCAACACAAGCTTCGATCGGAAATGGCTGCCTGTCCTGCGCCAAGGGGCGATCCGGCAGGACGAAACCAGCTTCGGTGTCAGCCGATATAAGATTCCCCCGGAGCTTTTGTAGGCTCACCAACCTGCAAATAAGGCAAATTTGGCAACAGGAAGCGCCGGAACGGCCAACGGGTCGATCCGCACGCTCCCAATCGCTACAAAGCCGAATTCCACAAAATGGGTTTTCAAATCTCGCTCATTTCGCCGCTTTCCAGAACATCCAGGACAATTTTAGCGCCCAATTTGAAGGAATAAATGAAGGTCTCGGCATCGGTCAAAATACTGACCTCCCGTTGGGCATCCATAAACGCTTCGAAGAGTTCCTTTTGCTCATCGCTGAACGTATCGATCAGCGCATCTCCGGTCTTGACTGCTTCATCCAGTGCACGGCTGTACTGACTGTTGCGCTTGAAGCTCCTTTCACCTGGCCTCACGTTTCCGATGTAAAGCTGTTCCAGAATGTGCATCTTTACCCTCCCCAATATAGCAAACGCCCCCGGTCAGAGATGGATGATCTCCGGTCGAGGGCGTCGCTGTATTTTGCTTTCTTTTTCTGTGTGTCATGGCTTTCGCCTCCGACACACAACAAGCCACAAATCCATGGGAAAGTCAAGAGAAACATGTCTATGTCTTTCCTGACGGATTATCAAGCGCATTATATCCGGAGCCCTGATCGGCGGTATCTTCGTCCATCCGGCTGGTTGAAAAGAGTAACAGTAGGATAGGTAAAAGTCGGCCTTTATATAGACTCAGGGATTTCGAACATACGACTTCCTGAACTCCGCATAAAAAAGCTGCGCCGCGCCGTTTTCGTTTTTGCTGTTGAAGTAAAGATACTCGTTGAACCGGGCGCTGCGGTCTGAGATACCGATGACGAAAGTGTTGGGTGGAACCATATTCTTAACATAGCGTGGCGTGATACAGATTCCTTTTCCCAGCGATACGAGAAGCAGCGCGGTGGAGAGGTTCGGCGCTTTGATCGTGTTCAGCCTGCCGCCGGTGCTTTTTTCCGCGAGGAGCATGTTCTGTGCGTAGGGGCCAAAAAATTCATCGGCATAAGGCACCACCAGTGTTTCGCCGGAGAGCTGGTGCAGAGCGATCAGCGACTGACTCATCAGCCGGTGCTCCGGCGGCAGGACGGCATATGTGCCGTGGCTGTAAATCAGATCTCGTGTCACACCGGACGGAAGATTCGGATATTCGCAGGGAGTAAACAACAGGTCGTAGGCATTCACCAACTCCGGAGGAGTATTAGTCGGGATGACCTCAACCTCCACGGCAAGCTCCGGATAGCGGCCATGAAAACCTGATAGAAAATCCCGAATGTGGGCGGCATAGGAAATCTCCAGCTCGCAGCCGATGCGAACGACACCGCGGAGGGGAAGATTCTTGATCTGCACGATCTCCTCCGCTTTCTCACAGCGGTCGATCAGCGCGGAGGCCTCCATAGCCAGGATGCGTCCCGCCTCGGTCAAGCGCACGCTGTGGGTGCTGCGGTCAAGGAGCCGGACTTGCAGTTCTTCTTCCATGCTCTGAATATGCCGCGTGAGAATGGACTGGGAGATATAGAGCGTCTGTGCCGCCTTACTGTAGCTGAGGAGCTTGGACAGCACAAGAAATTCATAGAGCTGCTGTGTGGTCATGGCTGCGTGTCTCCTTGATGAAGGCTTTGAAATCACGTACAAAGGCGTGGACCTCCGGATTATTGCTGTTGGCGTCATAAAAGAAGCAGGGTGTGGCCGGGTATTTCAGGTCGCTGACCGTGAGCAGCACGGTGTTGGGCGGCAGATCCATCATCGGCATCGGCAGCAGGATCAAGCCCTTTCCGATGGGTACCAGCAGCTTGTAAAACTGCGGCGAGATCGCGTCTGTATAGATGCTGTAGCGAATACCGGAGCTTTCCAGATTCCGCAGGGTGAAGTCACGGATGCATGTCTCCATGGTCTCCGGGTAGGGGATAAAGCATTCTCCGTCCAGCTCCCGCAGGGAGAGCGAGGTGCGCTCTGCAAGATGATGAGAGCGAGGAAGGATCACATATTGATTGGAACTGGTGATGCCCTCCCTCGTCATGCCGGACACCGCGAAGTCCGCCATGACCGGGGCAAAGTAAATATCCACCGCACCGGAGCGCAGCCCCTCCTCAATGGGCCAGTTGGTGTCGTCCAACAGCTCCAGGTGCATCTGGGGATAACGCAGATTCAGCTGATCGAGAAACGGTCCCAAGTGAAACGGCAACGCGGAACCGGTGACGGCAATGCGCAGGCGTTGATAGCTGTGCACCTGGGCTGCGCGCAGCGTCTGCGTCAGCCGCTGATAGTCAGACAGGATCTCCAGCGCATTGGGATACAGGCGCTCTCCAGCCTGGGTCAGGGAAAGCCTCTGCCCGTCTTTATAAAATAGCTCTGCACCCAGGGTGCGTTCAAAGCTCTGCATACGGGCGCTCAACGTGGCGGAAGAACAACCGAGTTCTTCCGCTGCTTTTTTCATGCTTCCGTGTTTCGCCACCAGAGCAAACTCAGTAAGACGTTCCAGTTCCAAATGGATCACCTCAAAAATACTGCATAACAAAGGCCGCGGCTCTTGAAAAACAGCATACTATAAAGCCGTGTTAAAGTCAATGAAAAGGCATAATGAATAAACAGAAAGGTTCACTTTTGTGAAAACTGCGATAATAAAAATCAAAATTATGGAATAGCAAACTCTTCAAACCATCTTCTTTTTAGCGCGAAAAGACTTTACAATCAAAGCACAGAATAGGAAACCCACAAAAACACAGAACCAGGAGGACATCGACATGAAAAAGAAAATCAGTATGCTTCTGATCCTTGCGCTGCTGGTGGCCATGCTGGCCGGCTGCGGCAGCAGTGCCACACCCGCAGCTCAGAGCACGGGTGACGGAACCGAGACCGCCGAGGGCGGCCTGATCGGCGTTTGCATGCAGAACATGTCCAGCTCCATCAATGAGCTGGAGGCCACTGCCATGAAGGAGACCTTTATTCCGCTGGGCTATGACGTGCAGATTGCTTCTGCGGACGACAATGTCTCCACCCAGGTGCAGCAGGTACAGAACTTCATCACCATGGGTGCGAAAGTTCTGGTGATCCTGCCCTGCGAGATCGAGACGCTGGAAGACACGCTGATCGAAGCCCGTGAGGCAGGCATCAAAGTCATTGTCTCCGGCGGCACCGGCAGCATCTCTGAGGATGCCTATGACGCGGCTTCTGCGGACGATGAATTTGTCATCGGTATGTACGTGGCTGCGGTCACCAAGGCCTGGGTCGAGAAAAACATGGATCCCAACGGCGACTGGGACGTCTGCTTCCTGGCCTCCACCATTTCTGAGGATGCCAAGACCCGCTGCGCCGGTGAGCGCATGATCGTAGAGCCCTACATGATCAATGAAGCCGGTGAGTACACCGATATTTTCGGCGTGGTCGTGGACGAAGCGAGCAAGGTGGAAAACCCCGTCTACTGCCAGATGATTGCTGACCGCGTGGGCGGCAATATGGCCAAGCATAGCATCGAGATGGACATTTCCGGCGACAACCGCTCCGTCGTAGCCGCTGCGCTGACCGACAACCCCAAGGTGCGCGTCTTCATCGGCTACAATTCCCTGATCTCTACTGCCGGTTCCCAGTACATTCTGGACACCTTCCCCGAGAACGAATGGGATGAGTACGCTTTCTTTTCTGCCGGTGTCATGGGCAACGAGTATGAGTATCTGATCGGCGCCGTGGCGGACAACGCCGGTACCCGCAGCGTATTCCGCGGTGCGGCCCAGTTTGGCGGCGGCGATGCAGCGGCGACTCTGGTTGCGCTGACGAAGGCGGTCATGTTCGGCGAAGAGGGCGTGGACTACGGCAAGCTCAACGCCAACAGCATTGGTATGTACGTCCCCATTGCGGCTGAGCTGAACAACGGTGTCCCCGCGTTGGTGAGCTTCGACACTGCTTCCCATATCGAGTATTACACGCTGGAAGAGATCCTGAAGCTCGACAATCTCGTTACCTACTGGGATGCAGCCAACGGATATAATCCTGCTGAACAGAGCACAGACGAAGCACTTCCTCCCCTTGACGCTGAGCCCGTGGCTGAAGGCAGCAGAGTCTACACCTGTGTGCTGGCCGGCCCCATGGGGGATGACAATCTGCAGTTTGTCCTGAACGATGACGGAACCTGCGAATTCTCCCTCCCCGGCAACCCCATGATCACCGATGTCTATGCCGGCACCTATGAGCAGGAGGGCAATGTTGTCACCGTGAAGGGCCTGACCAACGTGGACGAAAGCTCGGAGTACAAGACTCCTGGCCTCTGGAGCTTCATCGACTCGACCACCGGCGACGCGGTCATCTATGTTCTCTCTGACGGCACCTTCTCCGTGGAGCCTGTAGAGGACAGCGGCTATCCCCTGGTTTTGAGCTGCGTGCTGGCCGGTCCGATGGGGGACGACAACTTGCAGATCGTCCTGAATGAGGATGGAACCTGTGAATTCTCTCTCCCCGGCAACCCCATGATTACGGACGTCTATGCCGGTACCTATGAGCGTGACGGCGACACCGTGACCATCAAGGGCCTGACCAATGTAGACGAGAGCTCCCAGTACATGATCCCCGGTTTGTGGTGCTTCATCGACTCTGCCACCGGCAATGCGATCATTACCGTTGACGAAGCTGCCGGGACCTTCACCCCGGCCGAGTAAAACAGTATGAGAGCTGAACGAGGAAACTTGTTCAGCTCTCCTCAAAAAATGCGAAAGGAGCGGAAAGGCTTTCATGCTTCGATTAGAGCATATTACCAAAACCTATCCCGGTGTGACGGCGCTGGACGATGTGTCCCTGTCCTTCGAGCAGGGCGAAGTTCATGCCATTCTGGGGGAAAACGGCGCTGGAAAATCCACGCTGATTAAGATCATCACCGGCGCGATCTCGCCCGATCCCGGCGGGAAAATCCTCTTTGACGATCATGAATACGACCGCATGACCCCGGCTCTGTCGGCGGAAAACGGCGTGGCGGTCATTTATCAGGACATTAACCTCGTCACCCCTATGACGGTGGCGGAGAATATCTACATGGGTAAAAAGTTCGGCAAGGTCTATTCCAAGCGCCGCCTGAACGCCATGGCGAAGGAGCTGTTTGAAGAATACGGCCTTGACCTTGACCCCGCTATGGCGGTGGAGAAGCTCTCTCCCGCCATGCAGCAGATGGTGGAGATCGCCCGCGCGATCTCCAATCATTGCAAAATCATGATCATGGACGAGCCGACAGCGCCGCTGGCGGCCCATGAGGTGGAGACCTTGTTCAATATCATCCGCAAGCTGAAGTCGCAGAATGTGACGGTGATTTACATCTCCCACCGCATGGAGGAGGTCTTTGAGATCACCGAGCGCATCAGCGTCCTGCGGGACGGCACCTACGTCAAGACCATCAACACTGCCGATACCAATCGGCAGGAGCTGGTGAATCTGATGGTGGGCCGCGAGCTGAAGGAGAGCTTTCCCAGCCGCAAGGCCGAGCGGGGCGAGGTCGTTCTGGAAACGCGCGAGCTTACCGGCAACAGTGTGGAAAACATCAGCTTCCAGCTGCATAAGGGTGAGATCCTCGGCTTCGCAGGCTTAGTCGGCTCCGGACGGAGCGAGACCATGGAGCTCATCTGCGGGGCGAAAAAGGTCCAGTCCGGCGAGATCCTGCTAAACGGCAAGAGCGTGAAAATCAAGAGCCCGGCAGACGCCATCCAAAAGGGCATCGGTCTGATCCCGGAGGACCGCAAGGAGCAGGGCGTGATCCTGTTTAACACCGTCCAGTTCAACACCTCGCTCTCCAGCCTCCATAAGCTCACGAAGCTGGGCTTCATCAACGGTCGGAAGAACGCGGAGCTGGCTGAGGAATACCGGGAGGAGCTGCGGATCAAGGTGCCCTCCGTCAAACAGATGGTGGTGAACCTCTCCGGTGGCAACCAGCAAAAGGTGGTTCTGGCCAAGACGCTGGCCGCCGACCCGGATATTATCATCTTCGACGAGCCTACCAAGGGCATCGACGTGGGCGCCAAGCAGGAGATCTATAACCTGATGAACAAGCTGGCAGAAGAGGGCAAGGCCATCATCATGATCTCCTCCGACATGGAAGAGATCCTCGGCATGTCCGACCGCATCCTCGTGCTGCACGAGGGCCGCCTCAGCGGTGAGCTGCAGCGGGACGAATTCAGCCAGGAGGCCGTGCTGGAGCTGGCCTCAGGGTTAGACTAACAGGAGGGCACATATGAACAAACTGAAATCCGCGGCCCAGTACATATACCGCGAGGGCACGGTCTACATGATCCTTGTGGTGCTGGTCATCTTCTTTTCTATCTTCAACCCCATGTTCCTCTCCGGCAGGAACCTTTACAACATGCTCACCCAGAGCACCTATGTCATCATTGCCGGTATGGGCATCTGCTTTGTCATGATCTCCGGAGGCATCGACCTGTCTGTCGGCAACCAGATGGCGGTCTGCGGCTGTGTAGCGGCCATCATCATGCAGACTACCAACCTGCCCATCTGGCTGGTCTGGCCCATCTGCATTGTGATCGGCTTCGTGATGGGCTCGCTCAACGGCCTGATCGCCTCGAAGCTCGGTATCTTCCCGCTTGTCGTGACCATTGCCACCAGCGAGGTGTTCAAGGGCATCGCCTACTCCATCACCTCCTCCAAGTCCTATTCCGGCATGCCGAGTGCTTTCCGCGCCCTGTATAAGACTAAGCTCCTCGGCTTGCCGCTGGATGTGTACCTGACTCTCGCCATCGTCATCATCACCTGGCTGGTGCTGAACAAGACCCACTTTGGCCGCGACGTGCTGGCCATCGGCGGCAACAAGGAATGCGCCCGGCTCTCCGGCATCAAGGCCGACCTGGTGCAGACCCTGTGCTTCTCCCTGACCGGCGCGATCTTCGCCATTGCCACGCTGGACATGCTGGCCCAGCAGAACATGACCTCGGCCACCACCGGGCCGGGCACGGAGATCACCTGCCTCACAGCGGCCATCATCGGCGGCATCAGCATGAAGGGCGGCAAAGGTAACGTCGTCGGCATGGTGGCCGGTATCCTCGTCATGCAGATGATCGCCAACGGCATGCAGCTGGCCGGCTGGGGAACCTACACCCAGTACGTGGTCAAGGGCATCATCCTGCTGCTGGCCATCGGCTTTGACGCCTTTAAGAACCGCCCCAAACCCGCCGTCCGTGTCCACAAGGAGACGGCTGAAACTGCGAAAGCAGCATAAGGAGGAAATATAATATGGAAATGAAAAAGCCCCCCTTCCCCCCGACGGGTGAGAAACCGCCCATGGGAATGAAGGCCCCGATGGGAATGCCCACGCAGAAGGACGGCCCCGGCGGCCCGCCTCCGGGCTGGGAGCCGCCTATGGCGGACATCTCCTGGGTCAAACACAAATTTCTGGACGTTCCGTACGCCAACGAGAGCAAGGCGCAGCGCTTTGACCTCTATCTTCCTGAGGAGGGTGACGGTCCCTTCCCACTGGTGATCCACATCCACGGCGGCGGCTTCGCTATCGGAGACAAGCGCGACGATCACATGGATGCCTACCTCAAGGGGCTGCACCGCGGCTGGGCTGTGGCCTCGGTGGAATACCGGCTCAGCGGCGAGGCGATCTTCCCCGCAGCGGTGCTGGACTGCCGCGAGGCGCTGCGGTATATCTACGCACACGCGGCGGAGTACTCCATTGACCCGGAGAAGATCTGCACGCTAGGCGGCTCGGCAGGCGGCAACCTTGCTGCCATGATGGGCATGAACATCCCCAACGGTGCTTTCCCCGGCGAGGAGGGCAGAACCGATCTCCAGCCTCTGCCGACAGTCAAGGTCTGCGTCGATCAATTCGGCCCCATGAATTTCAAAACCATGGACGCTCAGGCCAGAGCCAACGGCGTGAGCTTGGTGGAGCATGACGAGCCCTTCTCCCCGGAGTCCAAATATCTGGGCGTGGCCGTTCCCGATGCGCCGCAGGAGCTTATCGACGCGGCCAATCCCGCCAGCTATGCATCTGACGCGATGGCTCCCATGCTGGTGCAGCACGGTACGGTGGATCGGCTGGTGCCCTATGCCCAGTCACCGGCCTTTGTGGCGGCACTGGAGGCCAGGGGCCAGGGCGGCAAGGTGACCTTCACGCCGATCGAGGGCGCCGACCATGAGGACAAGCTGTTCGTCACGAATGAAAATCTGAAGCTGGTTTTCGATTTTCTGGACGCACATGTATGAAAGAATAGCACTCCGGTGTCGATCATCGGAGTGCTTTAAACAGGAGGGACTATGGATAATATCAAGGGAATTATTTTCGATCTGGACGGTGTGATCGTCTTTACCGATCGGTATCACTATCAGGCGTGGAAGAAGCTGGCCGATCGGCTGGGCGCCTATTTTGATGAACAGATCAACGACCGGCTGCGTGGCGTCAGCCGTATGGCAAGCCTGGACATTGTGCTGGAGCGCTACAGCGGCCCGGCATTCTCCGAGGAGGAAAAACTGGCGCTGGCCACGGAGAAGAACGAAAGCTATGTGGCTCTTTTGCAGCAGATGACGCCCGCCTCGGTGGCCGATGATGTGCGCCGGACGCTGCAAACGCTGAGGCAGCGGGGCTATCGGCTTTCTGTCGGCTCCTCCAGCAAGAATGCCAAGACCATCCTCGCTCGAACGGAACTGACCGGGTATTTCGACGCCGTCTCCGACGGGACGAACATCACCCGTTCCAAGCCCGATCCGGAGGTCTTTCAAAAGGCGGCGGAATTTCTCGGCCTGCCCCCGGAGGCCTGCGCTGTAGTCGAGGACGCGGAAGCGGGCATCGACGCGGCGAAAGCTGCCGGAATGCTGGCGGTAGGCATCGGCCCCGCGGCCAAGTACGCAAAAACCGACTGCCCCATTGAGAGCTTCTCTGACTTGGAATCTATCTTTATCTGAGATAAAACTCATGATTTCATTGCGAGATGTTAATAGAGAGACTATGAACCATACTGTAATCAGCAACGTTCACAGCCTCTCTTTGTTGTTCTTTCGGATTATAGATTTTTGGATATTGTTAGTTGTACAATATCCAGCCGCGCAACGACAGGTTATCGCGTCCCGTCTTTCGGATATTTGGGATTCAGCACCGACTCTGAAAGCGCGATTGACTTATCCTTGCCGGGATACATGATATAGTATGGAGGCGTCGAATTAACTCGTGCTGCCATTGTCTCTTTAAGGTGAATCAGATCCTTTAAACTCACCTCAGGAAGGTTATCCACAGTATAAGGTTGTCCCTGCTTTACTCCACTGAACTTCTTGATTCTTTCATTCTGATAGCGGTTATCGTATTTGCTGGGGAAAAGCTCAATATAGTCTTTTTCCAGATTGGTCAAACCATATACGGCTTCAAGGGGGGTGCGAACACTGGTTTCTACAGTAAAGGATACATCCCCGGCTACCTCAACATATTGCCCCATAAATGCAAGGTTCCGGCAGCCATCTGGAATAACTTTTGGCCGGTCTTTTCCGGTTCGGGGCATAAAGTGTGCTGTTATGTAGGGCATCATACAGGTTGATATGTAAGAATGGGAAAGAATATCATCCTTCATTTCCATCAGATTCAGGTGATAAAGCAACTCGGTCATTATTTCGTTGCCAGTGCAATCGCACATGGGTTTTCGAATAAAATCTCCATTCCGCTCACCGAACAGTCCATAAACCCACATGACATCTGCGTTGTTAGCCCGCTGATCCACATAGTAGTCACGATCATAGATTACAAGGGAAATATCCCAGGAAGAATCACCTATGGTTATAATTCCTCCGGTGCCGCTGCGTGATCCAGTCAGTATTTCCATGCGTTCGAAGAACTCGGGATAATCCTTGACCGTCACAAAAACGCTCATCCACTTTGTCTTATCTATCTGACCGAGAAACTTTTCTGGATGTCCGAATTTTTCGTGCTTTCGCGCAAGGTTTTGCCATAACCCGAAACAACCCAGATCCTCAATGCTGCGGTTTGTAACTGCGACATGTGTGTTGTCACCGAAGGTGGAGTTTGTCGTCATTGAGCCATTCGTGACGAAAACAAGATCATTTTCCGTTGTGCTGATGACACTTGCTTTCCCGTCAGTTATCACATGAATCCCGGTTACCACTTCACAGCCAGGATCCATATCAAGGTCTGTAACAGAGGAATTATATACGATATGAACTCCATGCTCGTTCAGCCAGTCCATGATCGGAAGAATAACAGAATCGTATTCATTCCGCTTCGTGTGCAAAATGCCCTCATCATAATCGATTCTGTTGCACAGGCTGAATCTTTGCAGATAGCGCTGTGCTTCGAGTGCAGAATGATAGGGCTTGAATGCTAGCATTGAATGGAAAATCAACCAAAGTGCCGACTGGAAGAACGGAGAATCCTTTCCAAAATAATCCTCGAAAGATTCGAACTCAAAGGTCAGTACGTCCGCGAACTTTTCCGACTGCACAAGAGATCCTCCGGGATCGAATTTTCAAAACTTCATATCGTTCTTGCGTGTTGTCTTGCTTTTTTCCAAAACAGGATATACACTGAGATACACGGAGAGTTGTCCGAGTGGTCGAAGGTGCAGCACTCGAAATGCTGTAGACCGAAAGGTCTCTAGGGTTCGAATCCCTAACTCTCCGCCAAAAAACCCAGTCATATCAAGGCTTTCAGCCCATATGACTGGGCTTTCTTTTTCACTAATCTGCCATTGTCGGACATGATTATTCAGGCAAAAATGTGCTTCTAAGTCCTGTCTGCCAGGGCAGTCGTCGGCAGCATCGGAATGGTCAAGCCCGCAGAGATTTTCGGCTGAAAAATCTACCGAAATCAACCGCATCAACGGTTGTAATCGAGCCGCTATCCAGACGATTAACTGGCCCCCAAAACCGGTCTCTCTTTGGGCAATCTGCCATACGTGGACAACATTTTCGGCAAGAACTCAAGCGCGCCATCCGGGCTGCGTAGAGTCCGGCAAGCTGAGGATATTGTCCATCACATTTGCCGACGTGAGCTTGGACTTATAGTCCAAATGGCTGTAGATGTTCGCCGTGGTGCTGATGTCGCTGTGACCCAGCCATTCCTGGATCTGCTTCATGGGCACGTCGTTGGCCAGCAGCAGCGAGGCGCAGCTATGCCGGAGATCGTGGAACCGGATATGCCGCAGACCGGCCTTCTCAAGGAGCCTGCTGAACACGGCGGTCAAGGTCTTGGGGTTGAAAAGATTTCCCATGGCGTCCACAAAGACGTAGCCTTCGTACTCCTTGCCGTAGCAGTCTCCGCAGACCCACTTGTCCTCCTTCTGCTGCTCCTTCAGGGCCAGCAGCTTCTCCCGGATATCCGGCACCAAGGGGAGAGAGCGCAGGCTGGAGGTGTTTTTCGCCCGGTCTGCGCGGATGACCTCATACTTGCCGTCTATCTTGGCCGTTGTTACAATGTGCCTGATGGTGATGGTGTTGCGCTCAAAGTCGATGGCGTCCCATCTCAGGCCCAGAGCCTCGCTGCGCCGGAGTCCGTAGAAGGCGGTCATCTGGATCAGCAGAGAAAAGGGATGATCCTTCGTCGCCTCAAAAAGCTGCTCCAGCTCCTCCAGGCGGTAGTAATCTGCGATAAACTTCTGTTTCTTCGGACGTTCCACCTTGTCGGCGGGGTTATACGGAATGAGGTCCATCTTGACGGCATATTTCAGAGCCTTGTGAATATTGGCGTGCTCCTTGATCACCGTGTTGGCACAAACGGTTTTCAACTCATGCAGATAAAAGCTCTGAATATGCCGCGCCTGAAGCCCACCCAGGGAGACGCCGGTTTCGCGGAAATACGGCACGATTTTTCCCATTACCATCTGCGTGTAAGAGGAAAAGGTGGTTTTCTCCACGGAGCCGCGAATGATTTCCAGCCACAGCTCCATATAATC
>R26__coassemble_667_pt1 | contig 20019 bp, 13 predicted proteins | sample R26__metabat2_low_PE_037 | metagenome-assembled genome bin R26
ATAGATATGCAAAACAATACCAAGATACACAGAATAACACCCCGCTAATTTTATACTCTTTTGATTTTTTCATTTTTATATCTCCTTACATAACAATTTTTTCTTTTTACGTTCAATATAAACTTCGCAACCAATTGTTCAAGCACAAGCAATTATAATATAAAACATTTTATCAACATATCGCATGTTTGATATTATGAAATAAATCAAAAAACATCCTTATCCACACCACATTGCTCAGAATGACCTTTTGATTATTATTCGTTCGGTGCGGTTTCTTCCGCCTGTGTAGTCTCCTCGGCGTTTTGACTTTCAAAAGCCAGGGAGAAATCCAGAACAACGGGGTTGTGGTCGCTGTAGACAAAGCCTTCATCGAGCGTTTCCACGCGGTTAATATGAATATTCGGGGAGACGAGGAAGCCGTCTATGACATAGAACTGCGTCAGGTTGCTTGCAGGGTTGAACGGCTGATTGAGCAGGCGGCAGGTGGGTACGATCTTGTCGTAGGCGTACTGCCACTTTTCGGGCGCATCGCCCAGAATGCCCGGTATCCAGTCACAAGTATCTTTAATCGGGAAGGTTTCGAGCGTGCCGGGAAAGCTCTGGTTAAAATCACCGCCGGCAATGACGAAATTACCCTTTTCATACTCCTCGGTGACGAAGTCGAGCAGCATTTGTGTCTGCGCAATTCTGCCTTCGCCGTCCTCATAGGCTTCCAGATGGAAGTTGACGAGAACGAGCTCCTGCTCCAAGCCATCCATGGGGATGCGCGTGACGAGCATACAGCGCTTCAGATTTGCAACGCGAGTCGGCCAGGAGAACGGACACGGCAGACTGTAGCGTGTTGCAGACGAAATATTGAAGCGGCTGTAGGTTGCAACGCCGGAATGGACCTTGCCGATGGTATCGGGCAGCGGATAGGGCACATAATCGCACGAATAGTTCATTGCAAAACGGGTCTCATAATCTGCAAGATCATACTCATACTGGAGCCACTGATTCAGACCGTAGGAGCGCTTGGAATCGGTATCGACCTCCTGCAGGAAGATGAAATCGGCGTTGCAGCTTTTCACAATGGTCTCAATGCCGACCATGTTTTCTTTGATTTTCTGCTCGGATTCCGGCGTGACACCTTTGCCGCCGTCCATAAAGAAGTCCGTGCCTTCATCCAGACCGGCATATCCGGTGTTGAAGGTGACGATGCGCAGATTTTCGCCGGTGAGCGGATTGGAAATATTGTTAGCGCCCGGCTGCGCGATCTCGGCGTGTGCAGGGTTATATTCCGTAACCGTAAGATAGCCGAACAGAGCGCCTGCTAAAATCACAAGCGCCAGAACGATCGCCAGCAGATATTTGCAGACGATACCGAAGCCGTGCAGCACTTTGTGACCGGTGCTGCGTTTTTCCTGCACGGGGCGCTCTACGACCGTGGGCTGCACATGAACGTCATACGCCGGCGTGACAACGGGCGCATCCTCAGCGGCTTCGTCCGGCACCTGCTCGTCATAATAATCCTCGTAGATATCCTCGCCGTCTTCCTCATAGATGCCCTCGGGCAGATCAAAGGAGGAATCATCTTCTTGTGCGGCAGGATCGGAATCGAAGAATTCTTCCTCAGCAGGCATATCGGAATCCGGAACAGGGTCGGTCAAATCGTCAGCCGGAGAAAAGGAGAACGGCTGATCGGAAATGTCATCGGGGAGATCGGCGGCGGTGTTTTCGTCGAAATCCGGATTGGAGAAGGAATCATTCATAAGCAATACCTCCCATTTTCTTGTATCATAACACGCATTTCGGTCAAACGCAAGCATTTCGTGCAGGAAAGACGCCGCAAAAAGCACAGACAAAACGCCGGCATAGCGAAAAAAGCCGTTGCATTTTCCGCGGAATGTGCTATAATAAGCCTGCAAGCGAACAATCCGGTGCAGAATCCGTAGTTCAAAAGTACATCAATTTCATATGGGCCATTAGCTCAGCTGGGAGCGCGGCTCACCAGGTTACATACCCCGTAAAATTTCATACGGGCGATTAGTTCAGCTGGGAGTCCACTCGGTACGGTTTTTGCCCAGATACTTTGATCCGGCAGCCATCATCAGAATCACAACCCAAGAATTATGGATTGTGAACGAGAGCCACGCAGCATATTCACATTCTAATTACATACGGGCGATTAGTTCAGCAGGGAGAACGCAAGGTTCGCAATCTTGAGGTCAGGGGTTCGATCCCCCTATCGTCCACCAAAAACGGCAGGTTTTATTGCAAAACCTGCCGTTTTTACAACTTTTTGCGAAGTGGATTTTCGCTTTTTTATGTCTGCTCCACCGGGTCCACAAGCGACTGCCCGGTTGATAGAAATATTTAGCTTTTTTGAAGCAGAAAACAGCTGTCCTGCAAACACGATTACAAAAAATACAACGAAAGTTTGTGCTATTATTACACTTTTTACAACGAAAAAACGACAAGGCTCAAACAATCGTAATATCCAGCAGGAAGACAATCATTTGAATGCAAAAACACCTGTTATTGCATCAAATTTTATAAAATATAAAAAAACTGACTTGATAACTTGCATTTTTCTCGCTAAAGGGGTATCCTATAAGTAATCATTTTTTGGAGGCTGCCTATGGAACTTTATCGAAGAGAAAATTATCTTAAAAAGATTCGCGGCTTTTATCATGCCACAGATATCATTAAGGTAATAACAGGTGTTCGCCGTTGCGGAAAGTCTAGTTTAATGCAAATGATTGCCGATGAGCTTCGCGCTGAGGGTGTAAACGCGCAGCAAATTGTCTTTCTCAATCTTGATAAGCGCGGCTTCCGAAAACTCAAGACAGCCGATCAGCTTGACGAATTGATTGCTTCTTTTCCGAAAGGTATGGATACGACATATCTGTTTGTTGACGAAATTCAAAATGTTAAGGATTTTGAGGAGGTTGTCAATGCTTATCGGGAAGAAGGCAATTATTCCATCTTTATCACCGGATCCAATTCCTATCTTCTCAGCGGAGAACTGGCGACGAAACTGACCGGACGCTATGTGGAGCTGGAAATATTCCCTCTGACCTTTGACGAATATCTGGAGATGAAAGCTTTTTACGGAAAGCCGGTTGATGCTAACCTTTCGATAGAGCTAAATCACTTTATTTTGGAGGGCGGTTTTCCGCGAACGGTACTGTTGGATGATCTGATGGACAAGCGTAGCTATACAGAAAGCGTCATTAACGAGATTTTTGAAAAGGATATCCGAAAACGTGCCAAAATCAAGGATAAAGAGACGTTTGAGTCCGTACGACGCTTCATCATTAACAACTTTGGCGCGACAACCAGCATCAGCAGTTTGCAAGAGACTCTGAAAAAGAATGGGCTGAGCATTACACGAGCGACGTTGAGCAAATATATTTCTGTCCTTGTTAGTGCAAAGATTCTGTATGAGTGTGATCGTTTTGATATGAAATCAAAGCGTGCATTGAAAGGAGAAAAGAAATACTATCTGTCAGACTTGAGCTTTTATTTTTGCAGCAATACAGATAACAGGATCAATTATGGACCGGTGCTCGAAAACATTTGTTACTTTTATGCAAGAAGTCGTGGCTACAGTATCAGTGTTGGACGAATTGGAACGCTGGAATGTGACTTCATCCTCCGCAATCGGAATGCGGATTACGCATATCTCCAGATATCTTATACCATTGCACAGAGCAGAGAAACCGAGGATCGGGAATATAAATCGTTGGAGAGAATCAAGGATAACTATCCAAAGTATCTTCTGACAACGGATTATCTGCTACAGAAGCGCAGTGGAATCCATCATGTAAATCTGATGGAATTTATGAAAGACGGAGCAGAGTTTTAATCTCTTAAACATACGCAGTTCAGGCATCTGAAAAGCTGCATATTCTGCGGCTTTCCAGATGCCTGTTTTTTGGAAATACATCTTGGATATCAAGAAGTGTCAACAGCTCTAATGCAAAAAACATTAAAGCAACTCTGCCATATATAGTGGCAGATGGATTATTCCGTCTTTTATCATTACATCTTTGGTGTAGAGAACATATGAATTTCCTATGACTGATGAGAAATGTTTGCGGAATTTGTCCAGCGAAGAATGAGAACGGTAATTGCCGGACTTGACTTCTACCGGCGAGACTTTCTTTCCCTCTGTAATCAGGAAATCAATCTCCATGTGATTCTCTCGCTTCTGACTGTCAACACGAGAATAAAAATAAAGCCGCTCTCTTTTATGCCGTAGCATTTGTGCAACAATATTTTCTATAAGCATTCCTTCGTTAATATTCATTTTGTCAAAGAGAATCGCACGATATAGATCATTATCTGTAAACTTTTTGTCCTTAAACGTATGAGTAACAAGCAGACCTGTATCTGCCATATAGCATTTCTGCGTAGTGCTATCGGAACTCAAAGCTAACCCGACATGAGGGTCGGTTGCATTGAAGCAGGTGTTGACCACCATCGCCTCATTCAACCAGATAAAGGATTCTTCAAAAGTTCTTGATCGAGCCTGTTTTCCGAGCGAGGAAAGTTTATACTTTTTTTCTTTTTTGGAAAGCTGCCCCGGTATGTTGTCAAACACGGCAAAAACCTTATCCTCATATCCCTCTGCAAATTTAACAACATCATTTCGATAGAGATTTAATATTCTGCGCTTAGCAACATCAGAAGCTTCAAAGTCTTTCCCGTTTATATAGGCAAGAACAGATTGCGGCATGCCACCTACAAGAATATACTGGCGGAAATCATTCATAATTTTGCGGTGTAAGGCAGCGCCCAATGGCTTCTTTTCTTCAAAGCAATGCTTTATCAGAGGATAGGTTGCCTCGTCGCCATTCGCCCAAAGGAACTCTTCAAAATCCATCGGAAACATTTCAATGTGATCCTCTTCCGAAGGAATGATAATATCTTGTACATTCTTTTTTAAGCGGATTAGAGAACCTGTTTCGAGATAATCAAATCTGCCATCAGCAACAAGATATTTAATGAGCTGGCGTGCTCTTGGATATTGCTGAACCTCATCAAAGATGATCAGTGACTCGCGCTTATAAAGGGCTGTGGAGTAAAAGGCCGCAAGTTTTGCAAAAAAAAGGTCAAGGTCGGAACTGTCGTTTACAAATAAATCAAGAACATCTTTCGGAGCTTTTCCAAAGTCAATCAGGATATAGCTTTTGTACTCGTTTTTGCCAAACTGCTCAGCAACAAAGCTTTTTCCGACACGCCTCGCGCCGTCTATCATCATAGCAGTTGTGCCATTGCAGCTCTTCTTCCACTCAACAAGCTTATCGTAAATCTTCCTTCTTAGCATATCATCACTCCCTGTGCTGATAGTATATCCTTGGTTCTAACTGATTATAACGCTGAAATCACGAAAAAGCAAGTTGAAGGATAAAAATTTTGCACGAAAGTGCAAGTTAATAAATTAAAATTTTGCACGAAAAAGCAGCTTAATCCTGATTGAAATCAACCGCGGTTGCAGCAGAGATGATTACATCTTAATTTTCGTCTGCTTCTTCAACCGTGGCTGCTTCAGAGACCTCGTCAAAGCCGTCCGGATCAACGACTGCGTTCCCAATATATCCGCTATGAAGTCCATCAAGACGTTCTGTGAGGAAACCGGACTTTCCTATGAGCTGATCGAAACCGAATGGCTGGCTTCCAGAATGGGGGTCAGAAAATGAGCCCTCAGGTAAAATCCAGGCAGCGTGTAGCCGATCACGGTGAGGTATTCACTGCAGACCGCGAGGTTCAGGCTATGTGCGACCTTGTGAAGCAGGAAACGGAACGCATTGACAGTCGTTTTCTTGAACCGGCATACCAGAGCTTGCTATTGATCCCGAAGATACGATTATGGGAGATATTAAGCGAAAAATTGAAGCGCAAAATGAGCTTGTTTCGCAACAGATTGGAATTCTGAGTGAACAAAACAAACTGCTGGCAGACAACTATTCAAAGCTCAAAGAAGTGTATGACGCTCAAACGGAGTCCTACAAATCGACACAAGAGGATCTTAAACAAAGTAGGAAATACAATGTCATAATGATGATTGTAGCTATCGTTGCGATGCTTGCTGCTATTGCAGGACCGATTGCCACAATATTGGTAAGCAAGTAATAAGCTCTGAATCGTAAACTCTGGTACATTTACAACTGTCAGAGAAATGTCCGTTTCTCCGGTTGCGGGGAGGTAATCTTCAAATGCGGGTTCTGTCAAAAGAAGATACCCCTCGGCAGTTGCGGTTTCTGTCAAGCGGTATTTCACAGTTCCCATTGCATTGCTTCTGCAAAGTCCTGTAAAGGAAACAATGCCATCTTCTCCGGTTTCAAGCAGACCGTTTTCAAGCCTCTCCGAAGTACAGCCGCCTGCGAACACTTTGCTGTCCACAGCTCGGTATTGTACCGGCATCCAATTCGCTCCGTTATCTACACTGTATTCCAACAAGAAGCAGACATCGGAAAGTGATGCGCCGGCATCATCCACCTTGTGAATATGAATAGAAGCAACATCCGGGGTGTTCTCATGTTCCTTTGTGACAGTTGTACCGTTTTCACGAATTGAAAACTCATAGCGGGTTTCATCCAGCACGAAGCCTTCCGGTGCTTCAAATTCCTGATAGTAGTACCTGCCGTAAGGGAGATTTTCAAACAGTGCAATTCCGGCGAGATCGGTGTGAGCCTCTGCGATCTGTTTACTGTTGCTGTCATAGAGTCGATACCCTGCTCCGGACAGCGGTGCTCTTGTCTGCGCATCGACCTTCAGAATTTTCAGACTGCCATGAAGCAGATGATTGATGAAGGTTGTACATGATCTTTTCTTCTGCTGACAGATTCATAATATCACCCTCTTAATTACTGTAATAGTCGATTGCTTCCTTTGCCAGCTTTTCAAATCGCTCCTGATATTCCGGCGCGACGGAGAGATCGTCAAAGCTGTTGCCGTTTCGGTAGTAGTATCTGCTGACGGCTTCCGTGATACCCTGCATATCCAGAATATCCTCATTAGCAAATGCGTCGGAGATCGTTCTGCTCAAATCAGTATATAATATTCCGTCCTTTTCCCTTAAACTGTATGGGCTCACGTGATTGCCTAGAACGACAACGCCGTTATAACGGGAAACTGCATCGTCACCGTAGACCCATACAAGATACTCGTCGCTTCTCCCACCGAAGTTGCCCTGACACATCAGTGCCTCATCCAGTGCAAAAATAACGGAATTGCCCAAACAACTGCGTACTGCCTTGAGCCAGGAGATCGCACCGACGAAATCACGCCGCTTCGGGAGGTTCGGCTTCTGCGGGTCATACTTCGGCAGCGCTGCGGTCTTACGATTGACGAGGTCGGTCATAATACGGCTTTCCAAAAGCCTTGTGATATACTCCGGCGGCTTGCGCGTACCGGTCTCCCAGTTCTGAACAGTACGGAACGGTATATTGTATCGTGCGGCGAATTCGCTCTGCGTGTCGCCCAGCTGCGTTCTTAATTCACGGATGTTCATTTCATCACCTCACGCACATTATACACCCATTGAGTGCATTTGTAAAGAGCGTATCTGAAAAAGGGTCTTAGGGGAAGTATTCCCCTAAAGAGCAGCGGCAGTCAGCCGCGATGAGGCGGAAAATGTGCTGTACATTTTCCCTGCTTGTTATGGTGTGAGACGCGCGTCGTCACAAACTGCACTCACTCTCTTTCCGTGCAGGCACGAAAAGGTCGCTCATTCCGTTGCTCCTCCTTTTCCCGGAAAGTCCTTCGACTTTCCGGGAACCCTATATGCGGGATAGATCCCAACGGTGACCCCGTGCGCCTCTCACCGAAACAGCGCTGTTTCTGCTTTTGTGCCAAAGTGGCACAAATCCTTGTGACCCTGCTGTGTTTTGTGCCAAAAACGGGGATTTTGGCTCAAAAGAAGGCAGATAGATCTTCGAGAACATTTGCCTCGTTCTCTGCTTTCTGTTCTTCCGTGAGTTCCGTGTTTGCAATCTTGCGCTCCGGTGAAGCAACAAAGGACACTTCCGAAAGCTCCTCGCGGATGACCTGCCGAAAATCATCAAGCGTAAAGGATTCGTTTCTGCGTTCCATAAAGTCAATGATCGAATCGACAATGAAACGGCTGCGGGATTTTACGCCTGTCATTTTCAGTCTGTCAAGATACTCCACGGCACCACGGACAGACCTTTCATCGTCGAAACGAATTCCGCAACGGCAGCATACCCCTGCGGATAGATCTTCACGCCGCAGATGCGGATGTGATATGCCGTGTGCTGATAGGTGAAGCTGACTTTCTGGGCAAGAGGATATTATGTGGACACGGTAGGGAGAAATAAAAAGCAGATAGAAGAGTATATAAAAAATCAACTAACAGAGGATCAGATAGCAGATCAAATAAGCATGAAAGAATATGTCGACCCGTTTACGGGTAGCGCGAACCAGAAGGCATAAGAAAAAGCCCCTTTAGGGGCAGCCGGAAAAAGAAATGCGGTCGGCAAACTTTTCGGCGCCCCTTTAGGGGTTTCGTCTGTAAAAGGCCCTTATAGGGCCTAATCAAGCCGCCGGCTTAGCCGGCGGTCATGACTTTTATTATCCGACAGGGAAACCTGCGATGGAAGTGATTTCCGCGCCGCCCTCAAGATCGGCATAAACCGTTACGACCGCAAGCGCGCTGGCAGGCTCGGCAGTAACCTGCGTTGCCGTGCAGAGGATTGCATAATTGGAACCTGCAACGACCTGACTGCCCATCAGGCACAGCGGCGTATAGCCGACACCCGTGAGCTCTTCCGTTGCCTTATCAAAGGCCGCCTGCACTTCCTCCGGCAGCTTGCCTGCTTCTGCGTTCGGCATCCAGCCGCCAGCCAGATTATCGGCGCTGAAGTCGATATCGCTGTTTTCGGTATAGTCTTCCACATTGATATCGGTAACATCCAGAATGGAGGCATTGCCTTCCAGATCCTGATAGACCTTGACCACGCACAGTTTTGATACAGGCGGATTGGTCACAAGTGTGGTCTTGCAGAGGTAGGCATAGTTGCAGCCTGCTACGACCTGTGTGCCGATGCACGCAAGCGGCGTGTAGCCAGCGCCGGTAAGGTCTGCGGTAGCAAGCTCAAAAGCAGTTGTCTGCTCCTCGCTTAACACAGCCTGCTCCGGCTCTTCCGGAATTGTCCAGCCGCCGGCGACTGCTGTCTCAGAGGTTTCAAGTGTTTCACTCAGGTCTTCAACCGACGATTCTGATTTGCAGGCGGCGAACATACAGATACTGCAAAGCAAAAGAGCAACAATAAGTAATGCGGAAATGGTTGTTTTCATAATCCTTACTCCTTTTTCTGCTTCAAATGTGTTTTGGATCAGTCCCAATCGTCGATTTCCGGCATCTCAATGTCCGGCTTCTTGATAGGTGTCGTCGGATCCTCTGAGGTACTGACGGTGATAATGTCTTTCAGTTCCATCTTTTTTCCGGTCAGTTCCGGTGTCATGAACTCTTTCATGATTTATCCCCCTTTCCGCTTCACTGCCGTGCTGCCTGATATGCGATTGCTGCCCGATAATAATCATAGAGCGCAGCAACTGCGTTTTTCAGATTGGGTTTGCTTTCGGAATTGTTCAGGATGGAATACGCATAAGACAGCGCGCTGATTTTGACGGTCATTGCGCCATTATCCACACTGACGGTGTAGAAATCACCGAGCTTATGCGCGGAGATGCTCGGGATCGTAAGAACGTATCTGCCGCTTTCATCCTTCGCAAGCGAGCATTCAACAGCATTGTTATCCTTGTCCGTCACCGTGATGTCCGGCGTGTAGCCTTCTTCACAGGTGAAGTAGAGCAGAATATCCGTGCCGTGGTCAAGTGCAAGCGCTCTCGATACGTTGGAAATCTTTGTAATGCTGCCGGTCTTGGTCGCCTTATACTTTGCCAAATCTGCTACATTGGGAAGGACGATGTCGCTGTAGCCTGCCATTGTCTGATACTTGCCTTCCTCACCCAGTGTGAAGCCGTGAACCTCCTGCAGAGCGATCTGCGAATAGTGGCCGTAGTCTGCAATGGACTTTGCCAAAGCAACAAGCTGCGCATCATCGGCGTGCTTTTCGATGGTATTTGCAATGTATCTTGCAACGGACGTTGTGCCCGGGCAGATGGAGCTGTCGCCGTAGACGAATGTCGGCTCGATGGTTTCCGCCATCTGCAGCACGTTGATGTAATAGGTAAAGCAGTACATCTGCACGGACTCGTCATAGACGGCGTCTGCAAATGGGATACTCGTCTTTGTTCCGCTCATCATAACATCCATATGTGCATTTGTCATTTCGGCAAGACGGCTCTGCGGAATCTTTACATAGAAATTCACGCCGAGATTGCCGGAGAGGACCAGTGAGAACGTCTTGAATTCGACTTCGGAAGTCTCCGCTCCCATAATGAGCAGCGGATATTTGTCTTTACCGATATTCTGATAGAACATCGGCTCCACCGTACCTGCATTCAACAGCGCCAGAACAGTTCCGTTTGCAAACTGCTCGTGCGATTTGCCTTCGGTGTTTTCCACAGTGCCTTCATACGGATTCCGAACTGCTTTTCCGTCAAAAACGCTGTTGTCGAAATAGCAGTTCCTGACAAGTCCCAAATTGGAGGTCACGGGTGTGATTGCCGCAACATACTGAATGAAAGGTGACTCAGGATCGCCCAGCGCTGCGCCGCAGTAGCAATTCTCAATGATACCGGAGTTTACGCCTCCGCAGATACCACCCTGACCGTAATGGCCAAGCGCGTAGCAATACTGGATTATGCCGTTTGCATCAAGCAGACCGCAGATACCGTAACCGTTTGATTTGGTATCACTGTAGCAGGCACGAATCGTTCCGCCGAGATTCACACCGCAGATGCTGCCCGGCTGATCACTTTTAAAGAGGCTGTCAACAACACCCACATTTTCAACGATGCTTCCCTCTCCGAGAACGCCGAACAGACCGCTGTAGCTTTTCTCTGTATACAAGCCGCTGACCGTGTGTCCCTTGCCGTCAAAATGTCCGGTAAAGGGTTTGTCGAACGAGCCGATGGATGTCCACAGTTCCAGTGAATCGTCTTCCTGTCTGCCAAGGACATTCTGATTGACAACGATGTCATTTACCAGTTCTGCGCAGGCACCGGAATCCGTTTCGTTCACATACTTTGCAAACCAGTACAGATTGCCGGCATCGCAAATCTGGTATACACCGTCTTTGCATTCCGGCTCGATCGTGCTGCCGCATACGGTGCATCTGCCGTCCACATAATTGTGATGACCCACAGCAGGATCGACTTTCGTGTCGGTTGCGTCGCAGAAATCACACGTTGCGACCAGCTTTCCGTCTGTGAGGCAGGTCTTTGTGCCGTCAGGAATATAGTTCGTGAAGCTGTGTGCCGCAAGGGGGAGCAAGCCCTCGTTTGCAAGCCAACCGGTCAGATCATCAATTTGTGTCATGCCGTTTGCATCTTCGAAATATCTGCCGCACAGCAGACAGCGGTAGTATTCCTTCGTGCCTGTGCTTGTGCAGGTCGGATCAACCTGCGCGATATGCTCCATTTTGTCACGATGCTCCACTGTTATGGTATGCTCATCGGAGCAGAACAGATAGACCGCTGCTTCGCCGTCATGGCTGGTATACGGGAAGCGGTTGCCGTCGATGTAGATGTTGGCAAGGCTGGGATTGTCAATTATATGGTACACAGCTTCCCTGCCGTTCAAATCTTCAACAGAGGGATTGACCATGTTCTCAAATTTGACGGATGCGTTGGAGCTGATGCGCAGCATGGGTTCCGTGCTGTCTGTTTTCAGCCAGATATCCGGAACAGAGCAGTCTTCTCCCGATCCCACGGTAACAATGCCGCTGTTGATCGTAATTGCGCCGGTAGAAGTTTTGTCCGCATTTCCGATTGCCGGACAGCCAACGCCGCCGTATACCTTCAGAACGCCTTTTCCTTCCAGAACCAGCTCCGCGTCGAGGTTTTGCTTTTCAATACCGGGATATCCGTCACAGCCTGTGAGAAGGTTTCGGGTAGCTGCTCTTGTAATAATTCGAACATTCCCAAGACCGTTTTCCAGGAGCAGCGCTGCAGATGCCTGCATCGGAGCGATGTTTACGCCGCAGAGCGTAACGCTGACATTACGCGGTGTAGTCCGACTGCCGTTTCCGATCTGAATCGTGCTGGATGTCGGCTCATCGGGATTGACATTTTTGATTTCAACAATGTCGTTGTCCTCGATTCTGAGTACGCGATCCTCCTCTGAATAGGAAATACCGTTTTTATTGTCATAGGTAACAATGAACGGGCCAAATGTCTCGGTATCTACATTCTCTGTTTTCCGTCCCCAATAATTTGCGTTAATGAGGAATTCGATACTCTCGGGGAGCGGGAAATCCATACCGACGATACCATAAACGACGGCATCTCCTCGCTTGTTTTGCGGATATACCTTCCAGAAATTATCATTGATCTTATCTGCCAGTTCTTTTACAGTAAACCACATCTGGGTGATAATCCCGCACTCATCATGGGGATCGTAGATAGCTGCCATTCTGAAACAGATAGACGAATTGGTTTTGATGATTTTCGTAGAAGCTCCCACGCAAGGCAATTCGTTATAGAAGATGTTGTTCAGCTGGCTGATCTTATTCTGCCATGTAGCCTCCCAGTCATTGTGTCCGGGATCCGGTCCTACACTGCTGACATCAACGATCTTGCCTCGAAGATCACCGAGTGTGGCATCTGCAATACGATACACTTCCTCAGGATCGTCCGCACCGGGGTTTGTCTCCAGCCGACAGTAGATGCCGGTCCCGTTCAGTAACTCATGCAGCTTCTGATATTCTACACCGACACCTTCCTTGCTGATATCTGCAAAGATCACTTCATCAGGGTGATCCTTCAGGAATGTGCTGAACTCGGACAATACCGCGCGCAAAGAAAGTCGATTGCCGTCCGCATCCTCGCAAGGATAGGTTTCAAATATGTTGCCGTATCCGTGATACATATAGAAATCGTTTTTATCGGATTCCCATACATATCGCAGGTCGAATGCACGAATGCCTGCATTCAGCTGCTCGGTAATCGTCATGTCCTGACACCGTGCAAAGGCTGACAATACATACGAATCCACATGAGCCGTGCAGGAATCATGGGTTCCGGGGATGGACATATCAATGATACGCGTATCATCACGCAGGTAGCTCATCCAATCCTTTTTCTGTTCAATCTGACCGGGATAGATGACCTGAGGACGATAGATCGCATATAAGGTTGCGTCGGTCACCGAATCCCAGATGCCGCCCTCGCCGCCCGGAGAATAGTAGAATTTCCCGCTGCCGTCAGGTGTCGCACAATAACCGCTGAAATAGGTGCCTTTGTTGGTTTTTGATTCCAGCTCGCTGATTTCAATATTGGGTAGCTTTTCACCGTAAATCGCATCAACTGTTTGGGTCGTTCCATGTTCCAAATCCACCAAGGTTACTTTAGAAGGTACGCCTTCCCACTGTGCATATAGCTTTAGAGTATCTACATAATAGCCTGAAGCGATCACATCACCGGGGTGATAATCCACTGCACCATCCGGGTCATATGACCAACCGACAAATTGATAGCCGCTGCGCAGGAAGCTGTTTTCCCGAGCGCAGTAAGGCTGATTGATATTTGTAACATCGGAATACGGAACACCCTGCGCATCACTGCAGTTGGGCAGGTACATTACCGTGTAATCAATGGCTGTCCACCTTGCAGTTGCGGTAAGGTCTGAGGCTTCATCAAAATTCTTCCGTGGAATACTGACAACGCCTTGCGTATCGACGATCTGCTCTCCGTTCGGAGCATAGTAGCCCTCAAACTGATAGCCTCGCCTTATGGGGATTTTTATCGTATCTCTGTGCAGGCTGTAACTCTCATTTTCAAAAGCAACGAAATAGACCTGCTGTGTTCCGCACGCCTCCGGTGCAATATCAATGCTGTCCGTGAGCTGTAGCGTGCAGATTCTGGAACAATTTTCCCATTTCGCAAAAATCGGGTTTTCGGTATTCAGCAGTTGATGTACGTCTTTGCATACCAAAACACCGTTTTTGTCGTAAAGGCAAACATCTTCACCGTTTTCATCTTTGATGTAGTAGCCGATGAAACGCCGATAGGAGTATTCATCCGGTGCCTGAATGGGATAGAAGGGAAGCTGATCGATCATCGGCTCCAAAGTGCCGCTGTCGGGCAGATACCGAACCCTATCCGTTCCGTCCACACCGCCGCTGAGGTCAAGCGGAAGCCATTGCTCATAGATTGCAGTGCTTGCGCTTCCGTTAATTACAGCCTGATTGGATACGAATACGGTTTTTTCAGGCAGCGCAGCAGAATTCTTGCCGCCATCACCGCCGTTACCGCCAAGAAAATATTTTAGTTCGTCCCCCCACCGGTTCTTCGCTTTCAACGCAAGACCGCCGCTTTGCAGATAGTTTCCGCCTGCTCCGACGCCGTTTTTTTCAATCTTAACGGAAGAATTATTAGATGCCCAGCAGACCGAACCGGAACCACCGCCGCCGCCTGATGCTCCGCCGCAGCCGCCCGCTCCGATGTTTTCGCCGACAAAACCTGATTGTCCTGCTCCGCCGCCGGCACCACCAACAGCATAAAATGTGTAACCGTCGCGAGGTCTGTCATAAACATATTTATTACCAGGTTCGGCAGCCTTTCCGCTTGTTGCTTCGCTGCCGCAATGAGCATTGATCGTTACTGACGCAAGGATATAAATATCGCCGCTCGCTTCTGCATAATCTCCACTGGAACCTGCTGACCCGTTGCTTCCCTGATTTGGGAACTTCGTAAACATTGTTGAAGGTTTTCCGTTCAAAAGATCGCCGTTGGAGCCGGGATATTTTCCGCCCTTTCCGCCTGCAGCGCCCTTACCGCCGCAGGTACCGATGCCTGCACCTGCACCTGCGCCGCCATTGCCGCCATCGCCGCCGTCACCGCCGTAGCCTGCACTTGCTGTGTCGGAAATGTATCCGTCCTGTCCCGGCTTTCCGTTTTCGCCGTCTGCAGCATTGCCGCCGGTGGCATTGACCGTGCCGCGTCCCGTAATGATCAGCGTTGCATTTTGGGAAACATAGATGCCTGCACCGCCGCCGATCTCGCGGCCGCTTCCGTCACTGCCGATTGCAGTGAGCGTTACGCCCTCCGCAATGTCCAGCACAACTGTGGACGATCCATTGACATATAAACCGCATCCTCCGGGCTGATCATTCGTAAAAGTAACATCGTTTACGACCTTATAGATCACGCCATCCCGGAGCACCTTGCCGGAGGTTGAACCGGATGAAATGATTTCGCAGGAGCCCAAACGGTCGATATGATCCATAATTGTGGTATAGTCAACCACCATGCCGGAAGTACCGTTTTTGCCGTTTGTACCGGCATTGCCGCCATTGCCGCCCACATAGCTGTTGCTACCGTCACTTGTGTCAACATAGAATCCGGGCTGGCCTTTTCCGCCGGAATAGTTGCCACCGGCGCCACCAATGGGATAGAAGTACTTGTTGCTTGTAACCCGGGTTCCGCCGGAGCCGCCACCACCGCCGGCAGCACCGCCTGCTCCTCCGCCGCCGATACCTTTCAGAGAACAGTCCGGAGCAAAGCCGCCGGAGCCTGCACCGCCGGGGCCACCGCCGCCGGCTGTATAATCGTTATGATAGTCGAACTTTTTGCTGTCTTTTTTATCACCGTAAGATTTATTATCATCAGCATTTTTTCCGCTTGCTCCGGCAACTGCTGAAACCTGCACACTACCGGATATGAATACGCTGCCCATGTTCATGCCATCTGAGCCGTCTGTGCCATCCTTGCCGGGTTGTCCGTTAAAATCGTATGCACCGTCGCCGGGGCTGGTGAACGAGGCGCTGTGTCCGTTGAGCTCGGCATCCTTACCGATATAGATGCCGCCTGCACCGCCAATGCCGCCGTTGCCGCCTTCACCGCCAATGCCTGCGCCTGCACCGCCGCCGCCGTTGCCGCCTTTACCGCCATCGCCGCCATATCCGCAGTCAAGTGACTTGCTCATATCTGCGTTTTGTCCGTTTTCTGCATAGCAGCCATCGGAAGCGTTGCCGCCATAGGCACAGAGTTTGCCCTCACCGCAAATAATCAAGGTCGCGTTCTCCGGAACGCAGATACCCGCACCTGCGCCTTCGGTGTGCTCTGCATTCATGCCGAACGCAGTCACAACAATGTCATGCTCGATCTCGATGGCTGCATCAGCACCGGGCGCAACATAGATTGCGCTCTTGCTGTCCCCGTTTGCAATAAAAGTCATTGAAGCCTTGAAAACATAACATGTGTTGTCTTTCAGTTCGAGAACACCGTCTGGCTTCTGCGTGATTTCTACGCGAGCCATTTTTGACAATTTCTCATCCACATCCTGCTGCGATAGAATGTCGCCATCTGCCGCCGAAACAGAAAAAAGGGTCTGCGGCAGCAGCGTCAGGACGATTGCCAACGTGAGCAGAATACTCACCAGTCTTTTCCTTTTCATTTTTATTTCTCCTTTGTTTCCTGATTTAGGGTGCAACATTTCACTTTATTTCTTATTCTATCACACGAAGTGCAACAAAAGTGCAACAAAATACTGCTTTATCAGGGCAGAATAGATTATTTTTTCTTTTCCGTCCGTATAAAAGACTTGTGCACCTCCGCATATTCGGTTACAATGAAAAAAATATGTCAGAAAAAAACTGCCGTCGGGCAGTTTACGGGAGGGATGAAAATGGTGTCCCGCGCAAGTCTTCAATTTTATATCAATGCGGCATTTGAAGTGGTCGCGGTCATTTTTATCGGCATTATTCTCGTCGCCTGCTTCCTGAGAAAAAAAGAGAGCAGAACAAGACTTCCGTTCTGCCTGTTCGTATTGGATCTGATTCTCCTTCTGCTGTGCAATCTGGTAACATGGTTCTTAGACGGAATGTTTGTTTCTCCGCATTACCTTCCGGGATTGTATACACTGGATCTGGTGCTGACGGTTTTTGATTTCTTTTTCTATTGCCTTGCCGGCGTGCTGTTTTATTCCTATGTTACCGTCCTTGTCAGCGAACTGCGGAATCACGGCAGCGCAGCAAAAAGGAATCCTCTGATTACCGTGCTGATCATCTATTGCTTTATCACAACCGGCGTTTTTGCAAGCTCCATGTATACCGGATGGTTCTACACCTTTGCGGAGGACGGATATACATATTATTCTGTTTTCTATTGGCTGCTGCTCGTGCTGTCGATCCCCGCAATCTGGATGTCCTACTTTGTCATTCTGAAAAACAGACGGCTGCTTGGCACACATAAGACGCTGCTCCTGCTATCGTATCTGATCGTCCCGATGCTGCTGGTTATTGCAGATCAGTTATTCAGTCTGTCCGCCAGCTATCTGAGCCTTGCAATCATCGTTTCGATGCTTTATATCGGCATTGATATTGAGCAGGATCGGGAACTGCTGAAGCAGAAAGCGGAAATTGCTAAGCAGGAGGCAGAAAAAACGGATATGAAGGTAAAGCTGATGATGTCACAGATTCAGCCGCATTTTCTGTATAACACGCTGTCGACCATTGCTTATCTCTGCCGTCGGGATCCGAAGGATGCCGAGAACGCGGTCAACGAGTTTTCAGATTATCTGGCAGGAAATCTGCACTCCATCAATACGCTGCGCCCCATCCTCTTTGAAACCGAGCTCGGTCATGTGGAAAATTATCTGAAAATACAGAAGCGGCGTTTTCCGCAGCGGCTGAATGTTCTGTATGAGATAAATGCAACGGATTTCCGTATTCCTGCGCTCACCCTGCAGCCGATCGTTGAAAACGCAATTCGCCACGGTGTTGAAGCAAGGCTTGAGATGACGACCATCGAAATTTCTTCAAAAGAAACCGACGGCAGCTATCTGATCACGGTGAAGGATGACGGACCGGGCTTTGATATCTCACGGCAGCCGAACGATGACCGTCCGCGAATCGGCATTGCAAGCGTGAAAAGCCGTCTTTCCAATCTTGTAAACGGCAGGCTGGAGATTGACAGCACGATCGGTGCCGGAACAGCGGTAACGATTGTAATTCCGAAACATACGGAGGGTCCGTTTGCATGAAAATCTTAGTTGTTGACGATGAAGTGATCCAGCTTGAAATGCTGAAGGATGCCATTATAGAAGTTGTTCCCGAATGCGAGCTGACCGGCTTTGCAAATCCGTTGGAAGCGCTTGACTGGGCAAGGGAAAACACACCGGAAATCGCATTTTTAGATATTCAGATGCCCGTAATGGACGGGATTCTTTTGGCGAAAAACCTGAAAATCTGCAATCCGAAAATCAACCTGATTTTCGTAACGGGCTATTATGCGGAGTATGTATTCGAGGCAATGCCGCTCCATTTCAGCGGCTACCTTCAAAAGCCGGCAAATGCGCAAAAGGTTCGTCAGGAGCTGGACAATCTCCGCTTCCCCCTGATAAAACAGAAATCGGGAAAACGAATCAAGGTGAAGTGTTTCGGTGATTTTGAGGTCTATGCAGATGATAGGCCGCTTCACTTCTCCCGGACGAAATCAAAGGAAGTATTTGCCTATCTTGTGGATCGAAAAGGGTCAAAGGTCAGCGGAAATAAAATCTGCGCAGCCATTTTTGAAGATGCAGGGAATGAAAGCCGCAACAAAAGCAGTCTTCGCAACTGCATTGCAGACATCAAAGAAGCTCTCCACGCAGTCGATGCGGATGATGTGCTGATCAAAGGCTGGGACAGCTATGCGATCAATGATTCTCTAATAGAGTGTGACTATTACGATTGGATGAAAAACGAAGCCTATGCCGTACATTCTTTCAACGGAGAATATATGTCACAATACACCTGGGCAGAAGAAAAGCTTGCCACGATATTGAAAGAAAAATAACGGCATATAGTTGTACGGAAGCATTCTGCAGTCGAATGCACACGGGGGTATGTAACCTACCCGTTCGGGAGAGCGCAAGGTTCGCAATCATGAGGTCAGGGGTTCGAACATGAGCATTTTTGGCTTGACATCGCTTTGAAAATCCGCTATTCTTTTGTGGGATAATTAAATTTGAAAGAGGAAATTCAAAATGGAAGAAAAAAAGAAGAAACCCGTATTTACAGAAAACCGCATTGAGGTCATCGTAGCGGTTCTGCTCAGCATTACGGCGCTCTGCACCGCATGGGCATCGTGGATAAGCTCCCTGCACGGCGGCAATCAGGCTACCAATTACACGGTAAGCAACAACCTTTCTGCAGACGGCAATGAATGCTACACGTCTGCGACCCGTCAGCTGAACGCCGATATGATTACCTGGAACCAGATCACCGAACTTTCTCTGAACAGCGCCTATGCTGAGGAAAAGGGCGACACAGATGTGGTTGAAAAGAATGACTATATGCTCGAACAGATCATGACCAACAACTGCTCTCCGGAATTTCTTGATGCAGTCAACTGGGCTTTGGAGCAGGGCGGCGATGCTTCTCCGTTTGATAAAGAAGGCTTTGTTGACAGCTATTACGAAGAAGCGCAGTCCATTCTGGCTGAATCCGAGGAAAAGCTGGAAGAAGGCAAGCTCGACAATGCCAACGGCGACCGTTACGGTCTGGTCAGCGTGTTCTACTCTCTGGTTCTGTTCCTGCTCGGCATTGTCGGCACGTTCAAGAACCTTCCCAACCGCGTTGCGATCATGATTATCAGTGCGATCCTGTTCACTCTGGTCACCGTCTTTATGGTCACCATCCCCCTGCCCACCGGCTTTAACCTTTTCAGCTATTTCGGCGGATAACATAAATACGCAGCCGCCCTGTATTCTTGCAAGGCGGCACAGATGGGATTCGGTGCGGTTTTATTTGAGGGAAATATTGCCTTCTACGGCAAGAGCGGATTTGACTATGCGGAAAAATTCGGCATCCGATATCACGACCTGCCGGAGGGCGCGGATGCATCCTTCTTCCTCTGCAAGGAGCTGATTCCGGGCTGCTTAGACGGTGTTACCGG
>R26__coassemble_675_pt1 | contig 19814 bp, 19 predicted proteins | sample R26__metabat2_low_PE_037 | metagenome-assembled genome bin R26
GATGATGATATCGTATGCAGTCTTCATGCGAACACCTCCTCAATCTTTGCCAGCGCAGCCTTGTCAAGAACGAGCTTCTTTGCATTCAGAATGTCGTAAACATTGACGAGGTTTGCGAAAGTGGTCTGAACACCGGGGATGTTACGAGCGGACAGGACAACGTTTTCGTTGACGTCTGCGGTAACGACCAGAGCCTTGCAATCAGCATTGACTGCGCTCAGGAAGCCGGCGAACTTCTTGGTCTTGATTTCGTCCATCTTGATATCGTCGATGACAACGATATTTTCGGACTGTGCCTTTGCACTCAGGACGGACTTCAGAGCCAGACGGCGAACTTTCTTGTTCAGCGTGTAGCTGTAGTCACGGGGCTTCGGTGCGAACACGATGCCGCCGTGGGTCCACTGCGGAGCGCGGGTGCTGCCCTGACGGGCATGGCCGGTACCCTTCTGGCGCCACGGCTTCTTGCCGCCGCCGGAGACCTCTGCACGGGTCAGAGCAGACTGTGTGCCCTGACGGCAGTTGGCCAGATGATTCTTAACAACGTCATGGACGACGGATTCGTTGGGCTCGATACCGAAAACAGCTTCGGAAAGTTCAACTTCGCCGACCTGCTTGCCGTTCATATCATAAACGTTAGTCTTCATAAGTTAACTCTCCTTTCGATTAAGCGTTTCTTGCGGAAGCCTTCTGCGGGTTACGTCCGGAAGCCTTCTGCGGGTTCTTGCTGATTGCGGTAGCGCCGGCATGAACCTTAATGGTCTTGACGGTGCTCTTGATATAGACGATGCCGCCCTTGGGGCCGGGGATTGCGCCGCGAACAACGATCATGTTCAGATCAGGATCGACCTTCACGACGTCGAGGTTCTGCACAGTGACCTGCTCAACGCCCATGTGACCGGCGCCGATCTTGCCCTTGAAGATACGGGAGGGATCGGAGGAGGAGCCCATGGAACCTGCATGACGGTGGACCGGGCCGCCGCCGTGGGAGGTCGGAGTTCTCTGTGCGTTCCATCTCTTGATAACGCCCTGGTAGCCGTGGCCCTTGCTGATGCCGGTCACGTCGACATGGTCGCCGGAAGCGAACGTGTCAGCCTTGATCTCAGCGCCAACTTCGAGTTCAGCAGCATTGTTGAGCTTGAATTCCTTGAGATGCTTCTTGGCAGAGATGCCTGCCTTCTTCAGATGACCGAGTTCCGGCTTGGACAGCTTCTTCTCAGCGACGTCGCCGTAAGCCAGCTGCACGGAAACATAGCCATCGTTTTCAATGGTCTTCTTCTGAGCGACGACGCAGGGACCCGCTTCAATAACAGTAACGGGGATCACGCGACCGGTCTCATCGAAGATCTGGGTCATGCCGACCTTTTTGCCGATGATTGCTTTCTGCATTTTTTCTTACTCCTTATTTTAGGTTATTGGTTGGCAAACTTGGTCATTGGGCAACCATTGGTTTACCAACTTGACCCGGGATCGCCTCGGCAGGCGATCGGGGTTCGCTGTATTTATATAATGTATAAATTACAGCTTTATCTCAATCTCAACGCCAGCGGGAAGGTCGAGGCCCTGCAGAGCTTCGATGCACTTCGCATTGGGGTTGAGGATATCGATCAGTCTCTTGTGGGTTCTGCGCTCGAACTGCTCACGGGAATCCTTATACTTGTGAACAGCGCGAAGGATGGTGACGATTTCCTTCTTCGTGGGAAGAGGGATAGGGCCGGATACGGTAGCGCCGTTGCGCTTTGCAGACTCAACGATTTTCTCCGCGGTGGAGTCGATGAGCTGATGATCATAAGCCTTCAGGCGAATTCTGATCATGTTTGCCATTGTGTTGTTTCCTCCTTGAAATAACGTACTCAGTTTTTCGTAGTCTCGCTGGGTACGGTCGAGGCAATGATTCGTGTACGCTTAACCGTGCGTATCACTCCGTTTCCATGAAAAATGGCCGACTTTGTGCCGGCCGTGCATTCCATTTGCGACGATATACGCCACATACACAGATTACCTCAGCCGCCCGATGACCGGACATACTCCGCAGAAGTTACCGCCTTACGGCGCAATCTCCTGCTTCATCGCAGTGCAGGCGCAAAGTATCCCCTATTGCGCGTGCCTAATCATAATAGTACACGCAGCCGTGAATGTCAAGAACTTTTTTGTATTTTTCACAAAATTTTTCAGATTTTTTTGTGGTAAACATAGAAAATGGGTTTTTCAGCGAATTGGCGGTATTTTTGCGCGATTTCCTGCTGCTGTTTCTGTCTTGCCGTGCTTGCTTTTTGCACGATAAATTGCTACAATAGGCGAAAATGGAGGGATAAATATGCGAATTGTAATCAAAATCGGTACCTCTACACTCGCCCACAAAACCGGAAACCTGAATATCCGCCGCGTGGAACAGCTTTGCAAGGTCCTCAGCGACCTGAAAAATTCCGGTCACGAGCTGGTTCTTGTTTCCTCCGGTGCAATCGGAATGGGTGTCGGAAAGCTCGGTCTGCGTGAGCGTCCGTCCGATATGCCGTCAAAGCAGGCTGCCGCTGCCATCGGTCAGTGTGAGCTGATGTATACCTATGACAAGCTCTTCTCCGAATACCACCATAATGTTGCCCAGATTCTTCTGACCGGCAGCGATATTCAGGATACGCAGCGCCGCAAAAACTTCCACAATACCCTTTTCCGCCTGCTGGAGCTTGGCGCGATACCTATTATAAATGAGAATGATACGATCGCTACCGAAGAAATCGTTATCGGCGACAATGATACGCTGGCAGCCGTTGTTGCGCAAAGCGTGGATGCCGACCTTCTGATTCTGCTTTCGGACATAGAAGGACTGTATACCGCAGATCCGAAAAAGAATCCATCAGCCTCTATGATTCACACAGTGACGGAAATCACGCCGGAAATTCTTGCACTTGCCGGCGGCAGCGACTCATCCCTCGGCACCGGCGGCATGACCACGAAACTGCACGCCGCGCAGACTGTCAACGCTGCCGGAATTGACATGGTCATTGCAAACGGCTCCGATCCGGATATTCTCTACGCAATCGTTGACGGAGCGCGCATCGGCACGCGCTTTGTCGGGAGGAAATGATATGACTACTTTGGAACAGATGAAACTTGCAAAGACAGCCGCTCCCCTGCTTGCCTGCGCCGATACATTATTAAAAAATAAAGCATTGCTTGCAATGGCACAGGCACTTCTGGAGCGCACGCCTGAAATTCTTTCCGCCAACGCCGTTGATATGGAAAATGCGCAGGGTAAAATTTCTACGGTCATGCTCGACCGGCTTGCTCTAAATGAAGACCGCATTGCCGCCATGGCAGAGGGTATCCGTCAGGTCGCCGCCCTGCCCGATCCGGTCGGCGAAGTGCTTGCACGGGAAATTCGTCCGAACGGACTTGTAATCGAAAAAACAGCCGTTGCATTGGGCATTATCGCAATTATCTACGAAAGCCGCCCGAATGTAACATCGGATGCCGCCGCACTTTGTATCAAGAGCGGAAACGCCTGCATTCTGCGCGGTGGAAAGGAAGCGTTCCATTCCGCTTCCGCAATTACAAGCGCAATGCAGCAGGGACTTTTATCGGTTGGTCTGCCTGCCGAGCTCGTACAACTGGTGCAGGACACCACAAGAAACAGCGCAACTGAGCTGATGCAGGGTGTCGGTTATATCGATCTTCTGATTCCGCGCGGCGGTGCAGGATTGATCCGCGCCTGCACGGAAAACGCAAAGGTTCCCTGTATTCAGACCGGCACGGGCATTTGTCACATCTACGTTGACCGTGCTGCCGATCTTGATATGGCGTTGAACATTATCGAAAACGCAAAAACCAGCCGTCCGTCTGTCTGCAATGCCGCAGAAGTCTGTCTGGTGCATCGGGCGATTGCCGACAGCTTCCTGCCCATGCTGAAAGCAAAGCTGGCCGATGAAAACGCGACACACCCGGTTGAGTTTCACTGCGATGCGGAAGCGCTTCCCTATCTCGGCATCGCAGCCTCTGAGACAGATTTCGACACAGAATTCTTAGACTATAAAATGGCAGTAAAAATCGTCGGCTCAGTAGAAGAAGCGATTTCCCACATTGCCGCACACTCGACCGGTCACAGCGAGGCAATCGTTACATCCGATGATGCTGCTGCCAAAAAGTTTACGCAGCTTGTAGACAGCGCAGCCGTCTACGTCAATGCCTCCACCCGTTTTACCGACGGCGGGGAATTTGGTCTCGGCTGCGAAATGGGCATTTCCACGCAGAAGCTGCACGCCAGAGGTCCGATGGGACTTCGTGAGCTGACAACCTATAAATATATCGTCCGCGGAAACGGACAGATTCGTTGAGGTATTCTGATATGAAGAAAATCGGTTTTATCGGCGTGGGCAATATGGGCGGCACGCTGGCGAAGGTCGCCATTCAGGCGCTTGGTGCATCTTCGGTTTCTGTCAGCAGCCGGACATTGGAAAAAGCAAAGCAGTTTGCCTGCGAGAACGGGTGCAGTGCGGAATTAAACGCAGAACTGGCTGCAACGGCGGATATGATTTTTCTCGGCGTAAAGCCGCAGAAAATGCCGGATTTACTGGAAGAAATTGCGCCTGTACTTGCCAAAAGGCAAGACCGTTTTGTGCTGGTCAGCATGGCTGCCGGCTTGACAACAGATCGGATCGCACAGCTTGCAAAGGGTGATTATCCCGTCATCCGCATTATGCCGAATACGCCTGCGCTTGTCGGTGAAGGCGTCATCCCCTACTGCGGAAACAAAAAAGCAACGCAGGATGACTTTTTAATGTTGGAAGCAGTTTTGAAGGGTGCAGGACTTGTTGCGCCGCTGCCGGAAAATCTGATCGATGCAGCCTGCTCGGTTGCAGGCTGCGGACCTGCCTTTGTCTATATTTTTATCGAAGCACTTGCAGATGCCGCCGTTTCCTGCGGTCTTCCGAGAAATATTGCGCTGGAATATGCAGCACAAACCGTTCTCGGCTCTGCAAAAATGGTGCTTGAAACCGGAGAGCATCCGGGAAAGCTCAAGGATGCCGTCTGCTCCCCCGGCGGAAGTACGATCGCCGGTGTCAAAGCGTTGGAGGACGGTGCCTTCCGCGCCGCTGCGGAAAACGCCGTGCTTGCCGCTTTCCGGCGAAATCAGGAGTTAGGAAAATAAGCATTTTTTACTTGTCATTCCGAGCGAATGAAATGAGCGTGGGAATCTGTCCCTCGAATAAGTAATGCAGTAAATGAAGGGACAGATTGCCACGGTCGCTAACGCGACCTCGCAATGACATAGAACGAAAACAGTTCTGATTTTGACGGTTACGGATTTTTTGACATTCTGAGAAAAAAGCTGTTGCAAACATCTGTCTGCAACAGCTTTTTGCTATACTTATTCGCACGCAGCAACAACTTCGACCTCAACCAACGCGCCCTTCGGCAGCGCTGCAACTGCAACACAGCTTCTTGCGGGATTGCCGGTGAAGTACTTTGCATAAACTGCATTGAATGCAGCGAAATCGCTCATGTCCTTCAGGAAGCAAAGGGTCTTAACAGCTTTGCCGAAGGAGCTGCCTGCTGCGGTAAGAACAGCATCCAGATTCTTCATGACCTGCTCGGTCTGACCGGTAATGTCCTGTGCAGCAAAATCACCCGTAGCCGGATCAATGGGAATCTGACCGGATGTATAAACGAGATTGCCGACCTTCATAGCCTGAGAGTACGGTCCGATCGCTGCCGGTGCCTTTTCCGTAAAAATCTTTTCCATAATTGCAAAACCTCCTGTTTGCGTTTTTTTCATCATAACGCAAACAGGAGAGAATGTCAATTCACTTATCTCGTATCGCTTTCCGCATTGTCGAACAATTCGTCAGATTTTTTCCTCGACACGCTGTCGGATATACCCCGGGACATCACGCTGTGAAATATTCAGCACCAAAGCAAATTCACCGTCGATCAGTTTTTCCGCATCACGGAGCATCTGATCGTCATTTATGCGAAGCCGTCTTCCGGATTCCTGCAGTCTTTTCCGGCGCAGATAAAGCGTGCGAATCATCCGCAGGATCTCCAGACGGTCGCCGCTGAGCATAATACGCTGAAATTCCGATTTGCGTTCGGAAGCATCCTCAATCCAGTGGATATTCTCTGCGCAGATCGTATCTAACATGGCGTTGATCTCATCTACGGTGAGGATCGGGCGCATCTTTGCCGTCAGCGCCTCATTATCGAACGGAACGTACAGCGTAGCACCTTCGCGGTAAATCGGTCGCAGCACATAGTACTTTTCCTTTTTGCTGCTGATTTTCATCTCACAAATCTCTTTAATCTCACATACGCCCTCTGTGCCATATAGCAGCTTATCGCCAGCCTGATACATCCTCCGCACGCTCCTTCCGTAAATCATTAAATTCATTATACCAGATTTTCGGAAGAAATGGCATAGGCAAAATCCACAAAATTTGCAAAAAATATATCTCTGCACAACTTTTTTGCTGTGCAGAGATCACAGTTTTTACTCCACTACCTCGTATCCGGCATCTATAATCGCCTGTTTTAGTACATCGTAAGAAGCCGAGCCTGATACGACGGCGCTCTTTTTTTCGAGGCTGACTTCGACAGATTCCACGCCGTCAACCGTGCTCAACGCCTTTTCCACTGCCGCACGGCAATGCTGACACATCATGCCTTCGATTTTGATTTCCATAGATGATTCTCCTTTGGATTCTGAAATTATTTTCGGCTGAAATGAGCGCAGCCGAAGCGCATTACTGACAACACAAACCGAGCTGAAGCTCATTGCCGCCGCACCGATCATCGGATTGAGAAGGCCGAGCGCTGCAATCGGAATTCCGACGGCGTTATAGAAAAATGCCCAGAACAGATTTATTTTGATATTCCGAATGGTTGCCTTGCTGAGGGCAACCGCCGCTGCAACATCAAGCGGATCGCTTCGCATCAGAACAATGTCCGCCGCCTCCATTGCAATATCCGTTCCTGCGCCGATAGCAATACCGACATCGGCGCGAACAAGCGCAGGCGCATCGTTGATGCCGTCACCGACCATGGCGATCTTTTTTCCCTTTTCCTGAAGTGCCGCAATTTCATGCTCCTTGTTCACAGGAAGCACCTGCGCAGATACTTCGTCAATACCGAGCTTTTTCGCAATCCGATCCGCTGTTGCCTGATTGTCACCGGTCAGCATTTTTACCTGCAAATGCATTGCGTGAAGCGTATCAACGGCAGCACGGGATGTTTTTTTCTCCACATCCGCCATTGCAATCAATCCGAGGTAGCACTCCTCCGAGCCGCAGAACAGCAGCGTTCTTGCAGGAAGCGCCTTCTCCGTAACAGGAACACCGTTTTCCTCCAAAAAGCTCCGGCTGCCGCAATACCAGCGTATCCCGTCAAGGATGCAGGAAATGCCCTTGCCGGCAACCGCTTCAAAGCTGTCCACCGCTGCAAGCGCAATCCCCCGTTTGCTGCATTCCTTCAAAACCGCCTGCGCGATCGGATGCTCAGAATACTGCTCCATCGCTCCGGCAATTTTCAGCAGACGCCCCGGCTGCTTTGAAAGGACCTCCGTGACAAACAGCCTGCCCTCCGTCAGCGTTCCGGTCTTATCCATGACAACGGTATCGACATGGTGCAGCGTTTCCAGCGCCTGCGCAGAGCGGACGAGTATTCCAAGCTTTGCGCCGCGTCCGGTCGCGACCATGATTGCAACCGGCGTGGCCAGTCCCAATGCACACGGGCAGGAAATCACCAGTACGGAAATGGCTGCCGAAAGCGCAAAGGCAAAAGCTTTTCCGATCAGCATCCAGACGGAAAATGTCAGAAGCGCAATGCCAATGACGATCGGCACAAAAATACCTGCAACCTTATCGGCAAGGCGTGAAATCGGCGCCTTCGAGCTTCCGGCTTCCTCAACCAGACGAATCATCTGCGCAAGAGTGGTATCCTCTCCGACCTTATCCGCGCGGAAAATCAGAACACCGGTCTGATTCATTGTTGCACAGGCAAGACTGTCGCCGCTTACTTTGTGGACAGGCAGGCTTTCCCCTGTCAGAGCGCTCTCGTCTACATCGGATTCGCCCTCCAGGACCGTTCCGTCCACAGGGATACGGCTGCCCGGACGCACCTGAATCCGATCTCCGGGCTGCACCTGCGTCGTCGGAATTTCCGCCCACGCCTCGCCGCGCTGCACAAATGCCGTCTGCGGAGAAAGATCCATCAGCGAAGCGATTGCCTCGCCGGTTTTTCCTTTGGATTTCGTTTCAAAATATTTCCCGAGCGTTACAAGCGTCAGAATCATCGCGGCAGACTCAAAATAGAGGTCATCCGCCGCCTGTCCCATCGCAAGCCGGACCGTTACAACAATGCCGTAAATCAGCGCTGCACCCGAGCCGACTGCGATCAGCGTATCCATATTCGGTCCGCCGTGCAGAAGCGTTTTGAAGCCTTTTATATAATAGGAATGATTAACGATCACCACAGGCAGTGTCAGAAAAAGCTGCACAAGTGCGCCGGCAAATGTTCCGTGCAGAGCGTGTGTCAGCGGAAGTCCGATCATATGTCCCATGGAAAAGTACATCAGAATCAGCAGAAACGGCACGGAAATCCACAGGCGGAGCTTCATCCTGCGCAGCGCATCGTCCTGCGCCTTGTTTTTCCGCGGCGCAGCTTCCGTCATCTTTTCCGCGCCGTATCCGGCACTGACGACCGCCGCAACGATTTCCTCCGATGAAAGCTGCTTTTCGTCATACGCAATATCCATCAGCCCGGCAAGCAGATTGACATTGACATTTTGTACGCCGTTCAGCTTTTCCGTGACCCGCTGCACCCTTGCAGAGCACGCCGCACACGACATTCCGGTTATCCGATATTTTTCCTTCATGAATGTGCCTCCTCTCTCTGCAAGTTTCTGAAAAAAGCCGTTTTTTATACTCAAACCATATCATATTCCATCGGTTTGCGCAAGCACGTCTTGCTTTTTCCGCATATTTTGAGTATGATGTTTCTATCTTTTATGCAGGCGGTGAATGATGTGAGTGATGCAGCACTGACAATCCTATATGAGGACGATGCGCTGTTGGTTTGCGTGAAGCCGCGTGGTATCCTTTCTGCCAAGGATGCCTCCGGAAAATGCGCCGCTGCAGACCTGCTTCTGCCGCGTACTACCTATCCCGTTCACCGTCTGGACCGCGACACCTGCGGATTACTTTTGCTTGCCAAAACGCCAGGCTGCGCTGCATATCTCTCCGGTATCATGGGCAGTGGTTTTTCCAAAGAATACCTTGCACTCTGCGAAGGCTGCCCGGAAGAAGCAGGCGAGCTGACCGACTTATTATTCCATGACCGCACGCGGAATAAAACCTATGTAGTACGCCGCAAGCGTGCCGGTGTAAAAGAAGCGCGGCTTTCTTACCGCGTGCTGCGTGGCGGAGAACAGTCCGTCCTTCGTATTCGTCTGTTTACCGGACGGACGCATCAGATTCGTGTGCAGTTTGCTTCACGCGGCTATCCGCTTGTGGGCGACAGAAAATACGGCGCTTCCTGCGCAGGACCCTTACAGCTTTACGCCTGGCGTCTGCAGTTTTTGCATCCGGACGGCAGAAATATGTGTTTTACCTTGCCGGCAGAATTTCTGCCGGAGGAGATCAGAAAGGAATTATAATATGTCTGCAGCTATGTATTTTATCCGTCCGATTCCGACAATTCTCGTCGCGCTCTATTTTTACTTTTTCCTGCGGCGCGCTGTCGGATTTTGGGGCGCTCCGATAGAAAAAAAGAGTGCAAAGCTGATGATCGGACTCACCGCGCTCGCAGTCGGCTCCATTCTCTTCTTCCTGCACAGCGTTGCCGCACTGCTCGTTCTGATGATCCTGCTGTTCGGACTGCTTATGGATCTGCTCCACCTGATCGTGCATTATCCGCTCCGCAAAACCAAGTGGAGCTCCGTATGGCGCTGCGGTCTGATTCCGGTCATCATCGCGGCAGGACTGGTCACCTTCGGTTTTTTCCATATGCGCGATGTCCACGAAACACACTATCAGGTCAAAAGTGAAAAAATCCGAACGCCGACTCGAATTCTTTTTGTTTCCGATCTTCATTCCGGCAATGCCATGGATTGCGAAAAACTGGAGCAATACTGTGAAAAGATGCAGAAAGCAAATCCCGACCTTGTAATTCTGGGCGGCGATATTGTGGACGAAAACACCGCAAAGGAAGATATGCAGAAGACGTTTGCCGCGCTCGGCAGCATCGAAAGCACTTACGGCACATTTTATGTTTTCGGAAATCATGACCGCGCAAGCTACAGCAGCAATCGCAGCTATACGCCCGAGGAGCTGGAAGCTGCCATCACAGGCAGCGGTATTACGATTCTGCGCGACAGCAGCGCAGATCTCGGCGTTTTGACCCTGATCGGACGAAATGACCGCTCCTTTGCAGACCGCGCAAGCATACAGACGCTCTGCGCCGGAACAAGCTCCGATGAGTTTCTGCTGCTTGTTGACCACCAGCCGTTTGGCGGAGAGGAAAACGCTGCCTCCGGAATTGACCTGATGCTCTCCGGTCATACACACAACGGGCAGATTTGGCCGATCGGCTATATCAATTCTCTGCTCGGTCCGAAATACGGCGAATATCACTTTGACTCCATGGAGCTGATCGTTTCCTCCGGCATCTGCGGCTGGGGCTTTCCCGTACGCACACAGGGTGTCAGCGAATATGTCATCGTTGATTTGCTTCCTGCAGGCTGATTTTTTCTTGTAAAACCATGCAAGATGCAGTATAATAACTGTTGAAACTTTTTCTGGAGGCTTTTTTATGGCAATCCGCAAACGTCTGGACACCTATCTTGTGCCCGGAAATCATATTCATCTGATTGGTATCGGCGGCGTTTCCATGCGTCCGCTCAGTCTGGTGCTGCGCGGCATGGGCATGGTCGTGACCGGCTCGGATATGAACTCTTCCGTTTCCACCGATGAGCTGATCGAGAAGGGCATCGAAGTGCATATCGGTCACAGCGCAAAGAACATTGAAGGCGCCGACTGCATTATCCGCACCGCCGCTGCACATAACGATAACCCCGAAATTGCCGCCGCACGTGCAATGGGCATTCCCGTTTTCGAGCGTGCACAGGCGTGGGGACTGATCATGCGTGCATACAAGAATGCTATCTGCATTTCCGGCACGCACGGAAAAACGACAACGACCTCTATGATCACCCATATTTTTATGGAGGCACAGCGCGATCCCACCGTCATGCTGGGGGGCTATCTTCCCCTGCTCAATGCAGGGCATCGTGTCGGCAAGGGCGACACAGTCATTATGGAAAGCTGCGAATACTGCGATTCCTTCCTGAATTTCTATCCCACGGTCGCTATCATCAATAATATTGAAGCGGACCATCTGGACTATTTCAAGGATCTTGCGGCGGTAGAACGCTCGTTCCGGAAATTTGCCGGTCTTGTGCCGAAAACCGGTTATGTCATTGCCAACGGCGATGATCAGAATACCGTCGATACGCTGGCAGACCTTTCCTACCTTTCCTTTGGCATTAACGAAAAGAACGACATTCATCCGATCAACCTCTCGGACGATAACCGCTGCTTTGATATCATCTGCTGCGGCAAACTCTACTGCCGCGTGCAGCTGAATGTCTACGGCAGACACAATGTTTATAATGCACTTGCCGCTGCCGCTGCTGCCTATGTTATGGGCGTTGACGGCGAAGCAGTCAGCCGGGGACTTGCTTCCTTCACAGGCGCAGGACGCCGCATGGAGTATAAGGGAACAATTAACGGCGCAAAGGTCTATGATGACTATGCTCACCACCCCGGTGAGCTGAAAGCGCTGATCGACGCGGTAAAAACCATGGATTTCCAGCGTATCATCGTTGCATTCCAACCGCACACATACACACGCACAAAGGCGCTGTTCCCCGATTTCTTAGAGCAGCTGCAGCGTGTTGACGTGGCAGTGCTTGCAGAAATCTACGCTGCCCGTGAAAGCAATAAGCTCGGTATCTCATCCAAAGATCTTGCCGACAAATTAGACCATGCGGTTTTCTATGAAACGCTGCCGGAGATCGCGGCATATCTCAAATCCATTGCCCGTGAAGGTGACATTATTCTCACCGTCGGCGCCGGCGACATCTATAAAGCCGGAGAGCTGCTGCTCCGATAATACAGTAATACAGGCGCGTATCGATAACTCTTCGACACGCGCCTGCTTTATTTTATCATATCAGCCGATCTGCGGCAGCTTTGCAAGGCTCTTTGCAATATCCTCATCGGTGGGGATATAGTCGCTCATTTCGCCGTTGTTGAACTTTTCGTATGCAACAAGGTCGAAGTAGCCGGTACCGCTCAGACCGAAGACGATGTTCTTTGCCTCGCCGGTTTCTTTGCACTTGAGTGCCTCGTCAATGGCAACGCGGATGGCATGGCTGCTCTCCGGTGCCGGAAGAATGCCTTCCACTCTTGCAAACTGTTCTGCAGCCTCGAAAACTGCCGTCTGCTCCACGCTGGTTGCCTCGATCAGACCATCTTCATAGAGCTGAGAAACGATGCTGCTCATGCCATGATAGCGAAGACCGCCTGCATGGTTTGCAGAGGGAATGAAGGAGCTGCCCAGCGTATACATCTTCTGCAGCGGACATACCATGCCGGTATCACAGAAGTCATAAGCATACTTGCCGCGCGTCAGGCTCGGGCAGGATGCCGGCTCGACCGCGATGATGCGCATATCCGCTTCACCGCGCAGCTTCTGACCGACGAACGGAGCGATCAGACCGCCCAGATTGGAGCCGCCGCCTGCACAGCCGATGATAATATCGGGCTTGATGTCATATTTTTCCAAAGCAGCCCTGGTTTCCAGACCGATGACGCTCTGGTGCAGCAGAACCTGACCCAGAACGCTGCCGAGAACATAGCGGTAGCCTTCGGTCTTGGTCGCAACCTCCACAGCTTCGGAAATGGCGCAGCCCAGAGAGCCGGTCGTTCCCGGGAACTCAGCGTTTATCTTCTTGCCGATCTCGGTTGTCATGGACGGAGACGGTGTGACCGATGCGCCATAGGTGCGCATGACTTCACGGCGGAACGGCTTCTGCTCATAAGAAACCTTGACCATATAGACCTTGCAGTCCAAGTCAAAATAGGAGCAAGCCATGGAAAGCGCCGTGCCCCACTGACCTGCGCCGGTCTCGGTCGTAACACCCTTCAAGCCCTGCTTCTTTGCATAATACGCCTGTGCGATCGCAGAGTTCAGCTTATGGCTGCCGGAGGTGTTGTTGCCTTCGAATTTGTAATAGATGTGTGCCGGTGTGCCGAGCTTCTTTTCCAGACAGTATGCACGTACCAAAGGTGCCGGACGGTACATCTTGTAGAAATCGCGGATTTCTTCCGGAATGGGGATATACGCAGTATCGCAATCCAATTCCTGCTGCGCAAGCTCACGGCAGAAAACCTGTGACAGCTCGTCAAGCGTCATGGGCTTTCCCGTGCCGGGATTCAGCAGCGGTGCCGGCTTGTTCTTCATGTCTGCGCGGACATTGTACCATGCCTTCGGCATTTCCGATTCTTCGAGATAGATTTTGTACGGGATTTCCATTTTGTTTTCTCCTTTCAATTTTTTGGGAGAGGAATATAAAAAACTCCTGTCCCAGATAAATGCTGGGACAGGAGTGATATTCATTCCTGCGGTGCCACCCGGCTTGACGCGATATGCGCCCACCTTTCACGTACCTACATACGCTGCCGTTTTTAACGAAGTGCCTGCTCCGTCTCGCCTACTTTTTTCAGCTCGCCCTCCGATGCCCATTCCATTCGGACCTCCATACCGCACTCCCACCAACGGCGGCTCTCTGTGATTTCAGCAGCGAATGTACTTGCTCATCTTCTTCGGTTTTCTAAATTAAAGCATATAAGAGTTCATTTGTCAATACCCAAATATTATTTTTCTTGAAATTTGGAAAATCTTTGCTATACTCATTATATCAAATACTTGAATGGAGGTTCACACTATGAAATACGCAGGAACGAAAACAGAGCAAAATCTCCGCGATGCATTCGCCGGAGAGAGTCAGGCAAGAAACAAGTACACCTATTTTGCAAGCGTTGCCAAAAAGGCAGGCTATGAGCAGATTGCTGCGCTGTTTCTGAAGACCGCAGACAACGAAAAAGAACACGCAAAGCTGTGGCTGAAGGCACTGGAAGGCATTGGCGATACCAAAGCCAATCTGGCTGCTGCAGCAGACGGCGAAAACTACGAATGGACCGATATGTATGACCGCTTTGCAAAGGAAGCGGAAGAAGAAGGCTTTGCAGAGCTGGCTGCACAGTTCCGCGGCGTTGCTGCCATTGAAAAAGCACACGAGGAACGCTTCCGCGCTCTTCTGAACAATCTTGATATGCAGACCGTCTTTGAAAAAGCCGGCGAGACTATGTGGGAATGCCGCAACTGCGGTCATCTCGTCATCGGCAAAAAGGCTCCCGAAGTCTGCCCCGTCTGCAAGCATCCGCAGGCATATTTTGAAGTCCGCTCCGAAAACTACTAATTTGTCAACGAAGAAATGCTCCCGATTTCGGGAGCATTTCAGCGTGTCGAAAAAACCTTTTCGACACGCTGACAGGCTGCCAAAAAGTTCGGAAGACAAGCAACTTCCATTCGTCGGCGAACATAAGTACGGTAGGATGGAAGTTGCGCAGTAAGTCAAAATCCTTGCAAAGCAAGCATTTTTCGGACTGAATAGTTTGAAAATCTTAACTACTCAAAAAAGTGTAGTCATCGATTTATGTTAAAAAATGTTTGGTGATTTTGACGGTTACGGACTTTTTTGACAGTCTGAGAAATGCTCCCGATTTCGGGAGCATTTTTCTTGACTTCACCCGACTTGGGCGGTATGATAAAAGCAAATCTTTTCAGGTGGTTTTTCTATGCAATTCGACGGTTTTCTGTTTTTTCTGATTGTCATTACTGTCGGCTATTTGGCAGTAAAAAGCAAGCTCGTTCCGGAAAGTATTACCGATTCTCTTCCGTCCCTGCTGCTCAACGTCTGTTTTCCGGCAATGCTGTTTGTCAACTTTGCCGCATCCGACAAGGATGAGCTATTGCATTCCGGTCTGCCGACGGTCATCGTTACGCTGATTTTCAGTCTTTTGCCCTTCTTCATTTCCATTCCCCTGACGCGGAAAACTGATCTCAGCCGCCGTCCGCTCATTCGGTATATCAGCGGCATCGGCAACACATCCTTCGTCTGCATTCCGCTTTTAAGTCTGTTCCTTACGAGCAGCGAGATGTCTGTCGTATTTATCCACGGTGCAGTCATGGATTTGCTGATCTGGGGTGTACACCAGCAGATTTTTATCGGCAGCAGCAGTAACAGCAAAAAGGAAATGATCATCAAGGTCCTGAAAACGCCCAACATTTACGCTGTCATTTTCGGCATCTGCTGTTCCGTTTTCTCCATAAAAATCCCGGGCTTCCTGCAGTACACACTCGACGGTCTTGCCGCTTCCGTATCGCCGATTTCCCTGCTGTTTATCGGTATGCTGATTTGCCGGTACGGTCTGCTCGGCTGGATCAAAAACAAGTTTGCAATTTTCTATTCTCTATACAAGGTAATTCTCCTGCCTTTGGTCGTCTTTGCAGTGCTTTACTTTATTCTGCCGCTGAAAATGGCATTTATCCTTGCCATCGTTCTCGGCAGTCCGGCACCGATTTCCGCCGTTCTGTGGTGCAAGCAGTACGGCAAGGATACCAAGCTGGCAGTGGAAGCGCTGATTCCGTCCACCATTCTTTATTTTACGATCATGGGACCCCTGCTTGTCATTCTGACAAGTACGGGCATTCTCGGATAGGAGACAGGTTATGAATCTGAAACCCGAAGATTATTTGGAGCCGTCATGTCCGCTGTGCATGAGCGACCCGACGGAAGAAAATCCCGTACGGCGCGTTGATCTGCAGCGCATGATGCAGAAGCTCGATGAGCATCTCAACCGAAATGATTATGTTTCGGCGCTGCGCCATTTGAAATTCTGGCTTTCCGAAGCAGATCATTACAACGATGCGCAGGGAATGCTTGCCGTATACAACGAGCTGATGGGTCTGCATCGTAAGCTGGGGCATAAGGATGCTGCCATCAACGCCGTTTCGCACGCGCTTGCCCTGATCGACCGTCTGGAGCTTGACGGTACGGTTTCCGCCGGCACGACCTTTGTCAATGCCGCCACGGTTTACAAGGCATTTGATCTTGTAGAAAAAGCACTTCCCCTGTACCTTCGTGCGCAGAAAATCTACGAAACCAGCCTCTGCGGAAATGATCCCCGTCTGGGCGGTCTTTACAATAACATGGCGCTTGCTTTGAGCGCAGATAAGCAGTTTGACGAGGCAGAACACTGCTACCGAAAAGCGCTCGAGGTCATGGCGCAGACGGAGCACGGCGCTATGGAGCAGGCGATCACTTACCTCAACATGGCTGACAATGCCGTTGCAAAGCTCGGCATTTTAGAATCCGAAGCGATCACGGAGCAGTATCTGAATCAGGCGCAGCAGCTTTTGCAGCAGCCTTCTCTGCCGCGTAACGGCTATTATGCCTTTGTCTGCGAAAAATGCGCTCCCACCTTCCGCTATTTCGGGCGTTTTGCCCTTGCCGATGAGCTGGAAGCGCTGTCAAAAGAGATTTATGAACGGTCTTGAATTATCCCGCAGCTTCTACGAGCAATACGGCGCACCGATGCTGCACGAGCAGTTTCCGCAAATTGAGGAAGTTGTCGCTGTCGGTCTGGTCGGCGCCGGCTCGGAATGCTTCGGTTTCGATGATGAGATTTCCCGTGACCACGATTTTGAGCCGGGCTTCTGCATTTTCCTGCCCGATGAAGAAGTCATTGACCGCCGCACGGAATTTCTGTTGGAGCGTGCCTATGCCAAGCTTCCGAAGGAATTTCAGGGCATTGCACGGCTGAAAATCAGTCCGGTCGGCGGAAATCGCCACGGTGTGATTCGCATGGACGATTTTTTCCTTTCTCACATCGGGCGAAAGAATGCCTTTTCCTCGGATATGGAATGGTTCGGCATCTCCGAGCAATATCTGGCAGAAGTGACAAACGGTGAAGTTTTCCGCGATGATGTCGGTCTGTTCTCCTCCATCCGGAAAAAGCTTTCCTATCTTCCGCAGGATGTTCGGCTGAAGAAGCTTGCCGGCAATCTTCTTCTGATGGCGCAGAGCGGACAGTATAACTATAAACGCTGTCTTTTGCACAGGGAAACTGCCGCTGCACAGTTAGCCGTGAATGAATATGTCCGCCATACGCTCGCCGTTGTCTTTTTGCTGAACAAAAAATATCTTCCTTACTATAAATGGCAGTTCCGCGCAATGAAAGCGCTTCCGGTTTTATCTGCACTTGCACCGGTTTTGGAGGAGCTGCTCACTACCGGGAATGACGCGGAAACAGCAAAGCGAAAAATGATGCTGATAGAAAGCATTGCCGGAGAGATTATTTCGCAGCTGCAGCAGCAGGGATTGACCGAGGCCATCTGCTTTGACCTTGAAAAACATGCCTACAGCGTAAATGACCGCATTGCAGACAATGACCTGCGAAACCGTCACATTCTTTTTGGCATTGATTAAAAATTTACGGCTTGCTGCAATGATACAGCAAGCCGTTTTCTTATCAGTAGCAGTCCCACCAGAACAGGACGTCCGAAAAATCGCATACCTTGAGCTTTTCCTTCGGTATCATGAACAGCGCAACGCCGTCATCTCCGAAGCTGATCTGGCATTCTCCGCGATAAACGGAGTCGATCTGCAGCAAAATCGTATCATATTTCTGCAGCTCCGCTCTGCAGCGAGGATCATCCTGCGTGCTCCATGCGAAGCCGCCGATTTTATTGCCGCGCAGCAGGTAGCGATTCATCAGAATGTCATATTCGTCCCAGTCGATCGGCTCTTTTCTGCCGTATTGACGCATAAAACGTTCAAATTCCGGTTTGAAACGATAGTCCGGCGGCGCAAGGCACTCCTTTTCCGGCGATGTTTTCAGGCAGAAACAGCCTTTGACCGGATGCTCTGTCTGTAGATTCTGACTGGTTTCGGGATAGTCCATTTCCATCGCAGGATCATACAGCACCTTCCACTCCTTCTGCAGTGTCGGGCAGGAGGAATCCATGCCGTACAGCGGTGCCTGTCCGATATAAAAGCGAAGCACACCTTTTTCGGGAAAATCGGGAATTCCCCTGATTTCGCTGCAATCAATCGCGCAGAGAAGCTGCATCGGCACGCCGTTTTCATCCGCAGGCGCCTGTCCGAGCTCGCCACCCAGCCTGCTTTTACTCACCTGCTCCAATGTTGTCTGCAAACGGAGAATTTCCGTCTGTGTTGCACGCTCCCACTCCGGAAGCGCAGCTTCAATTCGTCTGTCAAGCTGTTCTTTCATAAAGCACCTCCGATAATTTAAGCCTTCGGGCTAATCAACGCAATAGATACATCGTTCACATTTGTTCCGGTCGGTCCTGTCATTAACAGACCGCCGATTTTTTTCAGGGCGTGATAGGAATCGTTATTTTGCAGCACTGCTTCCATATCCACGCCGCAGCTGCGAAGCTCATCGACTGTATCACCGTCCACATAACCGCCCGCTGCATCTGTCGGACCGTCCGTGCCGTCACTGCCGAAGGAGAATACCGCGCACGGCAAGCCGGATATTTCCTGTGCCGCGCTCAGAGAAAGCTCCTGATTGCGTCCGCCCAGACCGTTTCCCGTCAGATGGACAACCGTCTCTCCGCCTGCAATCAGCGCAAGCGGCGTTTTTCTGTCCGAAAGGCGCTGCTTTGCAAGTGACGCAAGCCATATACCTGCCTCCCGTGCCTCGCAGCATAAGCCGTCCGTCAGAAGCACCGTTTCATATCCGAGCGATTGGCAAGCCCTTTGCGCCGCCGCACAGAGCAGTCGAACACTGCCGGTGATTTTCATTTCCACATTGTCAAGTGTTTTCGGTGTTTCCTGCCGCAAGAGCGCCTGCGCCTGCGCAGAAACCGTCAAGCCGTATTTCCGGACGATCTCCTCTGCTTCCTCGCAGGTCGTCATATCGGGACTGACCGGACCGCTTGCTATCACATCCGCACGGTCGCCCAGCACGTCGCTCAGCGCAACGGCAAACACCTTTGCAGGTGCGCACGCAAGCGCAAACCGACCGCCCTTGACACCGCTCAGGCGTTTGCGAATGGTATTGATTTCCGTGATGGATGCGCCGCAGGAAAGCAGGTCGCCTGTAAGCTTCTGAAGCTCGCTGCCGGGAATCAGCGGCTTTTCAAAAAGCGCACTTCCGCCGCCGGAGAGCAAAAATACCACACGGTCCTCGACCGTCAGTCCTGAGACCATGGCAAGCGCTTTCTGTGTCGCAGCAAAGCCGTTTTCATCCGGCACGGGATGTCCTGCTTCTGCGCAGATGATACCCGGAAGCTCTGATTTGCAATGACCGTATTTCGTGATGACGATGCCGCAATCGACGTGCTTCAAAATCTTCATTGCAGCGGCAGCCATCTGCCATGCGGCTTTTCCGACTGCGACCAGAATTGTTCTTCCCTTTCCAGGCACATATTGCGCAAGCGCCTTTTTCACCGCGCTGTCCGGCAGAACGTCCCGAATTGACTCCTGCATGATTCTCTGCGCATGGGTATGTAAAACTGTATTCATCTGCCTCGCTCCTTTTTTTCATTCTATCGCATTTTTTTGCGAAAAACAACTCCTTTGCCGATTGCAAAGGAGGCTGCACCATGATAAACTAATATTGAACTAAACCGCTAACGCGGTGGTAATCGTAGCTTTTTCAGCATTCTCCATT
>R26__coassemble_699_pt1 | contig 19398 bp, 22 predicted proteins | sample R26__metabat2_low_PE_037 | metagenome-assembled genome bin R26
GTACGGCTGCCACGTTATCCCGTCCCCGCATGACGATGTCGAAGGCATTCTGCCGACGATGGGTTAGGTTCTTAACATCAAATCTGTGAATTAGGAGATAATATTATGAAATTAGCACTCGGTATGGTTGAAACCCGTGGCCTGATCGGCTCTATTGAAGCAGCTGATGCAATGGTCAAGGCAGCAAACGTTCATCTCATCGGCAAGACCCAGATCGGCAGCGGCCTCGTTACCGTTATGGTGCGCGGCGATGTCGGTGCAGTCAAGGCTGCAGTTGATGCAGGCGCAACCGCTGCAAAGCGTGTTGGCGAGCTGTACGGCTGCCACGTTATCCCGTCCCCGCATGACGATGTTGAAGGCATCCTGCCCACCATCGGATAAGATATGTACATCGGAGAGGTCGTCGGAACGGTAGTTGCCACCGTGAAGGAGCAGAATCTGGAAAACATTCCGCTTCTGATCGTGCAGCTGATCGAAAAAGGAAAAAAAACAAAAATGATAGTTGCGGCGGACCACACCCGGCAGGCCGGTAGAGGCGATTTTGTCTACATGATCGGTTCCAAGGAGGCCGGACGGATGTTCCGAACAATCCGCACGCCTGCGGATTCCGCCATTGTAGGCTTCATCGACTCCTACAACGTACAATTACAAGAAGAATAACAATTTATCTGGAGGTTAATACTTATGAAATTAGCACTTGGAATGGTTGAAACCCGTGGACTGATCGGCTCCATCGAAGCAGCCGATGCCATGGTCAAAGCAGCAGACGTTCATCTGATCGGCAAAGAGCAGATCGGCAGCGGCCTCGTTACCGTCATGGTACGCGGCGATGTCGGCGCAGTCAAGGCTGCAGTCGATGCAGGCGCTACCGCTGCAAAGCGTGTCGGAGAGCTTTATGGTTGCCACGTCATCCCGTCCCCGCACGACGATGTCGAAGGCATCCTGCCCAAAATGGGATGAGACTGGCAAGAGTCGTAGGAAACGTTGTTTCCACGATCAAGGATGTCGGATTTGAAGGTCAGAAGCTGATGATCATTGATTATATTGATGAAACAGGAAGGCTGACCGGAAATCAGGCGATTGCCTTCGATGTTGCAGATGCAGGTGTCGGTGACACGGTCGTGGTCGTCATCGACGGCGGCGCGGCAAATATGCTGCTCGGAAAGCACTGTATCGGTGATGCGACGATCTGCGGCGTCATCGACCATCTGACCTTCGACGGCGAAATCAGGGAGTATCATTAACATGGATGTAGAAGCAATCAGAAAAGAAGTGGAACGTCAGGTGATGGCATATTTCCACATGGACACGAAGCCGGCTCCCTGCGCGGGACTGGTGACCGGTGCGGATGTGGTTGCCCATCTGGAGCATTCCTTGATGAATCCCGATACCACACTGAAAAAAATCAAGGCTGAATGTGCTGTGGCGCGGAAGTATTCTGTTGCAGCGGTATGCGTGGCGCCTTACTATGTTCCTGCTGCGCGTGAAGAACTGCTCGGCAGTCCTGTTGCTGTCGGTACGGCAATCGGCTTCCCTCACGGCTGTATGTCGCAGCAGGCAAAGCTTGCCGAGCTGCGCGAATGCATGGCAAACGGCGCAACGGAAATCGATGTAGCCATCAATGCGCTGGCAATCAAATCCGGACGGCTGGATGTTGCACAGAAGGAGCTGGAAGAGCTTGTGCGTTTCGCCTGCGGCAAGGCAAAGCTCAAGGCTGTGTTTGAGCATTCACTCTACACGCCGGAGGAAAAGCGTGCCGTGCTGACGATGCTGCGCTCAAGCGGTGTGGATTTTGTAAAGATTCAGAATATGCTCAGCGGCCACGGAGCCAGAGTGGAGGATGTCCGCCTTGCCTATGAAATTCTGGGCAGAAATGTCGGTATCAAAATCGACGGCGGCATCAAAACGCTTGCACAGGCGGAAGAACTGCTTGCAGCGGGCGCAGTCCGTCTGGGACTGACCGCCACGGCAAAAATAGCCGAAGAGGCACGAAAGTAAACGATACGAAAGGAATCATTTTTTCATGGATATCAATGAAATTATCCGTCAGGTGACCGAGGAAATCTGTGCCAAGTACGGTGCAGCAGCTCCGGCTCCTGCGGCAGCAAACGGCGCTGCCGATATGGCAAAATATATTGACCATACCTACCTGAAGCCGGAAGCAACTACTTCCGACATTCGCAGAATCTGCGACGAAGCAAAGAAGTATCACACCGCCAGCGTCTGCGTCAACCCGTCCTATATTCAGTATGTGGCACAGCAGCTCGAAGGCAGCGGCGTAACTCCCTGCTGCGTTATCGCATTCCCTCTCGGCGCCTGCACGCCCGAGACCAAGGCTTTTGAGGCTTCCGATGCAGCAAGCAAGGGCGCAAAGGAAATCGACATGGTCATCAACATCGGCGCAGTCAAGTCCGGAGACTGGCAGCTTGTCAAGCGCGATATCGAAGGCGTTGTCAACGCAGTCAGAGGCCGCGCTCTGGTCAAGGTCATCATCGAATGCTGCCTGCTGACCGACGAAGAGAAGGTCAAAGCCTGCACCGTCGCAAAGCTGGCAGGCGCACACTTTGTCAAGACTTCTACCGGTTTCTCCACCGGCGGCGCAACGGTCGAAGATGTCCGCCTGATGCGTGAGACGGTCGGTCCTGAGATGGGCGTTAAGGCTTCCGGCGGCGTTCGTACCTATACGGATGCTGTCAATATGATCAATGCGGGTGCAAGCCGTATCGGCGCAAGCTCCACCGGCAAGATCGTTTCCGGTGTTACCGAGGATGAGCACAAGTGCATCAACTGCGGCAACTGCAAGAACCACTGCCCGTCCGGCAATGTGGAAATCCGCAAGAATCTGTATTGATTTGAGGGCTTCGTTATGAGAAGACCTATGATCGCAGGCAACTGGAAGATGAATAAGACGCCTGCGGAAACGGTTGCGCTGATTCAGGATCTGAAGAAGATCCGTCCGCATTCCAATGTGGAAATCGTTGTCTGTCCGATGACAGTCAGCCTGTTTGCGGCGAGCGCACAGCTCAAGGATTCCGATATCCATCTGGGTGCGCAGAATGTGCATTTTGAGGACAAGGGCGCATTCACCGGTGAGGCAAACTGCGCCAGTCTGAAAGAGCTTGGTGTTGAGTATGTCATTATCGGTCATTCCGAACGCCGTCAGTATTTCGGCGAAACGGATGAGACTGTGAACAAGAAGGTGCTTAAGGCACTGGAAAACGGTCTGAAGCCGATTATCTGTGTGGGCGAAAGTCTTGCACAGAAACAGACCGGAATTACCGATGAGGTCGTCTGTCTGCAGACCAAGGCGGCTCTGTGCGGCGTTTCTGCTGCACAGGTCACCGATTGCGTGATTGCCTATGAGCCGATCTGGGCGATCGGTACCGGCATGACGGCAACAGCGCACGATGCCAACAGAACGATCGCCGCCATTCGCGGTGCGATCAAGGATATGTTCGGCTATGTTGCGGAAAACGTCCGTATGCTTTACGGCGGCAGCATGAATGACAAGAACGCAAACGAGCTGATGAGCCAGCCGGAAATTGACGGCGGACTGATCGGCGGCGCAAGCCTTGTTGCAGAAAAATTTGAAAAGGTTATCAACTATAACCGTTGAGCGCATTTTCATAAAAAAGTCACGGAGACCGAGAGCGGTTTCCGTGACTTTTTTCTATCACCAAAAGACGGAATTGTCATAACATGGAATGAGCGAGGTGCTCAAAACATTTTTGGAGGTTCATGATTATGGGTTGCAATAACGGTTTTGGTGGCTGCTGGTGGATCATTATTCTGATCCTCTTGTTCTGCGGGTGCGGTAATAACGGCTGCGGCTGCGGAAACGGCTATTCCCTCAGCAACGGCGGTTGCGGCTGCGGCAACAACGGCTGCGGCTGTGGCTGCGATAACGGCTGCGGCTGCGGCTAAGCGAAGAGATTGACGGCGGAGGTTTTCCCTCCGCCGTTTTTATACTGGAAATCTCATTTCTATTGTGTTATAATCAGAAAAAAACCAGAAAGGAATACCGCTATGGATTCTTCAGAGCTTCCGCACGATGTGTATCAGCCGACCGGCGTGGAAAATCAGAAAACAAAGAAACCGATCAGAAAACGCACGATGGGACTGATTGCACTTTGCACAGTGATTGCGGCAATCGTGTTTTTAAGCGCGATTGCGATCGTTACATATTTAGCTTATCGCAACGGAACAATGACCGGAACACATTTGGATCTGATCACGGTATCGGTCATTTTAGGCGCTGCACTGGCAGGGATCGGACTGCTGATTTCGATCATCGCACTGTTTGCCAAAAAACAGAAAAAGGGCTTTGCGCTTGCAAGTCTTTTCCTTGCGCTGCTGGTGCTGATCGGCTGCGTCGGAGCAATGTATCTTTACAATTACGTTTTCAGCGACATGGAATATGACCTTCGTTTCAAGCAGTATTCAAAGGATGACCTTAACGTTGTTGAAATCAATAATTCCGGCGAGGTCGTGCGCGAAACAGCAGAGGATAATATGCTGGTAACGCCGGAGCATATCAAGGAGCTGAGCCTTTCCGACGAAATAGAATTTGAGGAAGATCTGACTGATAAGCTTCCGGAAGAAGCGTTACAGAAGCTGTACGGACCGGAACCCTCCGGACCGAGCTATCTGATGGGTAACTACGATAAGATACAGAATTTTATGCTGATCGGCATTGATGTTGGCGGCGCGGCAGACAGCATGATGCTCTTCTCCGTTGATAAAGTTCATAACAAACTGAAAATGATTTCTATCGCCCGTGACTCATATCTGGTGATTCCGGAATTCGGTATTCACTGTAAAGCGGCATACTCCTATAACTGGGGCGGTGCGAAAATGACGGTCGGCATGGTCAACCAGAATTTTGCGCTGAATGTTGAAGACTATATTGCAGTTGGTTTGGAACAGCTGGCGGCGATCATTGACAGTATTGACGGAGTGGATTTGGAACTGGAAGAACTGGATGTCAACTATTTAAGCAGAAAGTTCCCGGAATTGAATCTCCACGTCGGCAAATGCCATCTGACCGGTGAAGCGGCTGCATTGTATTCCAGAAATCGTAATGACAGCGAAGCAAACCGTACCGGTCGACAGAGAGCGGTTATCAATGCAATTATGCTGAAGGTGCGGAAAATGCCGCTGTCAGCGTATCCGGAATTCATTAAGACCTGCCTCGGTCTGTGTACAACGTCCTTCTCCTCGGAGGAATTGATGAAGCTGGCAGTTGAGGTCGTGCAGCATGATTATTCGACAGAGTCTTACTCTTTGGTGGAAAATGTCGATTATTGGGGCGGCATTCTCGGCGAGGAACGGTATTTCTACGTTGTCTATGACACACGGCGTGCCAGCGACTGGATTTACCGTACAGTTTATGAGGATCTGTATAAATCAGGTTATACGAACTGAATACGAAAAAGGAACCGTTGCAGTACTTTTGCAACGGTTCCTTTTTCAATATATATTATTTCTTTGCCTTTTTCTTTTCCTTGCGTTCTTCGCTTTCTTCCTGCGGAAGAATCTTTGCAAGGATAACGCCGAGAACAGCTGCGATTGCCGTGCCGCTGACGGTGACATTGCCGATGGTGATACCGCTGGAAAGACCCAAACCGATAACCAGCATGACAGCAGCGATAATCAGGTTGTAGCTCTTGGTGAAATCAACGCCGTTTTCAACCAGCATACGCAGACCGACAGAAGCGATCATACCGAACAGAACAACGGAAACACCGCCCATGACGGCGGAAGGAATGCTGGTGAGAATACCGGAAACCTTTCCGAACAGGGAAAGCGCAATCGCAAAGACTGCGGCAATGCGCAGCGTGGCGGGATTGTAGTTTCTGGTCGCGGCAAGAACGCCGGTGTTTTCGGAATAGGTGGTAGCAGCGGGGCCGCCCATGCCGCCGGAGAAGATGGAGGCAAGACCGCAGCCGAGCAGGGTGCGATGCAGGCCGGGATCTTCGATGTAGTTGTGACCTGTGACTGCGCCGTTTGCCGTGATGTCGCCGACGTGTTCAACAAAGGTAACAATTGAAATCGGAGCGATCATCGTAATCGCAAAGGTAATCTTGCTCCAGTCCAGGCCCGTGAAGAAGGGCTGAAATTTCGGGAAAGCGAACCAGCTTGCCTCTGCAATGGAGGCGGTATTGACCATTCCCAAAGCCAAGGCAGTCAGATAACCGGCAATGATACCGAACAGAATCGGGATCAGCTTCCAGAAGCCGCGGAAGAAGAACATGACAATGATAATCATAATGATCGTCACGATGGCAACGACCCAGTTTTTCCATGTGGCTGTGCCGGAAACGGTTGCAGCATTCATATCTGCTTCACTGCGCATCGAAACACCGTCTGCATTTGCAACGACGTAATCGTGGCCGTCATTTGTATAGGAAGAAATCCCGTTGGTTTCTGCGAAAGCATCGTCGATTTCATGGTCAGGCTTTAACTCCAGATATTTGGACTCAATCCAGCCGGAAACGACATTGCCGGGGTGGTCTGCGTCATAGTGATAATCACACAGGACAAACGAATCTTCTTCGACAGAGCCTTCGGTGACAACAACGGTGGCAGAAGCCGGGACATCGCCGTGTACGGTCGTAATATTGTTCATTGCCGTCGGCGCAAGCATCATGCCGATGATGATAATCATGCAGCCGGTAACGATCGGGGGGAAGAAACTGGTGATGCGCTTGGTGCCGAGCAGCTTAACAAGCAGTGCAAGGATCAGGTACAGGACACCGGAGGCCATGATGCCCCAGCCGACATACGGTGCAAAGCCTTCACCGCCGCATTTATTCACTACGGCAACAATGGAGGTAATAAAGGAAAAACTGGAACCCATAAATGCGGGGACAATGCCTTTGGTGATCAGGTGGAAAATCAGGGTGCCGATGCCCATGCAGAACAGGGTTACTGCAGGGTCAAGTCCGGTCAGCGCCGGGACAAGAACCGTGGAGCCAAACATGGCAAAGACATGCTGGATGCCGAGTGTTACGGCTCTGCCGGGCTTATCGCCGCCCCAGAGCACGTTTTTCATTTTCATAGAAGTCCTCCCTCATTTTTGATGTATTCATTATATCATGGGAAAAAACATTGTGCAATCTTTTTCGGTGCCGTTTGAAAATCTTTCGACAGAATCTGACTTCGGAGGAAAAGGTTTGCGGAGAAAAAAGATGCAAAATCGTGTTAAAATTGAGAAATTCGAAACAAATGAAGGAATTAAAATAATCATAGTGTCGAAATCGGGCGAACGAAATAAATAGAAACGCGGCGGAAAATGTGCTTCAATAGTCCCGTGGAGGAGGCATACATATGAGAGAATATTTTGACGCAAGAAGTATTTGCTGCGACGATGGAAGAACGGCAGAGCTTCTGTATTATCTGACATGGGAGGAACAGGATGGGTGCATCGGTTACGGTGCGGAAATTATTATGCATCGGGGAGGCAGACGGGACAGTGCATTGGTCCCGAATATCACGACGTCCAGAATACGCATGGGGGAAATTCTGGCGCGTTTGTGCCGCAACACGGTCACGCCCTGTACTCTGCGGGATATTATTGCGGAGGAGCTGCAGAATTCCTGAAAAAAAAGTAGACATTTTGTGTGCTGTTTGATAAAATAAAACTAAATATTGCGAAAAAAGGAGAACAAGCATATGAAATGCCCGTATTGTGGTTATCAGGAAAGCAAGGTCGTTGATTCCAGACATTCCGATGACGGAAACAGCATCCGTCGGCGCAGAGAATGTCTTTCCTGCCAGAAGCGTTTTACGACGTATGAAACGGTAGAAAGCCTGCCGATCATCGTTGTCAAAAAGGACAACAGCCGTGAGCCGTTCGACCGCAACAAGATCATGCGCGGTATGGTGCGTGCGTGCGAAAAGCGTCCGGTCAGCATGGCGGATCTGGAGGCAGCGGTTTCCGAGATTGAGCAGATCGTGCAGAATTCTCTGGAACGCGAGGTCAGCACCGATAAGATCGGCGAGCTGGTTATGGAACGTCTGAAGCCGCTCGATGAGGTTGCATATGTCCGTTTTGCATCGGTCTACCGTCAGTTTAAGGATATCAACAGCTTTATGCATGAGCTGAATAAGATTCTGGAAGAAAAATAAACGATGAAAAAAGCGATTATTATTCTTTCTGTCCTGCTTGCAGTTTTGCTGGCAGTTGCGGCATTTCTGTTCTTTTCCGATAAGAAAACACCGCAGGTGCAATCAGAAACGGTGATGCCGACGACAGAAACCGTTCCGGAAACGCAGGAAACAACAGCAGAAACAACGCAGGAAACAGAGGCACAGCCGCAGATCGAGGTAATTCCGAACGATGCAAAGATCGTGCTTGACGGAACGGAGCTTTCGACCGTTCTGATCGACGGTACGGTCTGTGTCGGCGTATCGGAATTTGCCGAGGCTGCCGGACTGACACTGGAAAGCGAAGCACCGGTGCGGATGACCGGCAGAGATACCGTGGAATGCTCCGATGACGGTCTGCGTGTAACCTACAATGAAACGGAAGCGACTGCGGATATTCAGCCCATTGCGGTTGCGGAGCAGACCTATCTTCCTTTCGATGAACTGGTAAATGCACTTGGGTACCCTGCGTATAACGATGAGGAAATGGGTGTGACCTACTATACCCCTTCCGCCCGTCCGTTTGAAATTCCGGAGGGTGTGGATGTTCCGGTCCTGATGTATCATGCGGTCAGCGATGATGTATGGGGAATTGACGAGCTGTTTGTCAGTCCGGAGGATATGGAGGAGCAGCTTGCCTATCTGGTCGAAAATGATTATGACCCGATCTGGTTTGAAGATCTGGCACATGTGGGCGACTACGATAAGCCGGTAATTCTGACCTTTGATGACGGATATGACGATAACTATACCAATCTGTTTCCGCTGCTTCAGAAATACAATGTCAAGGTGACGATTTTTGTGATCGGCAATGCACCCGGTGTGATCGAGCATAAGATGAATCCGGAGCAGATCCGTGAGCTTGCGGATTCGGGACTGGTTTCCATTCAGAGTCATAGCTATACCCATGCCGATATGGATTCGCTGAATGCCGAGGAAACAGAGTATGAGATGGTGGAATCCAAGCGCGCCATTACGCGCATTACCGGCAGAGAGCCGTCTGTGCTTTGCTATCCCACCGGAAAGTATAATGACTATACGCTTGAGTATGCACCGCAGTATTTCCTGTTCGGTCTGAAAATGACCGGCGGACAGTATAATACTTCGGATGACCCGTACCGTGTCAGCCGCTATTATGTGTCGCGTTTTTACGGTCTGAATACTTTTGCAAGCTACCTAAACACCGCAGGAAGAGTTTATAACTGAAAAATCGACCGCAGCGAGCTTTACTTGGCTTCGCTGCGGTCGTTTTTTATTGTTGCTTTTTAATTTCTTCCAGTGCCTTCGGCGTGTCAACATCCGTCAGCTCTGCTTTGGCGACCTCCACGGTCAGCAGACGCTCCGGATACATTCGGATTACAGTGTTTCCGCCGTGATCTTCCTTTAAGTCAAGCAGCTTATCAAAAAACTCCTGCGGAAAAATACAGGGATTTCCGCGTTTTCCGTCATGTGCGGCGCCGACGATTTTATCCGGATGCTCTTTCCAGCATTCCACGACTCGTTCAACGGAAGCTGCACCCAGAAGCGGTTGATCCGATACCATGTATAAAATGGCATCACAATCGAGCATGGCCTGCGTACCGAGCGAGATGGTGTGGCTGATGCCGTAATCCGGATGCTTATTGCGGATGGAACGGAAGCCGTATCTGTCTGCAAGTTTTTCAATTTCGGGATATTGCGTTACAACAACAACGTCGGAAAACAGATGCTTCGGTATGGCATCCAGCGCGTGCTGAATGAGCGGTTTGCCGTCAAGCTCGGCAGCAAGCTTGTTCGCGTGAAAACGGGAAGCATTTCCGGCAGCCATCACCAGGCAGCCGATTTTTTTTTCGTCCATAAAAATTATCCTCTCGTGCAGTTTATATCTTCAGTATACCCCAAAAACCCCTTTTTTTCCATATTTTTTTGTGCGTTCGCAATCGCCGAATTCTGTCGTTATTTATAATTTAGGATAACGTAGAAACTTCAAAATTTGCATTTCTTATGGTATACTGAACAAGTAAAAGAGGAGTTTATACGCAAAACTGGGTAAAAATGTACAACTCCCGAATAATCGTGGCAATCCAAACGCATTACTCATCAGTGTAAGGAGGCAAAACAATGTCGGCAATCAAAATTGACGATAAAATCACCCGTGTGGATGCTGTCCAGAAAGCGCGCGGCGAAGCGACATATGTCTGCGATATGACATTACCGGATATGCAGTATGCATATATGGTCCGCTCTACCGTACCGAGAGGAAAAATTCTGGATATCCATCTGCCTGAAATGCCGGAAGGCTATTACTTCGTTTCGGCAAAAGACATTCCCGCGCAGGGCAAAAACGAGCTTTGGATGATCCTAAAGGACTGGAGATGCTTCGCAGAAGATTATGTTCTCTATGTCGGCGAGACGATCGGTGTCGTTGTCGGTCCGGACCGCGGTGTCCTGAAGGAACTCAAGAAGCAGATCAAGATCGACTATGAAGAAGAAACGCCTGCAGTTACTATCGATGACGGCATCAACTGTGTCGGCGGTCCGATGTTCCCGGAAAAGGGCAGCAACGTCATGTGCGAGCTGTTCTGCGAAAAGGGCAAGCCGATGGACGAGGTTTTTGCTGAGGCAGACGAAATCTTTGAAGAAACCATCACCACGCCTTATCAGGAGCATGTACATCTGGAAACCAACGGTGCAATCGCAACCATGGAAGACGGAAAATTCGTATTCTATGCATCCGCACAGTGCCCGTTCTATATCCGCAAGTCCATCGCCGGTCTGCTCGACATCAATCCGGAGGACATCATCATCCGCCAGGCAACTACCGGCGGCGCATTCGGCGGTAAGGAACACTTCCCCGATGTTATCTGCGGCGCACTCCTCGTTGCTGAAAATGTAGTTCGCAAGCCGATCAAGATGATCTTTGACCGCGAAGAGGATACGCAGTTCTCCGTCAAGCGTCATCCGTCCAAGTGCATCTATAAGTCTGCAATCAAGGACGGAATGGTCATCGGTATGCAGGGTCATGTATATTACAACTGCGGCGCATACCTCTCCTCCTCTTATGTTGTTCTGCAGCGCGGTATTTTCCACGGCAACGGCGTTTACACCATCCCCAACACCTATCTCAAGGGCGAGGGCATCGGAACGAACACCTTCCCGACCTGCGCATTCCGCGGATTCGGCGCTCCGCAGACCCTCTTTGCAGTAGAAACCCACATGGATCACATTGCACGTCATCTGGGCGTCGATCCTTTGGAATTCAAGAAAAAGCATATGTGCAAGAAGGGCGACGAGACCACCACCAACGGTCATATCATTGAAGAGGTCAAGCTTCCTGAAATGCTGGAAGTCGTTACGAAGGAATCCGATTACTGGAGAAAGTCCAAGGAATATAAGCTCGGCAGCGGCAAGGGTATCGGCATTGCAATGTACAACCACGGCGGCGCATTTACCGGCAACGGCGAACAGGCCATCATCAAGGCACACGCCAGACTGGTAAAGGAAGGCGAGAAGGTAACCATTCTTGTCGGTTCTACCGAAATGGGTCAGGGCTTCAAGACCTCCCTGCGTAAGATCTGTGCATCCACCCTCGGTGTTTCCATGGATCAGATCGATTATCCGGATCCCGATACCTCTAAGGTCGTTGACTCCGGTCCGACCGCAGCTTCCCGTTCGACGATGATCGTCGGCAGACTGGTAGAACGTGCTGCTCTGCAGATGAAGGAACGCTGGAACGAAGGAGATTTCGCTGTTGAAGTCGAGTACGAGCATCCCGAAGGCTATCCGTGGGATCAGAGCACCTTCCGCGGCGATGCATACCTCGGCTATGGCTGGGGCGTTGCCTGTGTTGAGGTTGAGGTTGACAAGCTGACCAACGAAGTTAAGACCGTCGGCATCTGGACCTCTCATGAAATCGGCAAGGCAATTGATGAGTTGATCGTTCACGGTCAGATCAACGGCGGCGTTATTCAGTCGCTCGGCTACGGCTCCATGGAAAAGCTGGAAAACAGAAAGGGCTTCTTCAAGCAGAAGAGTATGTCCGACTATGTTATCCCGACTTCGATGGACTTCCCGAAGCAGTTCTATCATATTCAGGAAAATCCGTATCCCTGGGGACCGTCCGGTGCAAAGGGTATGGGCGAGCTGGTCTTTAACGGTGCATCTGCTGCATTTGTTGATGCGGTCGAACGCGCACTCGGCACTCGTTTTAATTCCATTCCGATTCCCCCGGAAGACATTGAGGAGGCGTTGAAGAATGTACAATGATGTTCGTTTCAAACTGAACGGTGAAGAAAAAATCTATACCGGCGATCCGCTGAGAAGATTGCTGGATGTTCTGCGTGAAGACTACGGTCTGACCGGCTCCAAGGAAGGCTGCGGCGAAGGCGAATGCGGTGCCTGCTCTATCGTTAAGGACGGCGCACTGGTCACCAGCTGCATCATCCCCATGGGCGCAGTCAACGGCTGCGAGCTGCTCACGATCGAAGGCATTCGCGATACCGAAAAGGGCAAGTGCATTATTGATGCATACGCAGAGGGCGGCGCAGTCCAGTGCGGCTTCTGCATTCCCGGCATGGTCATGGCGACCTACTGCCTGCTGAACAAAAATCCGGATCCTACCGAAGAAGAAATCAGAGTCGGCATCAGCGGTAACATCTGCCGCTGCACGGGCTACGATCTGATCGTTGAGTCCATCCGTCTCGCGGCGAAAAAAGGAGCAAAGTTATGGAACAAGTAAAATGCTTCATGCCTCAGACTCTCGAAGAGGCTCTTGAAATCCGAAAGAACTTCAAGGCTGTCATTCTGGCAGGCGGTTCTGACCTGATGGTTTCCAAGAGCATGGGTGCCGGTATTACGCCCGCATTTGACAGCCCCGTAATGATTATTTCGGGCGTCAAAGAACTCAAGGGCATCTGCAGGAAGGAAGACGGCAGTGTCGAAATCGGCGCACTGACAACTTCTGCGGAAATCACCGCATCCGAGCTGGTTCATCCGCTTCTGAAGGATGCAGCTTCCCGTATGGGCGCGATCGCACTTCGTAACAGCGCGACCATCGGCGGCAACATCGGCAACGCATCTCCGAAGGGCGATATGCCGCAGCCGCTGATCCTGCTTGATGCAAAGGTCGTTCTGAAGAGTGTTGATTCTGAGCGCATCATTCCTGTTGACGAGTTCATCCTCGGCAGCAAGAAGACCGCTCTGGCAGATGACGAGATGATCACCAAGATCATTATTCCTGCACAGAGCTTCACCCACATTTTCTTCCGCAAAATCGGTATGCGCCGCGCTAACGCTATTTCCAAGCTGACGCTTTCCGCTGCTGCAACGGTAAAAGACGGTGTCGTAGTTGACTTCCGTGCTTCCTCCGGTGCTGCAGGTCCCAAGGTCGCCAGAAGCAGAAAGGCTGAAGAGCTCCTGATCGGTAAGAAGCTCTCCGAGCTGCCGCAGGTCAGGGAAGAATTCCTCGATGCATGGAACAACGTGATCAGCCCGCATGCAATGCCGGAATACAGAAGAAATACTACCAGAAGAATGCTGGCCTATTTTGTTGATGCACTCGCTTCCGGTCATCCGGAAGGCAGAGTAGAATAATCGGAGGGCTTACGATGATTTACAAACCCACAACCATCCAGGAAGCTGTTGCTTTGCGTGCGGCAAATGCCGACACTTCCGTATATCTTGCGGGCGGCACGGATGATCTTCGTCTTGGCTCCGCCGCAGAAGGCAAATCGTTGATCGATATCAACGGTCTCTGTTCTGACACCATTGAGGAAAAAGACGGAAAGCTCTTTATCGGCGCTCTTTGCACGCTGCAGACTTTGAAGGAATGCGACAAGGTACCTGCATTTTTGCGCGAAGCTGCCGGCTTCTGCTCCTCATTTGTAAAAAGAAACAGTGCAACTGTCGGCGGCAACCTTGCTCTCAGACGCCAGGACAGCTATCTTGCCGCAGCATTTGCCGCAGCGAATGCTGTTGTGCTCGTTTCCAATCCCGATGGCGACAAGGAAGTAGCAATCAGCAAGTATCTGAATTGCGACTGTAACTGTTTTATCCGTGCAATTGTTATTGACAAGACTGTTTCCGGTTGGGTCAAGCGTTTCGGCAACACTTCCGCCAGCCATGCTGCACTGATCGCAGCAGTCAGCGGCGATACTTACGCCCTGAGCGTTTCCGGAAGTAAATTTGCCTGCGGCAACACCCCTGATCTGTACGAAACCATGACGTTTGCAGACGATCTGACCGGCAGCGCAGAATACAAGAAGTATCTGGCAAAGACGGTCTTCACACTGGGGAGGTAAGCGTATGGAATTCAAATGCAGAATTAACGGCGAGGAAATCTGCCTTCGCGGCGAAAGCACCGAGCGTTTGAGAGACGTTCTTTACCGCACCGGTTATATCTCCGTCCGTGACAGCGATGATGCAGAGGGCTTTGCAGGCTCCGATACCATCGTTTTCAACGGCAAACTGAAGTATTCCAACTTCATCCTTCTGTATCAGGCAGAGGGTGCAGAAATCCGCACGGCAGAGAGCCTGCTGAACGGTCGTGAGCTGAACTATGTTCAGAAGGCGATGATCGCAGCCGGTATCGTTGCAAGTGCATACAACGCACCGACAGCTGCATTGATGCTGACCTGGCTGCTCGAGCAGAAGCCCGATGCAGACAGAGAGGATGTCAAGAATGTCCTGACCGGCATCTTTATCCGTGATGCAGGCTACGAGCATTATTATCTTGCTGTCAAGCTGGCACAGGAGCTGAGAGATTTCGGCGAATTCCGCAGTGAAATCGCTCCGTCCTTCCGCCCGAATCTTGACATTATCGGCAAGCCCTGCAACAAGATCGACGGCGCAGCGCTGGTTTCCGGCGAGCCTGTCTTTGTCGAAGATAAGGTTCCGGCAAATGCATGGACGCTCCATGTTCTGAGAAGCCCGTTTGCAAGCGCTTACATTAAGTCTATCGATGTTTCCGAAGCAGAAAAGCTTGACGGTGTTGCAGCAATTATTACGGCTGACAACTGCCCGGATGTGTATTATATGCAGGCAGGTCAGGGCAATCCCGAGCCTTCTCCGCATGACCGCCGCCTGTTCAACCGCAAGGTTCGTCATGTCGGCGACCGCGTTGCCGGTATCGTTGCCAGAACGCCGGAAATCGCTGATAAGGCTGCTTCTCTGATCAAGGTCGAATACGAGCCGACGGATGCCGTATTTACCGTTGAAGAAGCAATGGCAGAAGGCGCACCGCTGGTGCATAACGGTCCTGTTCAGTATAACGCAGGCGCTCCTGCTGATCTGGACGAATACAATGCCAAGCAGGGCGATCCCCGTGAAGGCAAGGTCGTTTACCAGTTCCCGCTCCGTGCGGACATTCATAAGAATATCGCAGCTTCCAATAAGGGCGGCATCGGCGATATCGAAAAAGGCTTTGCAGAGGCAGATGCAATCGTAGACTGCACCTACCAGACCAGCCAGATTCAGCATACACCGCTCGAGCCGCACGTCTGCTATGCACATGTCGAAAGCGGCAGACTGGTGCTCAACTGCTCCACGCAGGTCCCGTACCATGTCAGAAGAATCGTCAGCTGGGTCTGCGGTATTCCCGAAAACAAGATCCACGTCATCAAGGAAAGAGTCGGCGGCGGCTACGGCAGCAAGCAGGACATCCTTGTGGAAGAGCTGACCGGTTACGCTGCATGGATCACCGGTAAGCCTGTCTACTACAGAAATACCCGTGAAGAAGAATTCATCGCAAACTCCACGCGTCATCCGATGCGTGCAAGAGTTAAGATGGGCGGCAAGAAGGACGGCACCATCACCGCTATCTTCATGGAAGTCTGCGCAAACACCGGACCTTTCGGCAACCACTGTTTGACCGTTCCGATGAACAGCTGCTCCAAGACCCTTCCGTTGTTCAAGGTCGACAACATGGCATATGACCTCAAGGTCTTCTATACCAATACGCCTCCTGCCGGTGCATATCAGGGCTACGGTACGCCGAAGGGCAACTACGGCATTATGATGGCAATGGCAGAGCTTGCAGATAAGCTCGGTATTGACTATAAGACGATGGTTGAAAAGAACCATGTCGAAGAAGGCTATATGCTTGAGATTCTGAAGGGTCTCGGCGAAGGCCGTGAAGGCAATGTTGTTCCTGTCGGTTCCTGCGGTCTGAACGAAGCCATTGAACAGGGCTGCGAGATGATCGGATGGGGCAAGAAGGAAGTATCCGACGATCCCGACTGGAAAATCGGCAAGGGCTTTGCAATGATTATGCAGGGCTCCGGTCTGCCCGGTCTTGACCACGCCGAAGCAATCGCCAAGCTGGAAACTGACGGCACTGTCATTCTCAACAGCGGCGGAGCCGATCTCGGCACCGGTCTGGATACCATTTCCGCAAAGATCGTTGCAGAAATCCTCAAGCTCCCGATGGACAGAATCACAATCGTCTCCGGCGATACGGATTCCTGCGCCTTCGATACCGGCGCATATGCATCCTCTGGTACGTTCTTCTCCGGCAATGCTTCTCTGGTTGCTACCAAGAAGCTCAAGGAGCTCATTTTGAAGGAAGCTGCTCTGCAGCTGAATGAAAAGGAAGAAGACCTTGATGTTCGTGCTCCGGGCGAGGTTTATTCCAAGACCAGCGGCAAGGCTATCAGCTACTATGAACTGACGCATACTGCTACCAGCGGCGGCGGCAGAGGGCAGATGATTGCCCACGGCAGCTTTGTCACAACTGCATCCTCCGTTCCTTACGGTGCTCATTTTGCACAGGTCGCGGTCAATGTCAAGACCGGCGAGATCAAGCTGCAGAAGTTCTATGCTCTGCAGGATGCCGGTACGCCCATCAACCCCGAATGTGCGCTGACGCAGATGTACGGTGCTGTTATGAAGTCCATCGGTCACAGCCTCTACGAGGGTATGTATCTGGACAAGGACGGCAACTGCATCAATGCAAACCTGACCGATTACGGCGCTCCGATGATCGGCGATGCTCCGGACGATTTCAAGTCTGTCCTCATTGATGTGGACGACAAGTTCGGTCCCTATGGTGCAAAGTCGATTTCCGAAATCGCCTGCAACGGTGCAGCTCCTGCAATCGGCATTGCAATCCATGATGCTTGCGGTGTCTGGCTGCGCAGTTGGCCGATGACGCCTGAAAAGCTCCTGAAGGAAATGGGCAAAATCTAATTGTACTATATAAATAATGCAGGCTTCGGAATTTTCCGAGGCCTGCATTATTTTTGGGGGTACGAGGGAAACAATAGTTGCGTGCCGTCCTTCCAAATACTTTCGTGAAAACAGTCCGCACCGTCGAGCTCGGTAAAGTCGCGGAAAATACAGGGCGGAACAGAGGCACGACTTACCGTTTGCGCATCTATGTACTTCTTTTTCATGTGGAAAACGTGATCGCGTGCACGCCATTTTCTTACCAGATCATAAAATACACCGTCTTCGGATTCAACACGGATGAAACGGAAATCAGGACAGAGTGTCAGAACGTCATAGCGAGGAATTTCGGGCATATTGCACCTCCGCAAATGGGATACTTATATTTTACAGAAACTGTAAAAATCTGTCAACGGATGTAAAATGTCTGTTTTCGGGGAAACAGGTCGAGTCTTGACGAGAGAGTGATTTGTGATATAATAAAACAAAAACCGCGGAGGAAATCAAATGGAAATCGTATGTTTGGATATGGAAGGCGTCCTTGTTCCGGAAATCTGGATTGCGTTTGCCGAAGCCAGCGGAATCCCCGAGCTGCGCCGCACAACTCGTGAAGAGCCGGATTATGATAAGCTGATGCGTTGGCGTATCGGCGTTCTGAAGGAGCACGGTCTCGGACTGAATGAAATTCAGGAGACCATCCGTAAGATCGAGCCGCTGCCCGGTGCAAGAAAGTTTTTGGATGAGCTGCGTTCTCTGACGCAGGTGGTCATCCTCAGCGATACCTTTACACAGTTCGGTATGCCGCTGATGGAAAAGCTCGGTTGGCCGACGCTGCTGTGCAACACGCTGGAGGTCGCGCCCGACGGAGAAATCACCGGCTTTAAGATGCGCATCAAGGATTCCAAGCTGAGCACCGTCCGCGCATTCCAGTCCATCGGCTATGACACCATTGCAAGCGGCGACAGCTATAACGATCTGGATATGATCAAGGCGAGCAAGGCAGGCTTCCTTTTCCGCAGCACCGATAAAATCAAGGCGGATTATCCGCAGTTTTCGGCATATGAAGAATATGATGATCTCCTTGCTGCGATCAAAGCACAATTAACTTGATTTTTACAGCCGACTTCCGCTTGTGAAGCCGGCTGAAATTATGGAGAGTGGAAATGAAACAGCTTGAAGTTGTCGCGGCAGTTATCTGCAGGGACGGGAAACTATTTGCCACGCAGCGCGGATACGGCGAACAGAAGGACGGTTGGGAATTTCCGGGCGGAAAAGTCGAATGCGGAGAAACGCCGCAAGATGCCCTGATTCGCGAAATCCGCGAGGAACTGGATGCAGAAATTCAGGTGGATCGCTTTTTGCAGACGGTAGAAGCGGATTATCCGAAATTTCGTCTTGTCATGCATTGTTTTTTATGCTCGCTCATCTCCGGAGAATTGAAATTAAAGGAGCATGAAAATGCCTGCTGGCTGGATGAAACAACGCTTGAGAAGCCGGATTGGCTTCCTGCAGATCGGCAGCTGCTTCCTGCCATCCGTTCGGCAATGCATTGGAACGCATAAAAAATGGCTGCGGCAAACAGAGATTTTGTTTGCCGCAGCTTATCTTCTTATTCCGCTTTGAAGCAGTAAACGCTGCCGGAAGCAATTTCCGTGGTGTCTACGCCGGTCATGGCGTATTCGCCGTCAACATAAAATGCCCAGTATTTTCCGTCCTTGTCGTAGTCAAGCGTTGTGCCGTTTACGGTTTTTACATACAAACCGTATTCGCCGTTCTCACCTGCGATCAGGCCTAAATCCAACAGGGCTTCGCCAACGGTGGCTTTGTCTGTCTTTACGGTTGCCTGAATCTCCTTGCCGTCAGGATCAACCACTGCAAAGGTAAACTCCGCAGCGCCTTCGCCGTAGACCTTGCCGTTTTCCAACGAAACGGACTCTGTAATGGCAGCGCTTTCTGTTGCTGTGTTGTCGCTGCAACCGAATGTACCCAGTGCCATAGCCGCAATCAGCACGATACAAACGAGGAACGGCAGCACTTTCCGAATGCTGAAATTCTTCATGTTTATGACCATACCTTTCCGCTGCGCGTCAAGGCACAAAAAGACACGAA
>R26__coassemble_782_pt1 | contig 17909 bp, 19 predicted proteins | sample R26__metabat2_low_PE_037 | metagenome-assembled genome bin R26
TAATTATAAAAATAAGTATAAGCGGAGTTTTGCTTATGGATAATATTATTAATTTCTTCAAAGATGTAGCCTCGATGCTGCCGACGATCAAGTTCATGGACATTATTGATATTCTCCTTGTGGCGGTGATCATCTATGCTATCATCATGATGATCCAGTCTACGGGAGCGTCCAGAATCGCAAAGAGCATTGTAATCATCCTGGTACTTTCTGCAGTCACATCACTGCTCAATATGTATCTGATGAATTACCTTCTCGATCGCATTCTGGAAATCGGTTTGATCGCGCTGGTGATCATGTTCCAGCCGGAGCTGCGCCGGATGCTTGAAAAACTCGGCAGTAAATCTCTGCGCGAAATTCTGAATATGAACACGCAGCAGCGGGAGATCGACCGCGTGATTTCCCAGACAGTTCAGGCTTGCTCGACACTATCAAAAGAACGCACCGGTGCGCTGATTGTTTTTGAACGCTCTTCACCGTTGATTGACTATCAGAAATCCGGAACGGTGATTGATGCGCAGGTTTCTTCGGAACTGCTGCGAAATATCTTCTTCACCAAAGCGGCGCTGCATGACGGTGCAGTGCTCATTCGTGACGAAAGACTTGCGGCGGCAGGCTGTGTTCTGCCGCTGACACAGAATCGCAATATCAGCAGCGATCTCGGCACACGCCACCGTGCCGGCATCGGTATGAGTGAAGCATCGGATGCCGTGGTTGTTATCGTCTCGGAAGAAACCGGTACGATTTCGGTCGCCATCGGCGGCATGCTGAAGCGGCATCTTGCAGCGCAGACACTGGAAAGATTACTGCTCAATGAGCTGGCACCTAAGGATGCGGATACTTCCCGTAATGTGCTGAAAAAGCTTTTGACAAAGTTTACGAAAAAGGGAAAGGGTGACTCAGATGCAGAAACATAAAGTGCTTTCCTTTCTTGTTGCACTGCTTGTATCAATCGGCCTGTGGGTCTATGCAGTTACTGTTGTCAACCCGAATGATACCCTGAAAATCAGTGATGTTAAAGTCCGTATTATAGGTAGCGGTGACCTTGACGGCAATAATCTGATGCTGACAGAAGGCGAGGATCAGACGGTGAATGTCGTCATTGCAGGCAGACGTTCCGACCTGAAGGAGCTTAACAGCAGTTCGCTGGAAGCAATTGCGGATGTCAGCAACATTGACAGTCCGGGCGAATATGACGTCAGCTGGAAGCTGGATCCTCCGTCAACGGTCGCTTCCGGCGATATCAGCCTTGTCAGTACGAATTCCAATAAAATCTCGGTTAAGATCTGCGAAAAGAAGGACCGTCCGGAAGTTCCCATCGAGGTGGAATACGAAGGAACGCTTCCTGAAGGATATGTTCGGGATCCGGCAGTACTGAGTACGGAAACGCTCGCTATTTCGGGTCCTGCAGATGAAGTTGAACAGATCGATCGCGCTGTGATATCCGTTGATCTGGACAATGCGACGGAAACGCTGACGGACGATATGCAGTACCGACTTCTGGATGCAGACGGCAACGAGCTTGAATTGAGCAAGTATGTTTCCATATCGGTTCCTACGGTTCATGTTTCCGTTCCGATTGCCTGCTACAAGCAGATTTCCCTGAAGGTCTCTCTGATTGAGGGCGGCGGCGCAACGACGGATAATGCAAAATGCACGATCGAACCGTCTACGATCGGTGTGTCCGGTTCGAAAGAGGCGCTTGAAAACCTGAACGAGCTACTGATTAAGGAAATCGACTTGGCACAGTATTACGAAGAACAGACCTGGACGGTCACACCGGAGCTTCCGGCAGGCGTTACCAACCGTGCAGCGGATCCCACTGTAAAAATCAAGCTTACATTCAGCGGACTGACAACCAAAAAATTTACGATCAACTGCTCCGATATTGAGCGTCTGGATGATGAAAAGAATCTGGATTTCGGCGAGCAGAATGTGGTTATTATCGTTCGCGGTACGGCAGATGCTGTTAATGCACTGGACGAGGACGACATTATCATTACCGCTGATATGAAAAAAGACTACGATCCGGCAACCAAGACGGTTACGCTGAAGATCGAACTGCCTGCCGATTCCAAGGCAGGTGTTGTCGGCGCACCGTATACCGTACAGGTTATCGATAAGAATTCCTGAGATGCAGAAGAAAGCAACGGTTGATGCACTTCTGACGGGCGGTATGGCGGAGCTTTTGGTGCAGCGGGAAAGTGCCTGCAGCGGAGATTGCCATAAATGCAGCGGCTGCGGCAGTATCGGACAAACCCTACGGCTGACGGCGAAAAATCCCATCGGAGCGAAGAAGGGCGATATCGTTGTGATTGAGTCCGGAAGCGGCGTGGTGCTCAAAGCGGCAGCGCTGATTTATCTGCTTCCGCTGACGCTGTTCCTGATCGGCTATCTTGCGTTTATGCATCTGGGTGTATGGGCAGCGCTGATCGGTTTGGCAGGTTTCCTGCTGGGAGCATTACCGGCTGTGCTTTATAACCGAAAAGTGAAAAACCGTCCACCGGAATATACAATTATTGAATTTGTGAAATAACCATGTTTGGATACGTTTTACCACGGGAAGACAAGCTTTCCGAACAGGAAAAAGCGCGATACCGTGCGGCATACTGCGGTCTTTGCAGAAGCCTGAAGCTGCGTTACGGATTCGCTGCACGTTTTCTTGTGAATTATGACATGACATTTCTGTACTTCCTGCTGCAGGATACGGAGAATCGTCAGCCGGAACGCTGCTTTTGCCCGGCGAGAGTGGTATGCAAAAAAGATTGCCTGCCGTCAGATCCGGCAATGGAATTCTGCGCGGATATGAGTGTGCTGCTTTCTTATTGGAAGCTGCGCGATGCGCAGCGTGACGGCAATATTTTACATCGCGCTTTTGCCGGAACGGCGATCGGTATTTACAGGAAAAGCTGGCAGGGTGCTGCGCGGAAATATCCGGATGCAAATCGGATATTTGCCGAACAGCTGGAACGCCTGAACCGCTTGGAGGATGAATGCTGTCCGAGCATTGACCGCACGGCGGATGCGTTTGCGTCACTTCTGCGTGTATGCGCTGATTTCTGCGAGGAGGAAGCAAAGCGCAGGGCATTGCAGGTGCTGCTGTACCATGTGGGACGCTATCTTTATCTGGCGGATGCGTTGGAGGATTTGCCGAAGGATAATCGGCGCGGAAGCTACAATCCGCTGCGTTACCGCTATCAGCTTCATGAAGGGAAGCTCTCCGATGCGGATAAAAAGCAGCTGCTTGAAACGGTGGATGCTTCCATTAACTTAGCAGCGTCCGCGTTGGAGCTTCTGCCGCGAACGGAAGACTATGGCATTCTGAAAAACATAATCTATTACGGCTTGCCGACGGTACTTTCCTGCGTAGCAGAGGGGACCTTCCGCAAGAAAGGAAATATGCATGAAAGATCCCTATGAAGTCCTCGGAGTGCCGCATGGCGCTTCAGAGGAGGAAATAAAAAAAGCATACCGTGAGCTTGCAAGAAAGTACCATCCGGATAACTATGCCAACAATCCACTGGCTGATCTGGCGCAGGAAAAGATGAAGGAAATCAATGAAGCATACGATATCCTGACAAAAAACGGCGCATCCTCGTCAAGCGGCTCGTCAAATTACGGCGGCAATCCCTATGCCGGAGGTTCGTCTTATTCCGGCAATGCAGATTTCAGTGAAATTCGCCGGCTGATTCAAATGGGCGAGCTGGATCAGGCGGAGAGCAAACTGAATGCGCTTTCTGTCCACAACGCGGAATGGTACTATCTGCGCGGCGTGATTGCGCAAAAGCGCGGCTGGATGGATGAGGCTGCGCAGAATTTCCGTATTGCTTGCAGTATGGATCCCAATAATTACGAATATCGCCGTGCGGCAGCAACTGCCGGAAACGGTGGCTATACTTTCCGACAGTCGCAGGGCGGCTATGACAGTACGGATGAGCTGTGCGAATGCTGCAGCTCCCTGATGTGTCTGAACTGCCTGTGTAATTGCTGCCGGTAATTCTGGGAGTGAAAATATGATTCATAGTATGACCGGCTACGGTCGCGCCGTCAAAACGCTGAACGGCCGTGAAATTACCGTAGAAATGCGTTCGGTAAACAATCGCTTTCTCGATTGCAGCGTAAAAATGCCGCGTGCATTTTCCTATGCAGAGGATGCTGTCAAACAGAAGATCAAAGAGCAGGTTTCCCGCGGCAAGGTAGATGTGTACATTTCCGTCAATGCGCTGGAAGGCGAGAATGTCAAAATCAGCCTGAACCGTCCGGTAATCGAAGGTTACTTAGAAGCGCTCCGCACAATTGCAAAGGACTATGAGGTGCGGGAGGATATTTCGGCGACTGCACTTTCCCGTTATCCGGATGTGTTCGTGGTAGAGAAGCCGGAAGAGGATGAGGAGCAGAATACGGCAGATATTGCAGCAGTTGCGCAGGAGGCAATCGCAAATTACAATGCGATGCGTGCTACAGAAGGTGCGGCGCTTGCAGCGGATTTGCGTACGCATGCCGCAATTATTCTCAGCTATGTAGAAAAAGTGGAAGCACGCAGTCCCGTTACCGTCGCAGAATATCGCGCAAGGCTTGAAAACAAGCTGCGTGAGGTGCTTGAAAGCACGACGATCGACGAAAGCCGTATTGTTACCGAGGCAGCGATCTTTGCCGATAAGGTTGCGGTAGATGAGGAAACCGTCCGTCTGCGCAGCCATCTGAATCAGCTGGAATCCCTGCTTTCCGGCGGCGGAGCGATCGGAAGGAAGCTGGATTTCCTGCTGCAGGAAATGAACCGTGAAGCAAATACCATCGGCTCGAAGGGCAATGATCTGGAACAGGCACGCAATGTCGTTGAAATCAAAGCAGAGCTCGAAAAAATCCGCGAGCAGATTCAGAACATAGAGTGATACCATGCGACTGATAAATATCGGATTTGGGAATATGGTTTCAGCGGAACGCTTGCTGAGTGTTGTCAGCCCGGAGTCCGCACCTGTCAAGCGACTGGTGCAGGAGGCAAAGGAACGTTCCATGCTGATCGATGCAAGCTTCGGACGCAAAACACGGGCAGTCCTGGTTATGGATACGGATCATGTGATCCTTTCTGCCATCACGCCGGAAGCAATCGCAAAACGCCTGAATGACAAAGAGGGCGAGATTTACCGCGATGAGGAGGAAAATGCGTGAAAAAGGGCAGAATTATTATCGTCTCCGGACCGTCCGGTGTTGGCAAGGGAACAGTCCTGCGCGAAGTGATGAAGGACGATCCCAACCTGAAATTTTCGGTTTCGGCAACGACCAGAACCATTCGTCCGGGCGAAATCGACGGCGTACATTACTATTTTATGGATAAGGAAGGCTTTGAAAACCTGCTTGCAAGCGACGGATTTCTTGAGTACGCCTCTTATGCCGGCAATTATTACGGCACGCCGGTCAAACCGGTGGATGAGGCATTGGAGCAGGGCAAAAGTGTGATTCTGGAAATTGAAGTGCAGGGTGCGCTGCAGGTGATGCAGCGCCGTCCGGATGCGATTTCGATTTTTATCGCGCCGCCTTCCTTTGAAGAGCTCGGAAGAAGACTCAGCGGCAGAGGCGATACCGCACCCGAAATTGCCGCAAAACGGATGCAGATCGCAATTACCGAGTGTGCTTCTGCAGACAAATATCAGTATACCGTAATCAATAATACCGTAGCAGAGGCTGCCGCAGAAATTCGTTCGATTTTAACTGCGGAGGCCTGCCGCTCTGAATATCGTAAGATCCATCTTAAGGAGGAATAAAATATGTTGTATCCCGCAATGGCTGACCTTTTGAAGAACATTGACAGCCGCTATCTCATGGTGAATGTGGTCGCACGCCGCGCCCGTCAGATTTCGATTGAATCCGAAACCTTCCATGAGCCGCTGGCGGAAAAGCCGGTAACGCTTGCAATCAAAGAGGTTGCAGAGGGAAAACTGTCCGCTTCTATTAACGACTGATACCGATTATAATTGCCGAAGGGAGGGCTGTGCATGATTGCGAAAATTGCCGTATCGGCTGCGATTTATGCCATAGACAAGCCCTATAGCTACCGCGTGCCGGACGGAATGAACCCCATGGTCGGTGCGCGGGTATCGGTACCCTTCGGGCGTTCCAATAAGCGCAGCGAGGGCGTTGTTCTGGCGCTGGAGCAGGGAGATGAAACTAAGCTCAAGCCGATTGATCAGATACTTGACCGGCAGCCGCTGTTAGATGAACAGGGAATTCATCTTGCCGCATTTCTGCGTGAACGCTATTTCTGCACATTCTATGATGCGATCAAGGCAATTTTGCCTGCCGGCGTCTGGTTTCAGGAAAAAGAGAGCTATCGGATCGTCTGCGAAGACTGGCGTGCGTGTATTCAGCGCCAGCCGACGGCGCTTGCTGTGATGCAGACGATTTCGGAGCTTGGCGGCGAGGCAGAGCTTTCACTGCTTCGCAAGCAGTTTGAAGAATCCGCACTGCAGGCGGCACTTCGCTATCTGCTGAAAAAGAAACTGGTTGCCTGTCAGACTGACCGCAAACGGCGTGTGCAGGATAAAACGGAGCGTATTGTAACGCTTGCCTGTGCGCCGGAGGAGGCGCTTGCCTATGGCGCAACGAAGCGAAAGTCTGCACCCTTACAGACAGCTGTGCTGGAGCTGATGGCGACCTTAGGAGAATGCGCAGCGAAAGAAGTTTGTTACTTTACCGGAGCAAGCACGGCAACGCTCAATCGCCTGCAGGCATTGGGATACCTTGCGTTTTCCGAACAGGAGCAGCTTCGCATTTCGCACGTTGAGCCGGCAAAATTGGACGGTCCGCTGATTTTGAATGAAGAACAGCAAAAAGTCTATGACGGGCTCAGCAGACAGGCATCGCAGCCTTCACCGGGTGTTGCGCTTCTCTACGGCGTGACCGGCAGCGGCAAAACATCAGTCTATATCAAGCTGATTTCGGATTGCCTTGCAAAAGGAAAATCCGCAGTTCTGCTTGTGCCTGAAATCGCGCTGACGCCGCAGCTGCTATCGCTGTTTGCGGCACATTTCGGCGAAAAGGTCGCAGTTCTGCACAGCAGCCTTCGCATTACGGAGCGGTATGATGCGTGGAAGCGTATTCGCAGCGGTGAAGCAAGTGTCATTCTCGGCACACGTTCGGCGGTGTTTGCGCCTGCTTGCAATCTCGGACTTCTGATTGTTGACGAGGAACAGGAGCATACTTATAAATCCGAAAATTCGCCGCGCTATCATGCCTCCGAGGTGGCAATCTACCGCGGAGCGCAGACGGGAGCGTTGGTGCTTCTCGGCTCGGCAACGCCAAGTGTTGAAAGTATGTACCGCGCAAAAAACGGCGTATACACGCTATATCGTATGTCGCACCGATACAATCGGCAGGCACTTCCGCCGGTTGAGATCGTGGATATGAAGCAGGAGCTTAAGGAGGGCAATGCAAGCGCTGTGAGTGAGCCGCTGCTGCTTGCGCTCAGGGAAAATCTTGCGCATGACCGGCAGTCTATCCTGTTTCTGAACCGCCGCGGCAGCAGCCGCATGGTCGCTTGCGTGGAATGTGGCTATGTGCCGATGTGTCCGGGCTGCTCGGTAAACCTGACATATCATCAGGCAAACGGACGGCTGATGTGTCATTACTGCGGACATTCCGAGCAGCTTATGCAGCGCTGTCCGGAATGCGGCGGACATTTGAAGCAGATCGGTTTCGGTACGCAGAAGGTACAGGAGCAGCTTGCCAATCTCCTGCCGGATGTTCCGGTGCTCCGCATGGATGCAGATACCGTTTCGGCGGTCAACACGCATGAAAAACTGCTTAACCGCTTCCGTGATGAGAAAATTCCGATTCTGCTTGGCACCCAGATGGTTGCCAAAGGCTTAAATTTTGAAAATGTAACACTGGTCGGTGTTTTGGATGCCGATATGTCGCTGTATGTCAGCTCATACAGAGCGGCTGAAACGACATTCAGTATGATCACGCAGGTCATCGGGCGTGCCGGAAGAGGTGCGGTGAGTGGGCGTGCGCTGATTCAGACCATGACACCGAAAAATCAGGTAATTGCGCTTGCTGCACAGCAGGATTATGACAGCTTCTATGAAGCCGAAATTCCGCTTCGTGAGCTTCGCGGATGTCCGCCGTTTTGCGATTTGCTGACCGTGACCTTCCACGGAAGAGAAGAAAACCGTGTCTGGCAGGCAGCACAGCGATTCCGTGCAGCATTGCAGGCGCAGCTCTCGTCCGAATTTTATCGGCAGGAGCGTGTGCGCTTGCTGGGTCCTGCACCGGCGCAGATTGCCCGTGTGAATTATAACTATCGCTGCAGATTGACGCTCAGCTGCAAAAATACGCGCTCCCTGCGTCAACTGCTTTCCTATTTGATCCGCGAATTTGCGAAGGATCGAAACAATACAGGCGTCGGCATTTTTGCCGATGTCAACAGCAATGAATAGGAGAAATCCCATGGCACTGAGAAAAATTCTGACGGCAGACGAACCTGCACTGCACAAGGTCTGCCACCCGGTTACCAGATTTGATGAAAAACTGCATATGCTTCTTGATGATATGGCGGAAACGCTGCTCGATGCCAACGGTGTCGGACTTGCAGCGCCGCAGATCGGAATTATGCGCCGCATCTTCGTAATGGATACCGGCGAAGAGATCGTTGAGCTGATCAATCCGGAAATTCTCGAAACCGGCGGCGAGCAGGACGGCATGGAAGGCTGCCTGAGCGTTCCGGGCGAATACTGGATGGTCAAGCGCCCGAATGTTGTCAAGGCACGTGCGCAGGACCGTGACGGCAACTGGTTCGAAATTGAAGGCGAAGAGCTGATGGCTCGCTGCCTCTGCCATGAAACTGACCATCTTGACGGTCATATTTATACGGAAATTGCCTATCGTAAGCTCTCTGACGAGGAAATTGAGGCAATGATGACGGATCGGGAGGAAGAATGAGAGTTGTATTTATGGGTACGCCGGATATTGCGGCGACCTGCTTAAAACAGCTGATTACGCAGGAATTTGAGATCGTCGGCGTCTATACAAAGCCTGACAAGCCCAAAAACCGCGGTATGAAACTGGAGATGTCCGATGTCAAAAAGGTCGCGGTGGAAGCAGGTCTTCCCGTGTTCCAGCCGACAACCTTTAAGGACGATGCCGTTGTTCAGGAGCTTTGTGCGCTGAAGCCGGATCTGATTGCCGTGGTTGCATACGGCAAAATTCTGCCGCAGAGCGTGCTCGATATTCCGAAACTCGGCTGCATCAATATTCATGCAAGCATCCTGCCGCAGCTTCGCGGCTCCGGTCCGGTGCAGTGGGCAATTCTGAACGGCATGGACGAAACCGGCGTTACCGCGATGTATATGTCGGCGCAGCTCGATGCCGGCGATATTATCGAAATCCGAAAGACGCCGATCGAACCGTTTGAAAACGCACAGAGTCTGCTTGACCGTCTGGCACAGATCGGCGGTAAGCTGCTGTGCGATACCATCCGCGCTGTCGAAAACGGAAGCGCTGTCCAGACACCGCAGGAGCATGAAAAGGCTACCCATGCCCCCATGCTGACAAAGGAGCTTTGCCCGATCGACTGGACACGCAGTGCCCGGCAGATCATTGACCATGTGCGCGGTCTCGATCCGTGGCCGGTCGCAACAACGCAGTTTGATGGAAAACGCTTCAAGATCTATGCGGTCCGTCCGACTGACAAAAAAACAGACAAGCAGCCCGGAACGCTTCTGGCGCTGACAAAACAGGGATTGGAAATTGCTGTTGGCGGCGGCGATGTATTGGTCATTACCGTCTTGCAGGCTGATGGCGGAAAGCGCATGGCGGCACCGGACTATTTCCGCGGTCATCCGATTACGATATAATATGGCAATGACAGCAAGAGATGCCGCGCTGCAGGCACTGATTGCCTGCAGAAAGAGCGGCGCATGGTCAGACGGCGTTCTGAAAGAGCTCCTGAAAAATATGGAGCGCAGAGATGCCGCGCTTGCAAGCCGCCTGTGCTACGGCGTGCTGCAAAACCGTATGCTGCTTGATTTTTGGATCGGCAGCTTCGCAAAAGGAAAGCTGCAGCCGATCGTGCAGGATATTCTGCGGCTTGCGGTATACCAACTGCGATTCATGGACAAAATTCCTGCTTCCGCGGCAGTCAATGAAGCGGTTACGCAGACAAAAAAACTGGCAAATATTCCGGCATCCAAGCTGGTGAACGCGGTTTTGCGCTCCATTTTACGGGCGCAGGAGCTGCCGATGCCCGAGGATATTTCCGTGCGTTACAGCCATCCGAAGGAGCTGACGGCACTTTTTGTTCAGCAATTCGGCGAGGAAAAGACAGTAAAACTGCTGCAAAGTCACAATGAAGCGCCGAAAACCGTTTTGCAGGTCAATACGCTTCGTGCAGAGCGGCAGCAGGTCATTACGGCATTGGAAAACAGCGGCGCCGAGGTAGAAGAACATCCGTGGCTGCCGAATTGTCTGCTTGTCAGTGCGACAGGAAATCTGGAACAGTCGGAGCCATTCAGAAACGGTTGGTTTTATGTGCAGGATGCGGCGGCAAGGTTAGCTGTCCTTTCTGCCGAGCTTCAGCCGGGGATGCGCGTGCTTGACTGCTGCAGTGCGCCCGGCGGAAAAAGCTTTGCTGCGGCCATTGCCATGCAGAACAGGGGAGAACTGATCTCCTGTGACATCCATCCGCATAAACTGAAGCTGATTGAAAACGGCGCCAACCGTCTGGGAATATCCATTCTTTCGACACATTTGCAGGATGCTTCGCAGCCCGTAGAGGAATGGAACGGCATGATGGATGCCGTGCTTGCGGATGTGCCGTGCTCCGGTCTCGGCGTGATTCGAAAAAAACCGGACATCCGCTATAAGGAGCTTTCACAGATACAGCAGCTGCCTGCCTTACAGAGCGCAATCCTGTCACAGCAGGCAAACTATGTAAGACCCGGCGGCATTCTGCTCTACAGCACCTGCACGATTCTGAAACGGGAAAATGAAGCGGTTGCGGAGCAGTTTTTGCAGACACATTCCGATTTTGAGCTGCAGACAGTCCATTTTCCGGAGCATTCCGGCATAAAGGATGCACCGATGACAACGCTGCTCCCGTGCGATCACGGGACAGATGGCTTCTTTATCTGTAAATTCAGGAGGAAATCTTGAAGGACATCAAATCCATGACGCTTGCCGAGCTGTCTGAGGAACTGAAGGCACTCGGCGAGCCGAAATTCCGTGCAGGGCAGGTTTATACCTGGCTGCATCGGGGCGTAACGAGCTTTGATGAGATGACGAATCTTTCAAAGGCGCTGCGCGAAAAACTGAAAAATGAATATGAACTGATTTATCCGACGGTCGCCAGACGACTGGAATCGGCAAAGGACGGAACGATCAAGTATCTTTGGCGCCTGACAGACGGCAACTGTGTGGAAAGCGTTTTAATGCGCTATCATCACGGCAATACCGTTTGTATATCCTCGGAGGTCGGCTGCCCGATGGGATGTGCGTTCTGCGCATCCACGCTCGGCGGCTTGGTAAGGCGATTGAAGCCATCAGAAATGCTGGATCAGGTGTTATTTACACAGCTCGATTCCGGTCTGCCGATTTCCAACATTGTTTTGATGGGTATCGGAGAGCCGTTGGATAATTTTGATACGGTGCTTCGTTTTTTGGAGCTGGTCAATTCTCCGGAGGGAATGAATATCGGAATGCGCCATATCAGCCTGTCCACCTGCGGCTTGGTAGATAAGATCGACGCATTGGCAGAGCAAAATTTACAGCTTACCCTGTCTGTTTCGCTTCATGCACCGACCGATGAGATCCGCTCAAAAATCATGCCGGTCAATCGCCGCTATCCGGTCGCGCAGCTGCTGGATTCGTGCAGACGGTATTTTGAAAAAACAGGAAGAAGAATATCCTTCGAATATGCAATGATTCGGGACGTGAATGACACGCAGGAGATGGCACAAATTCTGATACGCCGCCTGAAAGGAATTGCGGCTCATGTAAATCTGATTCCGCTCAATGAAGTGGCGGAAAGCCCGTTAAAACCGAGCTATCCGGAAACGGTACGCGCCTTCCAGCAGACCTTGGAGGCGCATGGAATTCCGGCAACGGTACGCAGAACGCTCGGAAGTGATATCAACGCTTCCTGCGGACAGCTTCGCAGGAAGTTTGAAAGGGAACAATCCACGCGAAAGGAGTGAGCGCATGGAAGCCTGGGGACTGACAGATCCCGGTAATATCAGAAACGAAAATCAGGATTCATTTCGCATAGAGCCGCTTGGCGAAACGGCACTGCTCGCAGTTGTCTGTGACGGCATGGGCGGTGCGCGGTCCGGCAGTGTGGCAGGTCGCCTTGCCTGCGAGGTTTTTACGGAAGAAGTCAAACGCTCCTTTTCCCCGCAAATGACGCCGGAGGAAGCGGAACGGGTGCTTCGCTCAGCTGCTTCGCTGGCGAATATCTCTGTTTTTGAGCATTCTCAGCTCAGTGAGGAATATAACGGTATGGGCACCACATTGGTCGCCTGCCTGCTTTATCCGAAAGGGAAGCTGATTGTGAATGTCGGAGACAGCCGTGCTTATCTGGTCGATTCGGACGGCATCCGGCGCATAACAACGGATCACTCTGTGGTTGAGATGATGGTCCAGCGCGGAGAACTGACTTCCGAACAGGCGAAAACGCACCCAAGCAAGAACCTGATTACCCGTGCGATTGGTACGGCGACGCAGGTCGCTTCGGATGTATTCCGGATTGAAACAGAGAAAAACGCCTGTATCTTACTCTGTTCGGACGGCCTTTCCAACGAGATGGCAGATCAGGAAATCCTCTTTGAAGTGGCGCACGGTGCGCGGAAGGATGACTGTTGCCAGCGACTGCTGGAAATTGCAAAGGAGCGCGGAGCTCCCGACAACGTGACGGTTGTTTTCATCTCACTTGCTTAAATTGAAGCTTCAGCATTTGTTTTAGAATAAATAGACACATTTCGGTACCCGTTCACCGATCGGGACGGGCCGCAGATGCGGATAGGAGTTGCCATGGAAAATTATATAGGCAGATTATTGGATAACCGCTATGAAATACTCGAAGCAATCGGTACCGGCGGAATGGCTGTTGTTTATAAGGCGTTGGATCACCGCCTTAACCGGCTGGTCGCCGTGAAGATTCTGAAGGATGATCTTTCCAGAAATCAGGAGTTCCGCCGCAGATTCCACGCGGAATCGCAGGCTGTAGCGATGCTGTCGCATCCGAACATTGTCAGCGTCTATGACGTGTCCAGAAGCGGCGATGCAGACTACATTGTCATGGAGCTGGTTGAGGGAATTTCTCTGAAACAGTATCTGGAAAAGAAAATCAATCTGAACTGGCGTGAGACGCTGCATTTCTCGCTCCAGATTGCAAAGGCACTTGACCACGCACATAGCCGTGGAATTGTACATCGCGACATTAAGCCGCACAATATCCTGATTCTGAAAGACGGCAGCATTAAAGTAACTGATTTCGGCATTGCAAGAGTCGGTACAGCGCAGCATACGCTTACCAGAGAAGCACTCGGCTCTGTGCATTATATCTCGCCGGAGCAGGCGAAGGGTGCACGTGTAGATAACCGTTCGGATATCTATTCTCTGGGTGTCGTCATGTATGAAATGCTGACCGGTCGTACGCCTTATGACGGCGATACTCCTGTTTCGGTTGCAATTCAGCATATCAATGGCGGCGCACGCCGTCCCAGTGAGCTGATGGCAGGCATTCCCATCGGACTGGAACAGATCACCATGCACGCGATGGCTGCTTCTGCAGACGAGCGCTATGCAAATGCTACCGAAATGCTGCGTGATATGGAGGAATTCCGCAAGAATCCGTCGATCACATTCCGTTTCGGACCGGCAGCCAAAGTGGCGGCAGCCGGTGCAGGTGCTGCAGCGGTACCGACAGTGAACAAACAGCCGAATCCGCAGCGCGGCGGTATGACACGCAGTGAAGCAGAACGCTATGCAGCTGCGCGTAATGCAAAGAATCCGGACGGACGTACGCCCGAGGAACGCCGTGCAGAGCGTGCACGCCGTGAAGCAGAGGAAACGGCGGAAAAACGCCGTAAAACATTGACGATTGCGATTATCATTGCGGCAGCTGTGCTTGCCGTACTGGTTGTGGTTGCAATTCTGGCAGGTGTCGGGGCATTCAGCGGCTCCGGCAACGAAACGCTGGAAAGCGTACAGGAAGGTAATGTCCGCGTCCCGACCTTCGTCGGCATGAAGCTGGACGATATTGATCCGAAAGACTATCCCGACCTCGTCATTGATGTGAAGAATGTCAAGGAAGATTTCAGCGATGAATATGAAGAGGGCGTCATCATGGCACAGTCGCCTGATGCAAAGCAGGAGGTCAAAGCCGGACGTACGGTTATCCTGACAGTCAGCAAGGGTCCGGAAGAAAAGAAAATGCCGGAGCTGAAAAATGTGAAGGAAGACGACGCGCTGAAACAGCTTCAGGAGCTGAAGCTCGGTCTGAAAATCACAGTCAAGGACGAAAGCAATTCCGAGATTGAACAGGGCAAGGTCATTCGTACCGATCCGCCAGCAGATTCCAAGCTGAAAAAGGAACAGGAAGTTACCGTTTATGTCAGCCTCGGTGAAAACAAGATGCCGGATCTGCGCAAGGATACCAAGAACAATGCAGAAAGCAGATTGAAGGCATTGGAGCTGTCACTGAAGATTACCTTCTTAGAAGAAGAAAGTGACGAAGTTGAAAAGGACAGAGTCATTCGCACGGAGCCAGCAGCAGGCAGTCAGCTGAATAAAGACGATAAGGTAACAATTTATATCAGCACCGGAAGCGGCAAAATTACAATGCCGGATCTGAGAGGCTATACGGAAACGCAGGCCAGCAAGAAGCTGGAGGATCTGCATCTGAGCTTCCGTATTCAGGAAGAATACAGTTCTTCGGTACAGGAGGGTCTTGTTATCAGACAGAGCGTAGATCCCGGCGAAAAAGTCAGCAAGGACAGCGCCTATATCACGATCGTGATTTCCAAGGGTCCGGAGCCGACTTCGCCTCCGACGGAGACATCTTCAACGCCGCCGGAAACAGCGCCCACGGAAACACCCCCGACGGAGACACCATAGGGCAGGGCGTGCATGAGTAATGTAAAAAACGGCAGAATTGTCAAAGCGCTGAGCGGTTTCTATTATGTGCAGTGCGATGACGGAACGGTTACGGAATGCCGTGCGCGTGGAATTTTCCGCAAGGAACATATTTCACCGCTGGTCGGTGACTATGCGGAGTTCTCCATTGAACGCGGCAAGGGCATGATAGAATCGATAAAACCCAGAAAGAATGCGTTTGTCCGTCCTGCGGTCAGCAATCTTGATGCGTTGGTGATTCTTGCATCGGGAGCCAATCCCGTAACAGATCCGTTCCTGATAGACCGTGTCAGCGCGATTGCCGGCGATCAGAATGTCCCGATATTGCTGTGCGTGAATAAAATCGACCTGAATGACGCAGAAAAACTGATCGGTATCTACCGTCATGCCGGATTCGATGTGTTCCCGACAAGCGCACAGACCGGAGCGGGCGTGGAGGCTCTTTTGCAGGCGATTCAGGGAAAGACCATTGCATTTACAGGCAATTCCGGCGTCGGCAAAAGCAGCATTCTCAACTGTATGGATGCAGAATTTTCGATTGCGACCGGCGAGGTATCCGATAAGCTCGGAAGAGGGCGGCATACAACGCGGCATGTTGAGCTGTATTGCCTGCCGAATGGCACCTGTGTTATCGACACGCCGGGATTTTCCTCCTTCGATACGGAGCAGATGGAGCTGATTCTGAAAGAAAATCTGCAATATGCTTTTCCGGATTTTGCGCCTTATATCGGACAGTGCCGCTATAGCGACTGTGCGCACCTGCACGAGCCGGACTGTGCCGTTTTGCAGGCGTTGAAGGACGGGAAGATCGAACCGACGCGCCATGCAAGCTATGCACGGCTCTATGAGAGTGCAAAGGAAATAAAGCTCTGGGAGCATAGATTACCGTAAAAATATAATATTGCATGGATACCGCCTCCTGCGCATAGGGTAGCAGGGGGCGGTTTTTATGTGCAAAAAAAATGAATTATTCGGCTCGGCACTGATGTCCTGCGGAGCCGGACTGTTGCTTTCACTCCTGTTTTCTTCTGAATTTGCCATGGCGTTGATCGGTGTCGGCTTGCTTGTGGCCGGTCTTTTGTGTACGCGCCGGCAGTAAGAGAAATTTTCGGACAATTCTTCTGCATAAAGTTGTCCGACTGCGCGTATATATTGCGTAGAACGAACAAGGAGTGAGGGCCATGGAGCTTGTTTTTCAGAAACAAAAACAGGAATACCTTTGCCGTATTCTTTGCGATACGGTTTCGCAGGAGCAAACGGCAGATGTCGTGATACCGGACAGTATTCCCGATGCTGATCGAGTAGTAGATGCTTTCGGCACGCTGCTCGTGCGTTCGGAGGAATGCAGTGCGGAAAGTGCGCAGGCAGCCGGAAGTGTGCTCGTCGGCGCGATTTTTGCGGACGAAGGCGGCACACCGTATTGTGTAAAAACAGAAATTCCGTTTTCTGTTCGCAGGGACTTTCCGCAGCAGGACGAGGACTGCTATTTGCAATGCAGATGTCTTTTGAAAAGTGTGGATGCGCGGCTGCTGAATTCCAGGAAAGTACTTATTCGCGTCGGTATTTCCTGTACGCTGCAGGTGTTTTCGCCGCGGATGCAAACGCAGTATGATATTTCAGAGCCGGCGGAAACCTTGCAGCTTCAGCGGCGGGAGGTGCCGATGTGTATGCCGATGGGTGTCGGCGCACGCAGCTTTTCGATTAACGAAGAACTCGATCTTCCGGAAGGGAAGAATGCGATTGCAAGACTTCTGAAATGTCTGTATCGTCCGAAAATCACGGAGCAACGCATGGTGGGAAGCAAGGCGGTATTTAAGGGAGAACTTATGGTGCATGCGCTCTATGAGGACACCGAGCAAAAGCTCTGCACATGGCAGTGGAATGTACCGTTTTCTCAATATGCAGAGCAGGAGAGAGAGCTTGATGATGGGGAGCTGCAGACGTTTTTGACATTGACTTCCGCAGAAACGGAGCCGGATACGCAGTATGAAAGCCGCAGATTGCTGCTGAGCGCAGGTCTGCTTGCACAGTGCCTTACCGTGGGTGTGCAGAATGTCAGCCTGATCAGCGATGCGTTCTGCACGGATGCGGAGCTTTCGCCGCAATGGGATGCGTGGGAAATGAATGGACTGCTCGATCGGCAGACCTTCCGCGAAACGGCGGTGTTTGAGGATGAGCAGGATGCAGACAGCATCGTGGATGCATGGTTTTATCGCGATGAAACCGAAAAAAGCCGCGACGGGATGAAGACAGAACTGATAATCCCGATGAATTGCAATGTGCTCTATTATGACAGTGAAGGCAATCTTCAGGGAAAGACCGTTCGACCGACGGCAAAGCTGTCAACGGATTTGGCGCAGAACGCCGTATGCGAGCTTTCTGATGTTACGGAAGGGGAAACCTACTGTAACGCAAACCGGGGTCAGCTTACCGTCCGGATGCCGCTTGACATTACCGTTGATTCTACAGCGCAGCAGGAGTTCAGAGCAGTCTGCGGAGGGACGATCGAGCCGTTTGAAGAAAAAAACAGGCACAAGCCGTCTGTGATTCTTCGTCGGACGGATACCGCGGATTCGGTATGGGAAATTGCAAAACAGTACCATACGCCGGTGCGCGAAATTCTGGTCGCCAATCAAATGGAAGAAGGCAGCGTGCCGGAGGATACGCTGCTGTTAATTCCGGTATAAATATAAGGAAGCAGGAACGGAGTGTTTGCTTCGTTCCTGCTTCCTTGTATTATAGAGTAGTAGTTTTTAGTGACCCTCTCCAAGGTCATGTGCTAC
>R26__coassemble_788_pt1 | contig 17761 bp, 8 predicted proteins | sample R26__metabat2_low_PE_037 | metagenome-assembled genome bin R26
CACCCTCCGTGCCTGTACGGAGGGTGTTCTTTACGCCGTCAGATTTGACGCTTACTACGCAACTGTCATTTTACACAGATACTCCGGTCGAATTGATGGATTGCCGTCTGTTTCCCGATACTGCAAGGCTGCACAACTCGGACAGAATGGGCGTAATTCGCAGGAAACACACTGCGGTGTTCTTTGTACCCTTGCACTTTCCTGCACGATCTGTTCCCACGCTGCGTCAAATCCTGTTTCGAAAGGTCTGACGCTGATTTGCGGCATCATGCAGCAAGGATACATTTCTCCATTCCATGCAATCCAGAATTGAGAGTTTCCGGCAAGGCAGCCTGTTCCGTTCTCGCCCGTCTGGACACAATCATCCAAAAGTGACGTGTCCGGAATCTCGGATTTCAGATTTTTCAATCTTGCCTGAATCGCATCCTTGCCGAAATAGCACAGGTGGCCGAACGCCGCAGCACTTCCGGCATCCTCCGCTGAAAGGCGGTGTGCTGTTTCCCGTATGCCGCGCCGCATTGGCGGAATGACCAAAGAAGTAAGCTTCAAATTCAGTCCGCGGCTTTTTGCAAACTCGACTATTTTTTCCGTATCACAGACATTTTCCGGTGTAATCGTGGCATTCAGGCTCACAAGCAAGCCTGCTGCACGAAGTGCATCAATCGCAAAAACTACACGGTCAAATGCATTTGCATCACCGCACAAACGCTGATAAGTTTCACTGTTTGCGCCGTATAGCGTAATATTCAGTCTGGCTGGCGGATTGTTGTGCAAAAACTCAACCATCTCTTCGTCGATCAGCGTGCCGTTTGTATTGATATCAATAGAGAATCCCATTTTAGACAGTTCGCTGTGCAGCGGTTTGAAATCTGCCCGCAAAAGCGGCTCGCCGCCCGTCAAGAGAAGAAATACCATGCCGGCATTTTTCGCCTGCTGCGCCATTGAAATCCATTCCTGCGCCGTTCGTTCCGTGCCGAGGGGCTTCATCTGTTCCGGCGTCATACGAATATAGCACATTTTACAGTTCAGACTGCAGCGCGGTGTCAGCTCAAAACTTCCGGAAATCGGGATCTTTTTTTCTGCTGCACGGCTGCACATCATCGCTTTGATCGGAACATCCTGTCGAAGCATGCCGTTTCTCCTCTCTGTTAAAATAGCGTTTTTTCAGCCAGCTCTGCAGCTTCCCTGTCCGGACGGCAAGCAAGCTGATATATCGGAATCTTTGCAATTAAATCCGCAAGCTCATCCGTGATTGTCTGCACCTGCTTAGGATTCCACAGGTTTACAACCGTCTGCAGAAACAGTTTGCGCAGTGCTTCCATCTCGGCAGGTCGGGAAACTGTGTTTTCCTTTGCCTGCGAAATCAGAAATATGCCCTTGATTGGTGCGCTTTTGCATTTGCAAATCTCAGACGAGCCACTATATGGTGAGCCATGTGCAATAAAAGCGGTTTCCTTCTGCTCCAGTACACAGCGATCACCATTCAGGATTTCCGCTCCGAAAATCTGCTCCCAAAGTGCTGCCTGCGTGGACTTTCCCACACCGGAAGCTGCACAGAATAAAACCGCTTCGCCGCGATATAAAACAACAGAGCTATGCAGAATCAGACGGCGATTCTGTGCAAACACAGCTTCAAGGGCAAGCATCGGTGTCAGTTCGCACGCCTCTGCATAGATTTTCTGATGCGGAGGCGGACAGTACAAAGTATACTTCCTATCCTCTGCCGGAAAAAGTGCAGGGTTGACCGGGCTATGCGGATCGCTATCCCACATTGTATACCTGCGCACTTCTCTTCCTTTAGATGAAAATACCGTCATGCTGCTGTCCGAAAAGACAATTTCGCTGCATTGCGACGGTGGGAATGCATTTGTCAGATGATATATATAATCCGGTGGTTTAGAAAATTGTTCTTTTAAAAACGGCTGCAGATATTTGTGAAGTGTAAGCGGAAACTCCGCCTCTAACAGGAGGCGGAGTCCCGCAATTTCAAGCGGATAATAATTCATAGCTTAAGAACCAAATGCAAGGCCGGATGCGGTCACATAGCAAAAAGATGCATAGTTGTCTGGTCCGATCACCGGTTGACGCGGACATCCTTCTGCAAAGTATCCCTGAATTGCAAGATCTTTCATTTCCGGCGTTGCCGAAGCTGAATTCAAAACACAAGCGATTTCAATGGCATTGAGCGAAATACCGCAGCTTGCAAGATGCTGTGTCAATTCAAAGCGTTCTACCAGCAGTTCAGGCGATTTATACTGTTTTTTCATGGTTATCTGCCCTCCTGAATACCGGAATATGCTTTGGCTGCGACACCGTAATTGTACAACGCCTGCAGCATCTGTGCAAGATTTGAAGCAGCATCTGTATTCTGTGCATTGCAGATATATGTGTTGACGGAATAAACTACTGTTCTTCCGACCGTTTCTCCGCCGCGGACAAAGCTTGCCGCGACAGCATCGTCAAACTCCGTCGCGCTGATGTTGCGGAAAGTGATATACCATGTATCGTTCTTTCCTTCAACCGCCGTAAAATCATCTGCATCAAACGTCTGTATGCGTCCGTTCAGGCTGACCTGAACAAGAAGGTCTTCAACGGTTGCGGCGCGGAATGTAAATCTGACTGCCAAACTGCTGCTCAGGCAGAGCGTTGCTGCTTTCCAGTCCACCGTTTCATCTGCACTGCCGGAATATGTGACATACTGCTTCGCCTGTCCGGAATACACACTCGGTGTCAACCGCAGTCCATCCGTCACCAAAGCGTCTGTACAGTAGCCGGTATACCGCTGTGCCGCCGCGCCATAGGTAAGCAGGTCAGAAAGCAGCGTTACAAAATGCCTTTGATCTGCATAGCGCGAAAGCTGGTTTGCGCAGTAGGTTCTCACACTGTACTGCGAAACGGTGTCGGAACACTCGATTCCATCTTTTGTTGCGTAAAGGACTGCACTGATATTTTCAGCCATACACTGCGGTGTAACGCCGGAAAATTCAAAGCAGCAGCATCCCTGCGCGTCAATGGAATAATCGGTAACGGTAAAACTCTCGCCACGGTAAGTAAATACCATATACGGGTTTTCAAATCCGTTCGGAATCTGCGCCGTATAGATGACATCAATATCCTCGTCAAGCTTCAAAGAGGCAGAGCGGATCTTTAGCTGTTCGCTGTTGTCTGATGGAGCATTCAAACTCTCATCTGCTGTAAGGAACAGTGCGACCTGCTGCATCACACGGCGAAGTGCTGTCTTTGACTGTTCTGTCTGTTCCGGCAGCTTCTCAGGATCGCCCCACGGGGCAAACTCACCGGCAAAGCCTTCGGTAAAATCGGTAAGTAAGTATCCTTTTACCTTGATGTTGCTCAAGGAAACCATGCCGTTCTCTGCCGTAATCAAAACAAGATAGCCGTTTTCGTCATCATAGAGGCTCTGCGTCGGGTCGATACGATAATACTGCTCCGTACCGGATTTCATGTCGGAAATCAGCGTTATAAATCCGTAGTCGTTATTTTCTGAAAGCGATGCCGCCTTTAATGATACGCCGTCTGCTTGCTGACCGACAGCCACGCTTTCATCGATGCGGTGTGCGCCGATTTGCAGCGTACGTTCTGCCGAAGGAACATCGGTATCCGGCTTGACATAGAGCACAATGCCCTGCGTCTTACCCATACCGTTGAGCCAGACTTCATCATTCGGTCCGAGGCGCAGATAATCAGCAACACCGTTGACCTCGTTCCCTGTCAGTTCTGTCTCGCCGTCAGAAAGTACATTGTTTCGGTTTTCAACAAAGGTATATGCATCTGTGCCAATGAGTAAATCATCGCCCTGATACTCGGCAAAGGCGATCTTGCCATCTGCGATCAGCTCGCGGACGTTGACAATATCGGCACCTGCTTCATCGGCGGGATAGTACAGGGCTGCATCCTCCGCAGACAGCGGATTATAAATCCGAACACCGTCCACATGGAAGACAGAGGCAAGTGCAGACGGAGATACCGTTGTCGGATCTCCAAAAGCGCCTGTATAGACTTCATTCGGTGTATAAGCGTCCTGCATTCGATAATAGGATGTTGTCAGATCTGTTTCATCAAACTCGCTCTTCCACGATTCACTGCCGTTGGTGTAATAGACCCAACTGTTTTCCGTATCATAGCCGATTGTCCAGCCGTCATAATCCTGTCTGGATACGACCCGGACTTCCACGGTATATTCACCGTATTCAAGTTCATTATAGGAGATGACGGGCACCTGATACATCATCTCGCTGCCTGCATCATCGCCGCCGTTGTCATACTCGGTAATGACAGGAAAATTGTAAACAAGCGTATTGTCTTTGTCGTAAACACGCACATCAAGCGTTGCAGATGCAGCAGCTTCAATACGGCTCAGAATTTCAAAGCCCGTGCCGGTAAAGTCAAAGGAGAATACCTTGCCGCCGGTGGCTTTGATCACAGTATCCGAGCCTGCGCTGCTGTCAAGTGCACCTGCCTCATAGCTGCTGTCATGACCATATGCTTCCGTTTGATCAGCATCCTGCAGCCCTGTGGAGGGATTACCCGGCGTGATGGTCGCCTGTGTGTTCTCCGTTGCATAGTTGATGGAGGCAAAATCATCCTCATAATACACAACGGAAGCCGGAACAGTGGTGATCTTCTGCGCCATTTCCACTTCATGATGAATATCAATGTCGCTCATCTTTGTCGAGCCGGTATATTCCGCATCGCTCACACGCAGGGTCAGATAGATTTCGCTCGGGCCGTTCATGAATTGTGACGGCGTAAAACGGAGCGTCTGATCTGTCAGACTGCCTACAAAGCTGCCGTAGGTGCCGTCCAATCCCGTGAGATTGACTGTACCTGCTTCTGTTCCCTGTGCAGGATTGTCCTGATAGTAGAAATCCTCAAAGGCGGCATCATAGGACTGTGCCGCTGCAAGGGAGTCAAAGCCCAGGACATACGCATAGTCGATCTTGTTCTGCGCGACCCATTGCTGAGCGACAAAGAGCTGATAGTAGGTATAGCTTGTACCGAAGCCGGAGTAGCTGTATGTCGTCGTGCCTGCATAGTTGGTGTAGCTTGTCTGTGCATAGGGGCTTTGACCCATCAGCACATATTCGGTATGCCACTGTCCGTCGGTGTCGGCTGCAAATTTTGCAGCGGCAGGGGCTGCCGTACCCGTGCTGATGCTCGTGCCGGATTGTCCCTTTGTTCTTGTGGCAAGTACGCCGATGCTGCAATCGCCGCCTGCGTATTCTGCCACGCGGTAGCGGATGGCAACGACCTGCAGCTTGCTGCCGGAAACGCCGTTTGCAGTGTCTGCCCAGACAAGCGTTCTTGCGCCGAAGCCATAGCCGGTATCGCCGGAATTTGAGGAGGAAATGACTTCTGCGTAAGCGGGATTGTTGGTGGACTCTGCCGCATAGGAGAGCGTGCCGTTCATGATGGCGGTGCCGGACGCGGTGGAGCTGTTATTGTTGAAATACTTGCCGTCTGCGATGCTGTAGCCGATGGCTGTGCCTTCATCCGGCGTGAGGTCGGTGGTAACGGTCTGAATATCGGTGTAGGTGTCACCGTTTATGTAGTGGGCATATGCCGTATTGAATGCCTCTGCATCGGCAGGATTGCTGAAGAAGCAGGCATAGGCAATGTCAACTGTCTTGGCTGCGCCGTATTCCGTGCCGAGCCAGATGGTTTTGATGGTGGTAGAATTGTTCCAGGAAGAAGTATAGCTCAAGCTGCTGTTGTGATCGTATTTTGCCACCAGATTCTGGCTGATGTCAACATACGCAAAATGCCATTGCCCGTCAGCCGTCAGTGTCATATCCGCACGGTATGCCGTACCATTTGCCGCAGATAGCGGAGCTGTATTCTCAACAGAATTGAGGAGCACATGGAAGTCTTCATCTGTAGCGCTCTCTTGCACACGGTACATCAGCGCCAGCACCTTCACATTAGAAGCGGCTGTGCCTGTGCTGCTGTTATAGGCTCTGGCACGGTAGCCCATATCAAAGCCTGTTTCGGTGGTAGGTGCCATATGGAAATAGCGAACAGGCGCACTGTCTTGCGTTACATAGCTGCCCGTGCCGTTGTTGGAAAGCGAATAAATGTCAAAGTTGGTACCGTCAACGATCATATAGCCTTTGTTATAGGTCGCATCGGGAGCCGAATACGGCACCTGAACCTCGGTTTCCTCGGAGGTCTGCTTCGTCTTTCCGGAAATGAAGCTCTTGCCGCCGTCGCTCGGCTGCTGCCAGTCGGTGCTTTCAAGGCGGTTGGTTGCGGGGTTATAGGTCGGAGCCGTGGCGGTGAAGGCCTCCCAGGTCGTATCGGTGGCCACACCCGAGATGGAAAGCACATCGTTTGCCGTCAGTGCGGATTTGTTGTTTTCCGTCAAGTCAACAGGCAGGCCGTAGTCGAGAACATAGGTGTTGTCCTGCACATCGTAAACATAGACCGTCACATGGGACAGCACATCGCCGCCTGCGGAAAAGAAACATTGCTGCGTACCTGCGGTGGTGTAGTTAAAGGTCACCGTTCCGGCTATTTGATCCACAGAAAGTGCCGCAGTGTTTGCAAGAGGGCTTCCGCCGATGGTGCAGCGGATAATGTCAGATGCGTTGTACGCTCCCGTATAACCGCTCATTACATCGGAAACAGGAACGGTCAGCGGATGCCCCTTCCACATATAGTAAACTGGGTTGCCCGTGCCAACGACGCTGAACTTACCGACGCCGGGATCAACGCCTGCTCTGACATAGACGGTGTTGGTGAACATCCCCTCAAAGCCACCTGTACTGCCCTTCCAGTCGCTGTCCTGAATAAAATAGCGGATGCCGGAAAGCGTTACGGTGTCACCCGGACGCAGACCGAGACCTTTATCTCTGCTGCCGGTTTCATCCAAAGCGACCAACAGATTTTTGAGGGCGGTCAGAGACTCCGGATGATATACTCTTGTATCATATTTCGGGTTTTCAACGGTAAGCGTCAGCTCGGAAACATTACGGTAGACCGTATTGCCGTTTGCGTCCACGAAGCTGCCGAGCGGTGTTCCGTCTGTATCCATGTCATAGCCGACATAGAAATCGATCGCTTCGTCGTTGAAGAACAGATTGTACTGCGTATTATCAGACTCATTCGTCAGTGCTATGCTGTATGCAAGCTCCTGATTTTTGTCAATGATGCCGTTGTTTTCGACCGGCGTTCCGTTCTGCATTGCTGTCTTGGAAACGGCAAGATTGTCATTGTAGATTTCGATGTTGGTTTCGATGCGCATATTTGCGCCGTAGCCGTGGCGCTCCATATAGTAGAAGTCGAAATCATAAATGCCGCCGTCCTCAAGGCCGATCTCGGCCGCATAGTCGTTCAGACGTATGGTTTCGGAAGCGATACCGTGCGCGCCGCCGAGGTCAAGCACAAGATGACCGTTGACGTACAGATAAACGTCATCGTCACCTTCAAAGGTGAAATACTGTTCCTCGTCTGCGTTATAAACGAATTTTGCGTGTCCGTCAAGCGCATAGTTAAAGTCACGCTTGACATAGCTGTCCTTGCCTTCTGTCAGAGTATCAACACCGTCATCAAGATAATATGGCGTATCGGTATGCGTGTAGCTGTCGCCCATTTCCTCCAAAATCGGGAGGAATGGATAGAGCGTCGTAGTTGCAGAGGTGCTATACCAGAAGAACGGCTTAATTGCGCCGACGGTGGAATCATCCTCGGAACCGCTGTTACTGATAATGCCTGTCCCGTAGTCATACAAAACATTGGTGTAGCCGCCGTCAAAAACATAATATGTTTTGTTGTTCTTCGTTTCCTGCGTAAGCTGGAGATATTTATACTCCGAAACGGTATCGGACACACCGCCGTCATAGAACAGGCTGTTAAGCATAAAGTAGGCAGCATCGTAGCAGGTCTTGATCTGATCCTTCGCCTTGCTCCAGTCGAGGGACAAGCTGCCCGCTGCGACCTTAGCCATCGTGTCTTCCAGAGAGCCGAGATTGTCAACCGAAGCTGCGCGGGCGGCAACAGTTGTGCCGGAGAGCTTATCCGTGCCGTCTGCCTGCGTCATACCAAGAGCATAGCGAAGATAGCCGGCGTAATCACGAGGCTTTGTCTGCTCAGCATCGTAATAGCCGTATTTTTCGCCGTTCGGTCTGCCCTGAACAAAGTTATAGCTGTGGTAGGTCGTGCTGCTGTCGGTGAAGGTTTTGGGGATGGAAAGGGTGGTATGCAAAAGAGATGCCAAATAGTTGACTGTTTCATCCTTGTAGGTCAGCATACCGTTGACCAATTCGTTCTTTGTCAGGCCAATGGTAAAGGTGCCGTCATAGGTACCGTGCAGAATGCTGTTGTATTGGCTGAGGTCATGATTGCTTGCGCTTGTCATATTGATATCACTGTATGTATTGCCGATGGAGGTGGAAGCATAGTAGTTGCCTCTGCCGGAGGTCATGTAAGCAGAGTTGACCAGTAAACCGAAAGCGCGGTTATTGCCTAACTGATAGTTCCACGTTTCTGTGGTGTCAGTCATCTGCGCGGTATAAGTGGCAGTGGTTGCCTCCAAAGAACCGTTCAGAAAAGCAGTATACTGCGCATTATAAGCCTGCGCGTCTGCCTCATCTGCAAAGAATGCCACATAAGAAACATCAATATCGTTATACATCAGCGCACGTTCATCGGCAAAGCCTATTCTGCCGACCATATCCGTGCCGTGGTAAGGCTGATAATAATAACCTTCACCTGTGGGATACTGATAGACATAGTCCGCAAAATCCACAACTGCCGTCTGCCACTGACCGTCATTGACGGCATAGAATCTTGTAAAGGTAGAAAGGCGGTTACTGAAGTAAACGGACGAGGTTTTGACGGTTTCTCCGGTCGTTTCATCGGTGCGGGTGGAGGTATGCGTCATAAAATCGTCCTTATCGTAATAGCCAAGGGACTGATTTTCCGCAAAGAGATACAAGGGGATCTGTGCGCCGTCTTCATAGCCCGTGGAGCTTGCACGGTAGCGGATAGCAACATAGCGGATGTCATCCATCGTTGCATGAAAACTCGAATAGACATTCTTCATCAAAAGAGCGCGCACGCCGATGCCATAACCGCCCTTTGCTATATCCGACACACCCCAGAAGTGACCGCCCTCATCGGAAGAATAGTAGCTGACACCGCTTTCGACTGCGCTGCCGTTTCCGTCAAAGCTCTCGCCGGAGCGCACATCGACACCAATGGTCTTTTCTGGAACGCCCGGCTCAACCGTATAATCTAAGGTCAGACTGTCCGTACGGTAGCAGTCGCACTGGTTGGTGTATGCCTGTGCCTGCGCTTTCGTCGGGAAGAACGCAACATAGGCAACGTCGACCGCTTCGCCGAGATTTTCATTGTATTCAAGCGCAAAATAGTAGGAAAAGAAATTTAAGTTCGAAGCCCAAGAGATATAGTCAGGATAGGAGGGATAATTCGGCGTTGTGCTGATATACTCCGCCATGTTGACGATCGCCGTGTGCCACTGACCGTCTGTGTCAAGGTCAAAATCGGAGCGCACGCATTTGTCGGGGCGAATTTCCGTAAAGGTACCAATCGCAGACTGATAGGTAGAGCCTAAAATGCTGGCAGTCAGCGTGCTGTTGCCGTCTGTGGGATTTGCACTGACAGCACTCACACGGTAACGCACGGCGACATACTGTGTGGCAGCAGCGGAATATCTGGAGGATTTGTAATTAATACGAAAACGTGCGCCGAGACCTGCACCGACCTGTGCGGAGGTCGTTCCGTCGCCGTGGACAAAATGATAGTATCTGCCGTCATCTGTGCCGTAACTGACTGTCGCATTGGCTGCAGGACCGGCAAAGCTCTCGCCCTGTTCTGCATTGTAGCCGGTAGCGGTCACAGGCTTTGCAACCGTACTGTCAACCGCAACAGTGCGGCTATTCGTACCGGATGCCATATGTTCGGCATACTCAAAAAGCATGCCGTCATTATCATAATCGCGTACTGTAATCGGCAAGGAAACAGTAGCGCCCTGATTGAGCGTTCCGACAATCTTTGTGCCTGTATCCCCTTCTATATCACCCTTTGCCGCGCTTACCTGCGCAACAAAATTCAGGGAAGGAAGCAATCCGAAAATAATTGCTGCAGCAAGCATAACCACAAGCGTGCGTTTGATTGTATGTTTCATACGGTTCCTCCTCATTCCAATCCAATTACTCATTCAGAATAGATGCCGACAACTTCGCAGGCACCCTCAAAGAAATGTCCGGCTGTCACGGTCTTTGTTTCACCGATTGCAATTTCGCCGACCGCTGCACGGTAGCAAATGCCGCCCAAATATGCGCCATCCTTACCGCAAAGCTTATAATAGACATATACATTTTGATAATTCTCTGAAGCATTATTTGTCAGACTAACACTTCCATCGCCTGATTGCCATGAAAATCCGTTCAGAGTGTCAGAACTTCGAAAAACAGACGTATCATTTAGAAACTCATAAGGCTCGTTTTCTGTTCCCGTCACGCGATTTTCTGCAAAAACCCATGCAGACTTCCCTGCCGGGAGCTCAGAAAGAGTAAAATATGTTTCTTCGCCACCAATTCGGAAGCACATACGGCAATATTGACAGGTCTGCTCAGACACGTTTTCAATCAAAACAGCAGCAATGTTCTCCACAGCTTCATCACTGCCATCCTCGGGATACAATCCGGAATACGTTCCTAACTCCTTCAGAACCAGTTTTCCACCGGCAATTTGTTTTTCCTCCTTAGGAGCAGATTCCGTTGATTCAATTTCAACCCATGTTTCAGAAGTTTCCATGCTTTCAGGAATCGCTGACGAACTATTCGTAATCCGTGCATCCGTCTGCGCATCGCAGGCACATAATGCAATCAGTAAAACCGCACAAATTGTTGAAAAAAAGCACAATCGTTTCATAAGATTTCCTTTTAAAAATATAATATCTCATTAAACATGTTAATCAATTTACTGTCCATTTTTCAAGTATTTTTTTGCAGAAGGATTATTTTCTCCAATTTGTACAAAAATACAATATGTTAGATTGCACATTTTTCACATAACAACATCTTCTGATCATGCAAAAAGCAGACACCTACAAATCTGTAAGTGTCTGCTTCTTGCATATTTGATTAAAGCCTTGCAGCCAGACGTACATCGGATGCTCTGTCTGAGGATTACGGCATTGCTACCAGACCGGGGGCGCACTGTGCTCCGCGGATGCATCAGGCATTAGGCACAGAAAAGCAAGGTGCTGTCCGTTTCAGCTTTTCCTTGTTCAATACCGAGGATGAAATCGACACCGCGATCCGCGCCGTCGCCGAGATGTCGCGCAGCGAAAGATAAACATATGCACAGCGTTTTTTATTACCGCTGTGCATATTATTTACTCTTGACAAGTGACCATTTGGACACTATAATTTGACCAATGGTCACATTATTGCATATCAGGAGGAAGTAATGTTAAACGCAATCGTATATACGTCAAACACAGGACACACCAAAGAATATGCTTTGCTTTTGGGGCAAGAAATCAACATTCCTGTTTATGAACTGAAAGAGGCAAAAAAGAAGTTGCCCGTAAGTTCTAAAATTATTTATCTCGGCTGGCTGATGGCAGGTTCGGTCAAGGGTTATAAAAAAGCGAAAAAGACCTTTGACATCTGCGCTCTATGCGGTGTCGGCATGGCGGCAAACGGTTCACAAATTGCGGACATCCGCAAAGCTAATAAGGTCCCAGAAAATCTGCCTGTCTTTTCGTTGCAGGGCGGTTTTGAAATGGAAAAGCTGCACGGCATTTATAAATTCATGATGCAGGCCATGAGCAAAACCGTCGGAAAGAATCTGACGAACAAAAAAGAAAGAACTGTCGAGGAAGATGAAATGCTTGATCTTCTCCTGCACGGCAAAAATCGCGTGTCAAAAGACAACCTGGACGAAATTATCCATTGGTATAAGGACGTGAAAGAATGATATTACACACCAAACGCCTGATCCTCCGTCCGTGGGAAGAATCAGACGCTAATGATTTATACGAATACGCAAAAGATCCCCATGTTGGTCCGATTGCAGGCTGGCCGGCACATACAAGCGTTGAAAACAGCCGCGAAATTATAAAGAGTGTTCTGTCTGCCAACGAAACTTATGCGGTCTGCCTGAAAAGTGACAATAAAGCGATTGGCAGCATTGGTCTGATGATTGGTAAGAGGAGCAGCCTAAATTTATCCGAAACAGAAGGCGAAATCGGCTTTTGGCTTGGTGTTCCGTTTTGGGGGCAAGGTTTGATTCCCGAAGCAGCAAGCGAACTGATTCGTCACGCCTTCTGCGACCTGCAGCTCGAAAAACTCTGGTGCCGCTATTTTGACGGTAATGAAAAGTCGAAACGCGCACAGGCAAAATGCGGCTTTTCCTATCACCACACAAACAAATCCGTCTACAAAGAACTGATAGATGCCACACGAACCGAGCACGTCAATTGTTTGGAGCGTCAGTTTGTCAGACCGCTTTTGCCAAACGAGATTTCGGACGCTGCGGAGCTTTCGTGGGATGTCTTCTGCCAGTTTGAGGCTCCCGAATACAGTGAAGAAGGCATCCAGACCTTCCGCAGCTATCTTGAAGACAAAGAAGCCTTAACCGCAATGCAGTGGTTCGGTGCATTTGAAAACGGTGTTCTCATCGGTACATTAGCGGTAAGGGGGAAACAGCATATCAGCCTGTTCTTTGTGAGATCAGAATATCAGGGCAAGGGGTACGGCAAACAGCTTTTTGCACAAATGAAAGCTGCATTTACAGGGAACAACATTACCGTAAACGCAGCTCGCTATGCAGTTCCGATTTATCAACGTCTCGGATTTATGACGACCGATTCGGAGCAGCTAAAAAACGGCATTCGATTTACCCCAATGATTTTCCGTGCGCAGCAAGGCAATACGGATGCCAAGCTTCTTGAAAAGCTGTCGCATTATTACGATGAAAGCGGTTTGCTGAACCAATACCCTTCAAAGCGTCCCTTGCGGAAAATCGTTCTGCAGCGAATTGCCGATAAGTTGGAAAAAGGAAAAGAATATACCGAAAAAGAAATAAACACGGTAATTCTGTCCAACATTTCTTTTTCCGATGTAGAGCTGATTCGCAGAGAACTGATTGATTCCGGATTGCTGTCCCGAACACGCAATGGAGCAAAATACTGGAGGAGCAAAGAATCTGTCTGACAGCAGCAAAACACGTTATCCTTTTCAGAGCGGTTGCGTCATTGCAGCCGCTCTAAAAAAGAAAACGCAAAAGCAGAAAAAAATGCTTGCAAAAGCGTTCAGAATGTGTTATGATACTGGCGCAAAAGATCTCCGGGTGTAGCGAAGTTTGGTATCGCGCTTGAATGGGGTTCAAGAGGCCGCTGGTTCGAATCCAGTCACTCGGACCAAAAAATCTGAAATCTTACGATTTCAGATTTTTTCTTTTTTCCAAATAGTTTTTATCGTGTTTTCATTGTTTATAAGCAAAAAACGCAGAAATCCGAACATAATCGCCTTGTTCGGATTTCTGCGTTTTTGTCACTTTACATATACATGATTTCCCCTATTTCAAGAGGCATTTTTTCATTTATGGAATTTGTGTGGAATTGTGCAAATTGCCAAATCCGTTTTCCGAACTTTTTCGCACAAAAAGATATTTACATAAAATGAAATGTTACATCTTTTCAGGAGCAACATTATCTGCAAGCTTTCATTGGTTATACTTTGGCCTTGAAGTCGCCCCAATTTGTTGCGATCTGCATCTCAATACCGTTGTTCAAAGCCTCAAAATGCTTTCTGCCGCAATGAATCTTCAACTGCTCACGGGTACGCAAATCCATGAAGCTTGTACTGCCTTTTGTTTCCAGAACGAAGTACAGCTTTTCCTCTCCGTTCTTGGTCAGGAAAACAGCCCAGTCCGGATTATAGGTTCCGATAGGCGTTTCAATTTTGAAACGCTCCGGAATTTTGAAAAACATTTTCACATCCGGATCGTTATCCAGTGCCACGGCAAACGGTCGCTCAATGGAACTGCTGTCATAGACGATGTAGTCATAGACACTGTGTTCCACTTTCACCGCGTTGCGGTCAAGATTGGCGATCAGCTCGGTGGTGTCAAAGATTTCCTGAACGTAGTATTCCTTGCCGTCAAGCTTCACATAGCTGATTCCGTCAATCGCCAGCGCATGACGGTTATTGCGGATAATCTCCATTGCCTTTTCAAGAAATGCTTCCGGATTATTCAAAAAGTCCTTGCACCGCCCACTTTCTATCAAAATCCGATTAACGGTAGCGGGAGTCAGCAAGGTTTCATCACTGATTGCAGTAATGAGGTCAGGGAGTATCGAATACGAATCCGCGACATCCATTGTCCGCATTTCGCGTTCTGTATGATAGATACCTGCTTTTTCAATGTGAATATCCGCTGTCTGAGAAATCAGCCTCGTCTTCGGAATGACAGGCATATCACGGAAATCTTTCACGCAGTTTTCTACCAGCTTATCGGTATCAATGCTGACTCGATAGGCTGTTTTTTGTTTGATCTTATTCCACAGCTCCATGAACTCAGGGGACAGCATGACCTGCTTGTTGATCCGCACAACCACGTCACGCGAAGCATCCCGTACCGGCGGCTTACGGTCAGCATTTGCAATAATCGCTTCAAACCGTTCCCGCGCAGCCTCATACTTTTTCGGCAAATCCAACGTTCCGGTCTTCAGCGCATTTTTCATGGTGTCTTTCATCTTGCCGGTGCTTGTTATATAGCCTTTCTGCTCAAAATGCCGCATCAGCTCCTGCGCGTCTTCATAGGAGATTTCTTTTTCCACCGTCTCCGTAACACGCGATGTAATGCCTACGATTGCGGTTGCCGCCTGTTCCGGCGTTGCGCCCATTTTGATCTGCCGCATCACTTCGGTTGCTGGATTGGGCGGCGTTTGGATTTCTCCTTTTTCAAGCTGCTCCGAGATTTTCTTTTCGGCTGCCAGCATTTCAGGGTCAGCCATCCATTTGTCAAGCGTGCCGTTTCCCGTCCAGTATTTTACCAATTCATGAGCCTCCGCTTCATCAATGGTATGCTCATGCTCAACCTGTTCTTCGTAAACCATTCCGGCAAACAGGTCAAGCTGCAAAATACCGAATTTTACGCCGGTCTCATCTTCGATTTCCTTTTGCAGCGTATCGGCAAAGTCGGCAAAGCTCTCATTGGCCATCACATGAAGGACGTTGATGTTTTTATCCTCAATACGCTCGCCGTCTTGATTGACGCACAGGCGCAAGCCGCGTCCGACCTTCTGACGGCAGGTAAAAGTAGATTTCTGGTCAATCAAAGTACAGACCTGGAACACATTCGGATTGTCCCATCCCTCTTTCAGCGCAGAGTGAGAGAAAATGAACCGAAGCGGACATTCAAAGCTCAAAAGCCATTCCTTGTCACGCATAATGGTATTGTAGGTATCGTCATCCGCCTGCGTATCACCCTTGGTATCCTTCAAACGCCCTTTCTTGTCCTGTGAGAAATAGCCGTTATGTACTTTGCTCACATCGGCAGTGAAGCGCTCCCGAATCGGTGCATATTTCGGCTTTGCTAAAAGCTCAAGATAGCACTCCTCAAACATTTTGGCATAAATACCGGGTGTGCCATCCTCGTGGCGGTATTTTTCAACCTTGTCGATGAAGAATAGCGACAGTACTTTAATGCCCTTATCCGCATAGCGCAGCTCTTTGTCAAGATGTGCTTCAATGGTGCGGCGAATCTGCGCCCGCTTTACGATGTTTTCATCCACATCACCGATTGCCTTGCCCAGCGCGACTTCCTCGGTGTTGCCAAATTCAATGTGCTCATATCCCGGCGTGCAATCGATTCCGGCTATGGAATAGCCCTCGTATAGCTCGCGTTCACCGGTGAGCAGGAATAGATCATCTCCCGGCTTGACCGTCACCGTTTTCCGCGTCACAACACCGTTCTTACCCTTTGCGTCCAACTCAATCTTTGCCCGGAAGCCCTTGTCATTAGACACAGACATCAGCTTTACATAGGGTTGATTGAACCCACCGGATATCTGATTGGAGGAAACGGCAATCTGCTTGACCAAACCCATCTGATAGGCATCAACCGGTGTCAGACGATAGAGCAGGTTGATCTTTTCCCTGTGCGTTGCCGAATAACGCAGAACGCACAGCGGATTGAGGGACGCAATCGCTTCCTTGGCTTTTGCCGTGTTGTCCACGCTCTGCGGCTCATCAATGATGACAATGGGGTGTGTGTCCTGAATATACCGCATGGCGGTCTCGCCGTTCAGCTTATCCTGCGCCTGATTGATGATATTCTCCGCCTTTTTGAAAGCGTCGATATTGATAATCATGATCTCAATGTTGGCGCTGGTGGCAAACTGCCGCACATCAGACTGCTTTGCGGAGTTGTAGATAAAGAATCGGCAGGGCGCATTGTCGTATTGCAGGCCAAAGTGCTCCTCGGTGATCTCGAAGGACTTATAGACACCCTCACGGATCGCCACCGACGGAACGACAATGATGAACTTGGTAAAGCCGTATCTGCGGTTCAGTTCAAAAATCGTTTTGGTATAGACGTAGGTCTTACCTGTGCCGGTTTCCATTTCGATGCAAAACTGATGGCTGTCCGCCTGCTCTGTCAAAGGCAAGCCGTTCCGCTTTTGAACCGCGTGCATATTCTCCGCCAGCGCAGCATCGTCAAGCTGCAGCACATTGGAAACACCGAGATCTTCCCACAAACTGAGATTATCGCTGTGCTCCACGGCAAAGGTGCTGCGCGTTTTTTCCTGCCCGAGGAACAGATCCGCAACTGCATTGACCGCATCTGTTTGAAAGACTTGATTTTTAAATTTCAGCTTCATAGCTGTTCTCCTCTATACGCCTGCAGCATTTTGTTGAGTGCCAGGCCGGTCGCCAACCGTTCCTTTGCAAGCGCAACTTCATTTTGATTCTCGGACTCGACAAAAAAGTGCTTTGTATCAATTTCAGAAAGGTTCTTCTCCATTATTTGCGGATTAGATACAACATAGTGTTCAAATTCCCAACGTTCAGCATCATCTCGAAAATACAGAACAACCTTGTCGAAATTTCTTTTTGCCCACCGCTGTTCGGAGTTGGAGCTATCATACATGAATTGCTGGAGGGCATATTCCAAGCTGTCCATTAGGAAATACTTATATGTATAATCCAGCGAACAGTCATCATCGTCTTTGAGGAATCCCCATTCGGGAACCGGTGTAGTATATCTTCCGCTGTCCAATGTAACAAGCTGCGCTCTTTCCAGAACCGTGGTGTTGCATTTTATCTCAAGCATCTCATACCAGAAGCTGGGATTTGTCTGCATATAAACATAAAACTCTCCAACATATCTGTCGCAGTCATATTCCATGGTCTTCAGTTGGTATTCCGGTCTGTAAATATTATAATAGCCATCTTCTGTTTCAAACCACTCCAGCGGCAGGGAAAGGCGTTGCTTAATTTGTTCCAGCGCAGGAAGCGTCAACCCGAGATGCTTTTTCCACAGCATTTCTATTTCCGGAAGCGCCGCATTCTGGCTGATAGGAGTATTTCTGTCTCCTTGCCTTGTATAGATAAATCCCTCTCGAATCGAGGTATATGGTTTTGGCTTTTTTGTAACGAAGTATGGCACGCGAAACGAGTTGAAGACAGTAAGAACATCAATCGTTTTCCCCTCAACGGGTATCGAATCGACTGCAATGTTTGGCACATTGCCGCCTGCAAAT
>R26__coassemble_800_pt1 | contig 17593 bp, 14 predicted proteins | sample R26__metabat2_low_PE_037 | metagenome-assembled genome bin R26
GGCAATGTGCTTCATGTTCATGATCTGGTCGATTTCGTTTCGGAGGAGGCGTCCAATGCCGGAAGAAATGCGGCAGAATATGCCAAAAAGAAGCTTCCGAAAAGTGAACGCTTTATTCCCGTACTTGCAGACGGCGGTGTGCGGTATACCGTGCCGCATAGAATCGATCTTGCGAATATGGAAAATACTGTCACCATCCGCTTCCGCGTTGCCGATCTCTTCCGAAACAGAAGTATTTGCGTATATTGCGGCGATAGCTGTATTCGCAGGCAAAAGAAACGAATCCTTGCACCGGGTGAAATGGAGCAGGTCGTTCTGAAGAAGAGCGCTTTGGAAGCAATTCCGGATCTGTCCTCCATTCGGATTTGTACGGAGGTGGATTGATATGAGAGAGCTGATTTGTATCGGATGCCCGATGGGATGTGCGCTGACGGTATTTGAAGAGCCTGACGGACTTCGTGTGGAGGGAAATACCTGCCCGCGCGGTGCAGAATATGCAAAAAACGAGGTGCTTTGCCCGAAACGCACCGTGACATCGACCGTGCAGTTGGTCGGAGGAGTGATTCCGCGGCTTCCCGTGCGCACGATAACGGATATTCCGAAGGATAAAATATTTGACTGCATGGAGCAAATCAAAGCGCTGCGTGTTTCCGCACCGGTCTGTATCGGTGATGTAATCATGGAGGATTGCGCGGGAACAGGCGTTGCGTTGATTGCAACAAAGAATGTTCCGAAAAAGTCCGGGAATAACGGATAAGTAAATATGGAAACGGCAGGTTATGCTCATCGTTTGCGCGACGGTCATACCCTGCCGTTTTATTATGCCTGCAAAGCACTTGCAAGGCAATCTACAGCGGATTTATCGGGAAGACAGTACAGGGAATAAATCGGAATATGTGAGAAAATGTTTGTTGCAGTGTCGAGAATTTGCTCCGTTTGTTCCCTGATTTCGGAATTGAAGGTGCAGCCGTCCAAAAATGCAACGGCGGCTTCCTTTGCCGATGATTTTCGAACTGTGTTTTCTTTTGCCTGATGCAAAAGGACGATTGCGGAAAGCGGAAATACGCCCGGCTTGCAGATTTTGGATGTGCCGCAATAGGGTGAGCCGCAGGCAAACCAGATTCCGCCTTTTTTCCACAGCAGTGCGCGGTCACCGTTTATGATTTCCGCGCCGCGATATTGTTCCCAGAGCGCTGCCTGTGTGGATTTTCCGATCTGCTTTTGTGCGGTAAACAGAATGGCTTTTCCATCTACGGCAATCATTGATGCATGCAAAAAGATTTCGTCCTGCTTCAGAAGCTGCTCCGGTAGCTTCCAGAGCTTCATTGCCAGATTACTGTCCCAAAGCGGTAGTGCATCACGGGACAGCATAATTTTATGAACGCCGTCTGCAATCTGCTCGGATAGAAGGGGAGCGGCGGTCCCGTCACGCAATAAGACGCGAGTGCCGGTATTCGGATAATACTTCTCAAAGGGACTATTCATTTCCTATACATCATCGGGAAGCAGGATTGTATCCTGCAATGTAACTTGTGTAAACTATCCTGTTTATAGCTATACGCTGCAGGAAGTCAACGGTGTGCAGAGCAGATGCTATACATTTGACGGCATTGCTCCGCAGGAAATCGGAAGCGAAGTTTCCGCTGAGCTGCACGGCGTTTGCGACGGCGCTCCGTACCACGGCTCTGCACTGACATACAGTGTTCAGACCTATGTACAGAATATGCTGGCAAAAACAGAAGATGAAGCGCTGCGTACTGTGTTGGTTGACCTTCTGAACTACGGCGCGGCAGCACAGAACTATGCCGGCTACCGTTTGAACAGTCTTGCAAACGCAGATCTGAGCGAAGAACAGCAGGCACGCGCAAACAGCTATCTGACGCTTCCTGTTTCCTGTACGCAGGTAAGCGGTGAGCAGAATGCAGCGGTTTCGTTCCGCAGTGCAACGCTGATTCTGAAAAACAAGATTTCTATCTGTGTTTCCTTGAATATTGACAGCTCGGTCACGGAGCTGACTGATCTTGAAGCGGTATTCTCTTTCACGGATATTAACGGAAATCAGACAGAGAGTGTTGTACCGGGTAGTATGTTCCTTCCGAATCAGGGTGGATGTACGGTCACCTTTGACGGTCTGAATGCTGCGCTTCTGCGTACGCCCGTTTCGGTTACAATTCGCAATATCAACAGTGGCGTTACCGTTAGCAACACGCTGACCTACAGTGTAGAATCCTATGCTGCATCCATGCAGAACTCTGAAGATTCGCTGCTGACAAGCCTCTTGTGCGCTATGATGAACTACGGCGATTCCGCCGCAGCTTATGTGCAGAGATAAGGAGGCAGTCAAATGAGAAAAAAATATGAAAAGCCAAAACTGTATTATGAGCAGTTCTCGCTATCTTCTCAGATAGCTTCCTGCGCAAATACAGCAACATTTGAGATGAATGGCTGTCCTGTTTCCGTTCCTGAGCTGGGCGGTGCAACGATTTTTCTCGACAATGGCATCTGCGATTTTTACACACCGAACCCCGACGATATGATCTGCTATCATGTCCCGACGGACGATATGAGCGTGTTTACTTCGTAGTACAATAAATAACAAGCAGGCATCTTCCGTTTGGACGATGCCTGCTTTGGCGTATTAAATAATATTTTTATTGGTGCTTTATCTAAATTTTATTATGGTATTTTTCTGAATGTCATGATATACTGATAAAAGAAACAGAAACGGGGGACAACGATATGAAACGTCTGCTTGCAGTGCTGCTTATGCTCAGCATCTGCCTGTCAATGCTGCCCATAATTGCGGCTGCCGATAATACGCCGGTAACGCTTTTCGGATATGCGACATATTCCGAAGACGAGAGCGTATCCGGTCAATGGATCAGCTTTTCCGATACCGATCCTGCGAACATCACAAAGTTAGGCAGCCTCCGAGATAAGCTGGGCCAGGAATGCTTTGCGGCGACATATGCACGCGGCACGGTTTACGGATATTCTTCCAACACCGATGCTCCGAAATCGACCAGTACATTCTGGTATGCACCGGCGGATGATCTGACAAACATCAAGACAGTCAAGACCGGTTTTGTCGGACAAATGGAAGATATGGCGTATGATTATTCGCACAATTATCTGTATGGAATTGCATGGATCGGCGAGGGCAGCATGCCTGCTACAAAGTATAATGACTATGCGTTGGTTTCCTGCAATCCGGAAACCGGAGAGGTTGTTTTTATCGGACGTTTGTGCTATCCCGGAGACAATAGCAATCAGTATTTTCATATTCATACACTTGCCATAGACAGCGTCGGCAACGCTTATGCCCTCGGAAGCGACGATATTCTGTATTCTCTGAATCTATCGACCGCAACGATAACGCCGATCGGTCAGATCGGCTACGCTTCCGAGTATGTACAGTCAATGTGCTGGGATTATGACAATAACCGTCTTCTTTGGGCAAGAGAATCCAAAGAAGGCGACTGGGGCTTATATGAAGTCAGTACCGAGACGGGTTTGGCAAAGTATTTAGGAGAAATCGGCAAAAAAGATACAGAGCTTGTCGGTTTGTTTATGATTCCTGCAAATGAGCCATTTGTTTTCAGAGACGTTAAGGAAGATGATTGGTTTTTTGACGGTGTTCGCTTCTGCTACAACACAGAGCTGATGAACGGTATGTCGCTGTCGACCTTTGAGCCGCTTACCAATACCTCTCGTGCGATGGTCGTTACAATTTTATACCGTTTGGAAAATTCGCCGAGTGTTGCAGGGGCAAATCCGTTTGAAGATGTTGCTGCGGCGGAATGGTATACAAATGCAGTCATCTGGGCAGCGCAGAACGGAATTGTAAACGGTACAAGCGAAACGCGTTTTGAGCCAAATGCCTTTATCACCCGTGAGCAGCTTGCGGCGATTTTGTATCGCTATGCCGATTATAAGGGCTACTCCCGTGAGGGGACGACGCTCGATGGCTACAACGATGAAAAACTGATAGACGATTATGCAAAGGACTCAATGGCATGGGCAGTCGCAGACGGTATTATCAACGGTACGGAGGATGAATCCGGAAGCAAGTTCCTTGATCCGCAGGGAAATGCCAACCGCGCCATGATCGCTACCATTCTGATGCGTTTCGTCAGCGGACATTCCAAGGGTTAATACAGATGCAGCCGGACACGATTTTTCGTGTCCGGCTGACAGCGTGTCGAAAAACCCTTTTTCGGCACGCTGACAGGCTGCCCAAAAGTTCGGAAGACAAGCAACTCCCATCCGTCGGCGTACATGGGTACGGTAGGATGGGAGTTGCGCAGTAAGTCAAAATCCTTGTAAAACAAGCATTTATTAGGCTGAATAGTTTGAAAAACTTTGAATTTGCAAATTATAAAAATCAACGCTTTGTGTTAAAAAAGTTTAACCGATTTTGACGGTTACGGACTTTTTTGACAGTCTGGCAGCCGGACACGATTTTTCGTGCCCGGCTGAGATTTGAGAGGAAGATATGGAACCAAACAGACAGATTGAGGCAATCGCGCAGACACAGGAGGAAAAAATGCTTCTTCTGCGCGTCTGTGACAGGTTAAATCGCGCACAGCAGCGAGACATTCCTGCTTCAACTTCTTTTTTGTCGCTGCATGAGCAGACGCTGATAAATGAGATCATTCCCGACTGCCGATTTTTTGGCGGAACAGCACTTGCAGAGAGAAAGGCTGCGTTTTATCTGCCGGAGTATCTGACGATGGAGGACTATTTTTCGGACGGACCCATTTCCTGCATCCGTGCGAGCTTTTATGAAGACAATGCGTTATCGCACAGAGATATTCTGGGTGCATTGATGGGCAGCGGAATTCGGCGCGATGCGGTCGGAGATATCTGCCTGCATGAAAAGACCTGTGATTTTTTTGTCCTGTCAGAGCTTACACGGTATCTTCTTGACAATCTGACTTCCGCCGGTCGCCATCATTTGCATTTAGAGCAGATACCGTTAGAGGATGCAATCAAGCTGCCGCAGAAGATGAAGGAGCTTCGCATCACGGTATCTTCTTTGCGCCTTGACGGCATACTTTCAGCGGCATTCCATCTGAGCCGCAGCGATACTGCCGATGCCATCCGTGCAGGCAGGGCGGAGAAGAACAGCCTGACCTGCCTGAAGCCGGATAGAACGGTGGAGGAAAATGATGAAATCTCCCTGCACGGAAGCGGAAAAATGAAGATTTTGAGCATCGACGGGGAAACACGAAAGGGAAAAATTGCATTGACCGTCGGAATCTATCAGTAAACAGAAAAACGGTTGACAAGTGCGTGCTTTCCTGTTAAAATTACAAAGTAAATTGCGAAATATGCGATGAGGAAGCCAGTTCATGCCGACGGTGTCAGCGAGTGGGGGGACGGTGAAAGCCCCATCATCACGAAGTATGAACAGCCACTTCCGAGCTGCCTGCGATGAGCAGGACGTTTCATCCGCGTTACTGGATGACTAAGATGCCGCAAAACGGCAATTAGGGTGGTACCGCGACGAACCTCGCCCCTATGTCTGGGGTGGGGTATATTTTTTATCCGGAGGTTATATCCATGGCAACGAAAAAATACGGTCTGAATGAACTGCGCGAAATGTTCTTGTCCTTTTTTGAGAGCAAGGGACATCTGCGCCTTCCCAGTTTTCCGCTGGTTCCGCAGCACGATAAATCCATCCTGCTGATCAATGCAGGCATGACACCGATGAAGCCCTACTTCACCGGCGAAGAAGAACCGCCCCGTCACCGCGTCTGCACCTGTCAGAAGTGCATCCGTACCGGCGACATTGACAACATCGGCAAGACTGCACGCCACGGCACTTATTTTGAAATGCTGGGCAACTTCTCTTTCGGCGATTATTTTAAGTCCGAAGCACTCAGCTGGTGCTGGGAATTCCTGACAGAGGTCTGCGGACTTGACAAGGATCGTCTGTATCCGTCCATTTATCTGGATGATGAGCAGGCATTTGAAATCTGGAATAAGCAGATCGGTATTCCTGCCGAGCGTATTTTCCGTTTCGGCAAGGAAGATAATTTCTGGGAGCATGGCTCCGGTCCGTGCGGCCCCTGCTCCGAGGTCTACTATGACCGCGGCGAAAAATACGGCTGCGGCAAGCCCGATTGCACCGTCGGCTGCGATTGCGACCGTTATATGGAAGTCTGGAACAACGTTTTCTCCCAGTTCGACAATGACGGCAAGGGCAACTATACCGAGCTGAAACAGAAGAACATTGACACCGGTATGGGCTTGGAGCGTCTGGCAGTCGTCTGTCAGGATGTTGACTCCCTGTTTGATGTTGATACCGTGATGAACATCACCAATAAGGTGACCGAGCTGACCGGCGCATCTTACGGCAAGAGCCACAAGATGGATGTCTCTCTGCGTGTTATCACCGACCATATCCGTTCTGCAACCTTCCTGATTTGTGACGGCGTTCTGCCCTCCAACGAAGGTCGCGGCTACGTTCTGCGTCGCCTGCTTCGCCGTGCAGCTCGTCATGGCAAGCTCCTGGGCGTTAATAAGCCGTTCCTGTTTGAGGTTGTCGATACCGTTGTTCATGAAAATGAGTGCCAGTATCCCGAACTGCGCGAAAAGCAGTCCTATATTACCCGCGTCATCAAGACAGAGGAAGAAAACTTCTGCAAGACCATTGACGGCGGCATGAAGATCTTTAATGATCTGATGGAAGCGCACAAGGCAAAGGGTGAAAGCGTATTCTCCGGCGCTGACGCATTCAAGCTCTATGATACCTATGGCTTCCCGATCGATCTGACGATCGAGATGGTGGAAGAAGTCGGCATGAGTGTCGATGAAGAAGAATTTGCAAAGCAGATGCAGGAGCAGAAGAAACGTGCAAGAGAAGCACGCAAGGCTTTGGGCGATCTCGGTTGGGCAGGCATCGAATTCGGCAAGGAAGTGCCGGAAAGCAAGTTTGTCGGCTATGAAACGCTCAGCGCTGACGGCAAGGTCGTGGCAATTATCTCCAACGAGGAATTCTGCGGCTCTGTTTCCGAAGGCATGGATGCAATTCTTGTTCTGGATCAGACTCCGATGTATGCGGAAATGGGCGGTCAGGTCGGCGATCACGGCGTGATTACCGCTGACAGCATGAAGTTTGTCGTCAATGACGTTCAGAAGAACAAGGGCGGCAAATATATGCACTACGGCAAAGTCGTTTCCGGCATGATCTCTCTGGGCGATACCGTAACGGCAACCGTCGATGCCGACCGCAGAAAGGGTATCTGCCGTGCGCATACCGCGACCCATCTGCTCCAGACCGCTCTGGAGCGTGTTCTGGGAGAGCATTGCCATCAGGCAGGCTCTCTGGTCGAGCCGGATCATCTGCGCTTTGACTTCACCCATTTCTCTGCTGTTTCCGATGAGGAAATGCAGAAAATCTGCGACGAGGTCATGAATATGATTCTCGAAGGCAACGAGGTCAATACACTTGTTCTGCCGATCGAAGAAGCAAAGAAGCTCGGCGCAACTGCGTTGTTCGGCGAAAAGTACGGCGATACCGTCCGCGTGGTTAAGATGGGCGAGGATTCGCTGGAATTCTGCGGCGGTACGCATTTGGATAACACTGCAAAGGTCGGTCCGTTCTGCGTTTCCTCGGAAGCATCCGTTGCTTCCGGCGTGCGCCGTATTGAGGCATATACCGGCAAAAAGGTGCTTGAGCAGATGGACGGCTTCAACCGCACGATCCTGACGGTTGCTGACGAACTCAAGACAACGCCGAAGGAAGTTCTGAACCGGGCACGCGGCGTGATGACCGAGGTAAAAGAGCTGAAGCAGGAGATCGAGCGTATGAAGGATAAGCTGCTCGGCGGTCAGATTGACCAGCTGCTTTTCTCGGCACGAAATGTCAACGGTCTGAATGTATTAACAGCCATGCGCAATGACCTTTCCGCAAACGACCTTCGCAAGCTGGGCGATCAGCTCCGCGACAAGGATGATGATGTAGTAGCAGTTCTGTCAAGCGTTCAGGGCGAAAAGATTACCATTCTGGCAGTTTGCGGCAAGAACGCAGTAGCAAGAGGCATTAAGGCAGGTCTGCTTGTTAAGGATGTCTGCTCGGCTTGCGGCGGCAGCGGCGGCGGTAAGCCCGATTCCGCAATGGGCGGCGGCAAGGAAATCAACAAGCTTGATGATGCACTTGCCCGTGTGGATGATTACGTTTTGGCCAACGCAAAATAAGGAGGAAAAACGATGAACGATTGTATTTTCTGTAAAATTATCGCCGGAGAAATTCCCTCAAAAAAGCTCTATGAGGATGAGCTGTGCCTTGCATTTTATGACATCCAGCCGCTTGCACCGCAGCATTTTCTTGTAATCCCCAAGCAGCATCTGAGCGGCGCAAGTGAAATCAGCAGGGACAATGCAGCGCTTGTCGGTCATATTTTCAGCGTAATTGCCGACCTGACAAAAAAGCTGGGCTTTGCGGACGGATACCGCGTTGTAACCAACTGCGGTGAAGATGCCGGACAGACGGTGAAGCATCTGCATTTCCATGTTCTGGGCGGCAAGCAGCTCGGAAGTTTTAACTAATCGGTAGAAAAGGGACGGGGGAAACTCCGTCCCTTTTTCGAAAGACGGAAGGGAGGCAGTGGTATGCGAAAACTGGCGATATTTGCATTTTCCTTTGCAGCAGCGGCAGCGGCGTATATCTGGCTGCTTCCGACGGCTGCGGCGTTGATCTTAGCCGGTGTTTTACTGATCGGCGCAGCCGTCTTACTGTTCAAAAAAGTTGAAAAATCAAAACGAATTCGGATTGTTGCGCTTGGAGCTGCAATCGGTCTGCTTTGGACGTGGGGCTATGAACAGCTGAAAATTGTGCCGCGCCGCGCACTTTGCGGCGAAGATCGGACAATTACCGCAACGGTCGTTCAGACTCCCACCGCAACCAAATATGGCGCGAAAGCTGCGGCAGAGCTTGACGAAGGGAAAATAATGCTGTACCTTGACTGCAAGCCGGATGCGCTTGCAATCGGTGACAGTGTAGAGGCGTGCTTTGATATTGTGGATGTTTCAGGCGGCAGCGGAGAAGAGGATAACCTCTATTTTCAGTCCGTCGGAATTTCCATGCTCGGCTTTCAGCGCGGTGAGCTGGAAATCAATAAAGCAGAGTCGCTTCCGTTTTCCTGCGTTCCGGCATACATTGCAGAGGTTACCAGAGAACGGATTGAACGGATTTTCCCGGAGGATGTTTCCGGCTTTGCCAAGGCGATCCTGACCGGCGACCGAAGCGGACTAAGCTATCAGGTAAAAAATGAACTGTCAATTACGGGTATTTCGCACGTTGTTGCGGTGTCCGGAATGCACGTTTCGCTGATCATCGGTATCATCATGTTTTTATGCCGTCAGCGCAGGAAGCTCGCAGCGCTCATCAGTATTCCGGTCATGGTGTTTTTCGCCGCGATGCTCGGATTTTCGGCATCCGTCACGCGCGCGGTAATTATGAATTCCGTTCTGCTTCTGGCGCCGCTTTTCCGCAGAGAAAACGATGCGCCGACGTCATTGGGATTGGCACTTTTGCTGATTCTGTCCGTGAATCCGTGGGCAATTGCCAATTTAAGTCTGCAGCTTTCATTTTCGGCAATGGTCGGCATTTTCTGGGTGGCACCGAAAATCTACAAGTGGGCAATGCAGAAGACCGACACAAAATGTGACCGCAAAAAACATCCGAAAATCTATCGTTTCATAAAAGCAGTTGCTGTAATCTTTGCAACAACGCTCAGCGCAAATGTAGTTACCATTCCGCTTGTTGCTGCCAATTTCGGCTTGGTGTCGGTAATTTCTCCGCTTACAAATCTGTTGACAATGACATTACTCAGCGCTATCTTCTCGCTTTGCTTTATTTCGCTGCTGCTGAGCATCTGGCTTCCGCTCGGAACGGCTGCAGGCTGGCTTCTTGCGTGGTCGATCCGTCTGGTGCTGTGGCTTGTCCATAAGATTTCCGAAATCCCGTATGCGGCAGTCTATACCTGCAGCGAATGTGTTGTATTCTGGCTGATTGCAGCTTATCTGATGATTGCGGCATTCTGCCTTTTCAAGAGAGGAAGAAAGCCGATCATCTTAGCAGGCGGACTGCTTGCATCGCTTGTGATTGCCATCCTTTTTTCCGGTATTACTCCGGGAGAAATTTCCGCAACTGCCTTTGATGTCGGGCAGGGGCAGTGCATCTATGTAAAAAGCGATGCAGCTTCGATAATGATTGACTGCGGCGGCGATACCGGAGAGGATAACGGCGAACAGGTTGCAAGAAAACTGCTTATGGCAGGAGATGACTATCTGGATGCACTTGTGATAACGCATTATGATACGGACCATGTTTGCGGCGCAACGCAGCTCATGCGGCGTATTCGGGTCGGAAGTCTGTATCTTCCCGAAATACCGTGCGAAAACGGAAAACGGGAAGAATTGATACAAACGGCGCAGGAAGAGGGCATCGGCATAGTTTTTGTATCGGAAGATATGAAAATCCAGTTTGCAGACATTACGGTCGAGCTGTTTGCGCCGGATATGGCAGACGATAAGAATGCTGTAATCTCTGCATTGATGTCTTTGCAGAATTATGATATACTGGTAACCGGTGATATGGATTCCGATTGTGAGCAGCGGCTTCTTGCGAAGCATGAGATTCCGAAACTGGAGCTGCTTATTGCGGGACACCACGGGTCAAAATACTCCACATCTTCGCAGCTTCTTTCGCAAACCTGCCCCGATGCGGTGTTTATCAGCGTCGGGAAAAACTCCTACGGTCATCCGACACAGGAGGTTTTAGACCGTATCAGTGCAGTCGGATCGGCACTCTACCGTACCGATCTGGACGGAGATATTACAATTACGAGGTAAAATGATGGCATACAAGTCTGACGGGAATGCACCGGGCTTTGAACAACTGAAAAAAGAGCTTCGGGAAAAGCAGCCGGGCAAATTCTATGTCTTTTACGGCGAAGAAGATTACCTGAGGACATACTATCTGGAACAGCTTAAGAAGCAGGTTCTGGATGATTTTACCGCAGACTTTAATTTCCACCGGCTGAACAGCGAGAATTTCTCCTTGCAAATGCTGTCGGATTCAATAGAAGCGCTGCCTATGATGGCAGAGCGTTCCTTTATTCTGATCGAGGATGTGGACCTGTTTACGCTGAAAGAGGACGAGCGCGAAAAGGCTGCGCAGATGCTTTCCGACGTGCCGGACTACTGTTGCCTTGTCATGAACTATGCAAGCTTCAAGCCGGATAAGCGCATGAAAACACTATGGGGTGCGATTGAGAAAAATGCACTTCTGGTCGAATTCAGCTATCAGAGTGAAAGCGAGCTTCGTGCGTGGATCGTGCGCCATTTCCGCCATTCCGGCAAGTCGGTTTCTCCGGAAGTGTGTAACTATATGCTGCAGCTGTGCGGTCTGTCGATGACGCGGCTGAACAGTGAGATCGAGAAAATAATAGCCTATTCCGGCGCAGATACCGTTGTCCGCGCAGATGTGGATGCCGTGGTCGAGCCGACGCTGGATGCAGTTTCCTTCCAGCTGTCCGATGCGATTGCGAAGCGTGATTTTGACGTTGCGATTGAGCGAATGAATGCGCTTCTGAAAATGCAGACGGAGCCGATTCTGATCGTTGCGGCGATCGGCGCACAGATGCGAAAGCTCTATGCGGCAAAGCTCTGCCAAAAGGAAGGCAAGGGTGCGCAGGAGCTGAGTGAAATGCTCAAATGCAGCCCGAGAATCGCCTCCATTACGATTGGTCAGTCAAAGCGTTTTACCGAGCGTTTCTGCAAAGAGGCAGTTCTGCTGTGCTGCGGGACGGATTATCAGCTGAAAGCATCGTATGCAGACGAAGAACGGCTTGTGGAGCTTCTCGTGCTGCGCCTGATGGAGGAATCGCGCCGTGATTAAGCTGAAACAGGCTGTTGTTGTAGAGGGTCGCTATGATAAAAACACCCTTTCGCAGCTGATCGACGCGCCGATATTTGAAACAAATGGATTCGGCATTATGAAAAATCGGAAAATGCTCGACTTTTTGCGTGCGGTTGCAGAAAAACGCGGTCTGATTATTCTGACCGATTCTGACGGTGCAGGCTTTGTCATCCGCAATTATCTGAAGGGAGCGCTGCCGAAGGATAAAGTGCTGCATGCCTATATTCCGGACATCTGCGGCAAAGAGCGCAGAAAAGATCACCCGGGCAAAGAGGGCAAGCTCGGCGTGGAGGGTATGCGTCCGGAAATTCTGCTGCAGGCCCTGAAAAATGCCGGTGCGGAGGCGGAAAAAACAGATTCGCCCAATCGGCTGATTACCAAGACAGATTTATTCCTTGCAGGTCTCTCCGGTACAAGCGAGAGTGCAATAAAGCGGAAGCAGCTTCAGGCACAGCTGCGCTTGCCGGAGCATCTCGGAAGCAACGCATTTTTAGATGCTGTCAATCTGATGATGAGCCGCGAGGAGTTTTTGGAAAAATACGGAGTAAAGAATGATTGATATTTCGGTAAAAGGACTGGTTAAATCCTTTGAGATAGGGACGGTCCTGCTCGACGATTTGAGCTTTGATATCCATGAGGGCGAATGTGTCGGCATTATGGGCAGAAACGGCTGCGGCAAGACAACGCTGTTTCGTCTGCTGACAAAGGAGCTGGAAGCGGATGAGGGCGAAATCATGATCGCGGCAGGGAAGAAGCTCGGACTGATTTCGCAGATTCCGCATTATCCCGACGGATACAATGTTGAGGATGTTCTCAGAACAGCGTATGCGCCGTTGGAAGCAATAAAGCGAAAGATGGAGGAGCTTGCACAGAAGCTGACTGCAAATGCGCCCAAAACGCTTTTGGATGAATATGACCGCCTGAGCAACGCCTATGATGTCGGCGGAGGTTATGAACAGGATACGCAGATCGACAAGATCTGCAACGGTCTCGGTATTCCGCAGGCAATGCGTTTGCAGGAATTTGACCGCCTTTCGGGCGGTGAAAAAACAAGGGTCAATCTGGCACGCCTGCTGTTGGAAAAGACCGATATTCTGCTTTTGGATGAGCCGACTAACCATTTGGATTTACGCAGCGTGGAATGGTTGGAGGACTATATTCTGAAATTCAAGGGTACGGTGCTGACCATTTCGCATGACCGCTATTTCCTTGACCGTACCGTGGAGCGAATTATTGAGATTTCAGCCGGTAAGGCGGAATTTTACAGCGGTAACTACACATTCTATTTGCAGGAAAAACAGGAACGCTTTAATCATCAGCTCAAGCAGTATGAGCAGGAGCAGGCAAAGCTGAAGCAGCTCGGATTTACGTTGGAGCGGATGAAGGGCTGGGGCATCAATAACCGCGTGCTTTACCGCCGTGCGATGTCCATTCAGCATCGGATGGAACGAATTGAAAAGACAGAGCGTCCGACCAAAGAGAAAACCATGCGTGCCCGTTTCGGAGAAAAAGAATTTCACGGCGACGAGGTGCTGACGGTAAAGGGACTGGGCAAATCGTTCGGAGAGCGCAGACTGTTTTCGGATATTTCGCTGACTGTTGGCGGAGGAGAACGCATTGCCCTGCTCGGAGATAACGGTACGGGAAAGACGACCTTTATCCGTACCTTGCTCGGCGAACTGAGCGTAGAAGGAAAAATAAAGTTCGGACCCTCTGTCAAATACGGCTACCTTCCACAGGTCATCCATTTTTCTCATCCGGAGCGAACGCTCTATGACACGATGCTCTACGAAAAAAACTGCACGCCGCAGTCAGCGCGTGACAGACTCGGTGCATTTATGTTTTCCGGAGAGGATGTTTTCAAAACCGTCGGAACGCTCTCCGGCGGTGAACAGTCCAGATTGCGGCTGTGTATGCTCATGGATGAAAAAATCAACTTACTGATTCTTGATGAGCCGACCAACCATTTGGATATTGCCTCCAGAGAATGGGTGGAATGTGCGATTGATGAATACGAAGGAACGCTGATTTTCGTTTCCCATGACCGCTACTTTGTCAATAAATTTGCAACGCGCGTGTGGGAACTGGAAAACGGTACGATAAGGGATTTTCCGTGCGGCTATGCAAAATACCGCTCCATCAAGGAGCATGAAGCCGCGCAGAAAATTCAGCAGCCGAAAAAGAAAGAAAAAACGATTCGTCAGACGGGCAGCAAGGAACTGGAAAAGCTTGTTCGCCGCTTAGAACGAGAAATTGATGCGCAGGAGAAAAAGATTGCAGCGCTCGATGATGCGCTTTCTCAGGCGGCAACGGACTATCAGGAGCTGATTCGCCTGACAGGTGAAAAAGAACAGGAAGAAGCGAATCTCGAAGCTTTGATGACCCAATGGGAAGAGGCTTCGGCAGCGTTAGAAGAATAAAAAATATAGAAATATCGGAGGATATAACCATGAGTGAACAATGCAGCGGTAATTGCTCCTCCTGCGGCGAAAGCTGCGGTGAGCGCAAGCAGGAAAGCCTGATTGCACAGTTAAATGCAAATTCCAGAGTCGGAAAAGTCATCGCTGTCGTTTCCGGTAAGGGCGGCGTCGGCAAAAGTACCGTGACGTCCATGCTCGCCTCTGCCATGCAGCGGGCAGGGAAGCGCGTGGCGATTCTGGATGCGGATATTACGGGACCGTCCATTCCCAAGAGCTTTGGCGTCAGCGAATGCCCGGGCGCAACGGAAGAATATCTGTTCCCGGCAAAGACGGAGCGCGGCATTCAGATCATGTCCATCAATCTGCTTTTGGACAATGAAAAAGACCCCGTTCTCTGGCGCGGACCGGTCATTGCCGGCGCGGTCAAGCAGTTCTGGACGGATGTTTTTTGGGATGATGTAGACTATATGTTCGTCGATATGCCTCCCGGAACGGGCGATGTGCCGCTGACCGTATTCCAGTCACTTCCGATCGATGGCGTAATCATTGTCACTTCTCCGCAGGAGCTGGTTTCCATGATCGTCGGAAAGGCAGTAAAAATGGCGGAAATGATGAATATTCCGGTTTTGGGTATTGTGGAAAACTACAGCTATTTCCGCTGCCCCGATTGCGGAAAGAATCATCAGATTTTCGGCAAGAGCCATCTGGCAGAGGTCGCCGCGGAATATCATCTTCCGGTCCTTGCGCAGCTGCCGATGGACCCGTCGGTTGCCGAAAAGATCGATGCAGGCAGAGCAGAAGACCTCGATACCGAGCATCTGGAAGCTGCGATTGCTGCAATTCTATAACAATAAGCAATGCCGCCGTTCACGAAAGGGTGAACGGCGGCAGATTTTTCTGTATTTATCCCTCGGGTAATGCATCAATGGCACTTTGACAAAGCTTTCGATATTCATCTACTGCGCTCTTCGGGAAGATAACTGCAGCACGACCGCCGAAGCCTGCGATCCATCCGAGAAAATTCGGGGAGATGGAAACGGTTGTTGTCATTGTAAAATGATCCTTTCCGTCGGGAATCAGCATAATATCCCTGCCGAAACGGTCAACGACAACACCTGCAAGAGCGTTTTCAAAGCGGAGCTTGACTTTCTTTCGTTCGCCGCGATACATACCGAAAACTTCTTTGGAGTAGGAGGCGGGATCAAACTGGCGAGCTTCATCCGTAAAGATGCGATGTTTGCCGGTCAGATTGATCTGCTCCATTTTGTCTACGCGGAAATGCGTCAGACCGTGCTTTTCGCTGTGTGCGATCAGATAATAGTTTTCATCATCCCAAAGCAGGGCATAGGGACTTGCAGTGTAGGCTTTGTCACGAAAGTGCTTTTGCAGATCAACGCCCCAGTCAAAATACCGGAAAGTGATCTGACTGTCTGTACCAATGGCTTCGTGCAGAAGATCAACATTTGAAAATGCATCCTCATTTGCCGTTTTCAGGCGACCGGAAAGTACAAGCTCACGGCGCAGAAGCTCGGATTCGTGAGAGCTGGAAAGTGCGGCAAGCTTTTTTATCAGCAGCGCCGACTGCTTGGAGGACAGAAAACGGGAGGACAGAACGGCATCAACCAGCAGCTTCAGCTCATGCAGCTGAAAATCGCGCTGAGAAACATAATATCCGCCGTTTTTTCCGCCTTTATGCAAAACCTCTATGCCGTAATCGTTCAAATTCCGAATATCATCATAAATGCTTTTTCTCTCTGCCTGAATGTCCTGCAAAGCAAGATAATCAATCAGCTTCTGAACACTTGCAGGATGCATTTCGTCCGTGTTTTTGCACAGATAATCGCGCAGGTACAGGAGCTTGAGCTTTTGACGTTCCGATTTTGGCATGCTTATCACCTCGGAAATATGATACCATAAACCGGACATCAAATGCAATATATTGCGGTGCAATTCTTTCCCCACTTGACGATTTGGGAACTTCGTGGTATCTTATAATGGATAAAAGGGAAAGGAGCTGCCAAATGAAACTGCATCGAAATGAAAAGTATTTCAAATGGGGATTAACGGCGTTTTTGGTAATTGTCGCGGCGATCCTTTTCTGGATTGTTTTCTCAAACCTGAGCGGCTTCTATGATCTCATTCTTGAATTTACGGATATTATTTCACCGGTCCTGTTCGGCTGCCTGTTTGCCTATCTGATGAATCCGGTGATGGAATTTGTCCGGAAAAAGGCAGATAAGCTTTTGGCGAAAAAGACCAAGTGGAGCGATAAGATAAAAGCTCGTGTCAGCCTGATTGCAGGTCTGACGGCTGCGGTAATCATTTTTGTTGCTGCTCTTTATGCCATTGTTGCATTGATCGTACCGAATCTGATCTCCAGCCTGAATGAGCTGCTGCAAAAAGAAAAACTGGAAAGCTATTATCATACCATTGAAGGCTGGTTCAGCGGACTCCTTTCCGGCACAGGCGTGAAAAAATGGTTCTTTGATAATGTTGACAATGTCCTGCAGTTTGCGTTGGAAAAGCTCAACAGCATTGATATTGCATCGATCATTTCCGGCCTGACCAGCTCTGTTTACAGTGTGGTCATGGGCGTGTTTAATGCACTGCTCGGTATCGTTGCGGCAATATATATTCTGATATATAAAAAGCAGCTTTGCTCTCAGACGAAGAAAATCGTTGTGTCTGTCTTTAATGCGCAGCATGCAAACCGCCTGTTTGAAATCGCGCGTCGGACAAACCGTATTTTCGGTGGATATGTCATCGGAAAAATCATGGATGCGGCGATCGTCGGTGTAGTTACTTATATTGCAATGATCATTATGGGTCTGCCGTATGCGCCGCTGATTGCAACGCTGGTCGGTGTAACGAATATTATTCCGTTCTTCGGTCCCATCATCGGTGCAGTTCCGTCTGTGCTGCTGCTTCTGATTGAGCGCCCGATCAACGCATTGTATTTCGGCATTTTTATCATTATCCTTCAGGCAATCGACGGCAATATTCTCGGCAACCGTATTCTCGGCGAAAAGCTTGGTATTTCCGATTTGTGGGTGCTTGTTGCAATCCTGCTCTTCGGCGGAATTTTCGGTGTCAGTGGTATGCTGCTTGGTGTACCGATTTTTGCGGTGCTGTACACATTGATTGCAGACGGTGTCAATAACCGTCTTAAGCGCAGACGTTATCCGACCGATTCGGATGAATACTATATGCTGAAAAATGTTGAGGATCTGCCGGTAGAAGC
>R26__coassemble_814_pt1 | contig 17358 bp, 16 predicted proteins | sample R26__metabat2_low_PE_037 | metagenome-assembled genome bin R26
TCGAGGAACAGCGTAAGCCCGAAGATTTTTTCGGGTACCGCAACAAAGGCAACTCGCGCCCCGTCGGCGTACATAGGTACGGTAGGGCGCGAGTTGCGCAGTAAGTCAAAATCCTTGCAAAGCAAGCTTTTTTAGACTAAATAGTTTGAAAAACTTAATATTTGCAAAAAGCAAAATCAGCGATTTGTGTTAAAAAATGTTTGACCGATTTTGACGGTTACGGACTTTTTTGACAGTCTGAAAGGGGACTGCGATTGCAGTCCCCTTAAGATATCATCGGAATCAGGGCGCCATGAGTGAATAGGCATCGCAGAAGCGGTGCAGAATGGCTGCGATCTGGCAGCGGGTCGCATTGGCCTGCGGATAGAGGTATTTGCCGGTTTCGGTGTCTGTACCCTGAATGATACCGTGACCGAATGCCCAGCTCAGCGGCGTGCCTGCATAATCGGAAATGTCGCCGTTATCGGTAAAGCCTATCAGCATAATGCCGTCTAAATCTTCGCTCTTGAGAACTTCCTTCGTGTAGCGATAGAGAATGGCTGCAAGCTGTTCACGTGCAACGGGGGTATCCGGCTCGAAGGTGGTCGCGCTCATGCCGTTAACAACGCCGCAGTTCTGTGCCCACTTGACAGCGGAATAATACCATGCATCCTCCTTTACGTCGGTGAACGGGCAGGTGCCGCCCATGCCGGGCTCACCCTCAAGGCGGTAGAGGACAGTGACGACCATGGCTCTGGTGCAGGTGCCGTTCGGATCGAAGTTGCCGTTGCCGACACCGTTCATCATCATGTTGTAGTAGACATATTCGACATCATTATAAAACCAGTCGGTCTTATGGACGTCGTTGAAGAACATGGAGGGAACAATGGGCTTGCCGAACTCCATGTAGAGATACAGTTCACCGTCAACAACACCATTGATTGTGACCTTGGCACCTGTATAACAGGCGTTGACAGTCGGAAGATGGCTGCTGTCGAAAGCCAGATGCTCTTTTGCCGGAGCAAGCCACAGCTCCCAACGGTAGGAAACGTTATATTCAAAGCGGGGATCTCCGTAGGTGGGAACATATTGCCAACCGCTTCCGGTGTTGAACTGGGCATTACAGCCGGTGACTTTGTAGACGGATGTGTCAGAATCTTCCGAGCTGCCAGAAGGCAACCGCGCTGGCCGCCGCAACATTCAGAGAATCGACACCGTGTGACATCGGGATGCGGACGGTGTAGTCGCAGTCTGCGATGGTGGTATTTGCCAGACCGTCACCCTCCGTGCCGAGGATGATAGCAAGCTTTTCTTCTGCCATCAGGGAACCATCGTCAATGCTCACACTGTCATCACGCAGCGCCATAGCAGCCGTTTTGAAGCCCATTTCATGCAGCCAATCCATACCCGGATGCGGCCAGTCCGACGGTTTTTCTCCGATGTATGCCCACGGAATCTGGAAAATCGTGCCCATACTCACGCGGACGGCGCGGCGGTAGAGCGGATCGCAGCAGGCAGGGGTAAACAGTACGGCATCCATATTCAGCGCGGCGGCGGAACGGACGATCGCGCCGATGTTGGTGGGATTCATCACGTCCTCCAAAATGGCAATACGCCTTGCATTGCGGATGACGTCGCGGAAATCCGGCAGCGGTTTGCGGCGCATGGCGCACAGCACGCCCCGTGTCAGCGGAAAGCCGGTCAGCTGCGTCAAAACATCGAGCGTGGAGGTGTAGACGGGAATCTCACCGCAGCGTGAAATGATTTCTTTTGCCTGTCCGTCAATGTGCTTGCGCTCCATCAGCAGGGAGATCGGCGCATAGAGCGCATCGAGCGCACGTTCGATGACCTTCGGACTTTCCGCAATAAACAGTGCGTTTTCAGGGTCAGCGCGGCAGAGCAGCTGATTTTCCGTCAAACGGGCATAAACATCCAGCTCCGGCGCGGCAAAGTCTGTAATTTCAACAATATTCGGCATTTGACCCTCCGTCAGCTGTGTTTTTGCTGCTTCATCCAGATTTTCATGACCAGTCTGTGCGGCAGGAGCTTGACCAGACGCACCTGATTGCGGACGGGAAGACCGTGGATGGAGAGATCATTTTTCGATTTGTAAAGGTCCTTCAGCGCCGTTGCCATGACTTCACCCGGCTCATATATATGGTTAAAATAGGTCACGGCAGTGGAGCTTGTCTGATTGGCGTGGTCAAAGAATTCCGTTTTGACCCAGCCGGGATTGACCGCCATCACACGGATGCCGCGCGGCTTGAGTTCCTGCGCAAGACCGCGTGTGTAGCTCAGAACGAATGCCTTGGTCGAAGCGTAAACGTTCAGATACGGCACGCTCTGGAACGCCGAAAGGGAATCCAACTCTAAAATGTGTGCGCCGTGTTTCATGTAAGGAAGCGTCAGCTCCGTCATGGCGACCATCGCCTTGCAGTTCAGGTCGATCATCTTCATCGAGTCGGACAGGGGAATATCCTTGTAGCTTCCGAATTTTCCAAAGCCGGAAATATTTGCAAGCAGCGCCACATCAGGCTTGGCGGTTTCCAGAAGGTCTGCATAGTGCTGCAGAGATTCCGGAAGCGTCAGATCCAGGCTGATCGGCCGCACCGGGAACGGAAGCAAATCTTTCAGCGCCTCTAAACGGTCGGTGCGGCGTGCGATCACCCAAAGCTCATCAAACTGTTCCCATGCAGGAAGCTGCAGGACAAATTCGCGCCCCATACCGGAGCTTGCACCGGTAACAACTGCGATTTTCATATCATTTCTCCTTTCCGAATCATGCAAGTGCTTTTATGGCTGCAAGTGCGCTGTCTACTTCTTCATCGGTCGTCTGATAGCCGACAGAAAAGCGGACAACGCCCTGCGGAAATGTGCCGAGGGATTTGTGCGCCGACGGTGCGCAGTGCATACCGCAGCGGGTCAGAATTTCGTATTCGCGTTCTAATTTGTCGGCAGCTTCCGCATTGTCAATGCGCTGAAAGTCGATTCCGATCACGCCGACACGGCGGGGAAGGTCGGTCGTTCCGACAAGACGGATGTTTTCCATGCCCTTTAAGCCTTCCAAAAACCGCCGGGTAACGGAAAGCTCGTGCTCGCGCAATGCGGCAAGACCAATTTGGTTTACATAATCCATAGATGCAGACCAGCCGTAAATTCCCGGCAGATTGGGCGTTCCCGGCTCGAAACGGTCGGGAAGGTAGGGCGGCAGCTCCTCGGAGTCGGACATACTGCCCGTACCGCCGGCGAGCAGGGGAGAAAGCTGCTGCGCAAATTCGGGTGTCAGCAGCAGCGCACCGATGCCCTGCGGTCCTAACAGTCCCTTGTGCGCCGGAACGGTCAGACCGCTCAGACCGAAGGCTTCAAAATCTACGGGAATATGCCCTGCGCTTTGTGCGCCGTCAAGAACCAGAGGAATGTTGTGAAGTTTACATAACTTTCCTACAGCCTGCGCATCCTGAACGGTGCCGCTGACATTGGAGGCGTGGTTCAGAATAAACAGTCTTGTGTTCGGACGAATCAGCGCTTCTGCGGCATTCAGGTCAAGAAAGCCCTCGCTGTCGCACGGAACGCGGTCAAACTTTGCGCTGAGCTGCACAAGCGGACGCATGACGGCGTTATGCTCCAGAGAGCTGACCAGCACATGGTCACCCGGATGCAGGAAGCCCTTGATCACAAAATTCAGCGAAGCCGTATTTCCGGAGGTCAGAATGACGTGATTGGGGTCAGGATGGTGAAAAAAGCTGCAAAGCTGTTCACGCAGCGTCAGCGTTTTCAGACCTGCCTCCTGCGCAGCGGCATAGACACCGCGGTTGATGCTTGCGCCGACACTGTCGAGATAGAATTTCATCGCATCGCTGACACCGGGCGCTTTCGGAAATGAGGTTGCGGCGTTATCAAAATAAATCATAACAGCCTCCCATACACATCGTTTTATCAACGCTATTATAACATATTGTTTGAAAATCGCCAATAGAGAACATGGAATTCAGCATAGCCGAACGTTTTGGCGTAATTCTTGACATAAAATAACGAACTCGTTATATTATATATAGAAGAACGCACTATGTGTTCGGTATGTTATAATAAAAAAGGAGAATAGTCATGAAGAAAGAAAGTTTCTTCAAAAAGTACTGGCTGGTACTTCTGACGGGTTTCATCGTCGGTGTAGCGGCACTGGTACTGCAAAAACTCGGCAACCCCGGCAACATGGGCTTCTGTATCGCATGCTTCGAGCGCGACATTGCAGGTGCGCTCGGTCTGCAGAAGGCTGCCAATGGTGACGGCGCTCTGATCCTGTCCTATTTCCGTCCGGAAATTATCGGCATCATTCTCGGCTCCATGCTTATGGCAATCTGCTCCAAGGAATTCAAGGGTAAGGGCGGCAGCTCTCCCATTGTGCGCTTCGTGCTCGGCGCAGGCGTCATGATCGGCGCTCTGGTATTCCTCGGCTGCCCGCTTCGTATGGTCATCCGTATCGGCGGCGGCGATCCCAACGCTCTGGTTGGTCTGGGCGGCTTCATCGTCGGTATCCTGATCGGTGTCCTGTTCCTGAAGAAGGGCTTTGACCTCGGTCGTGCCTACACCCAGAAGAAGGCAGAAGGTGCTGCCTTCCCCCTGTCCATGGTTCTGATGTTCGTGCTTTGCGCAGTCGGCGTCATCGGCGCTGTTTCCGAAGCAGGTCCCGGCTCCATGCACGCTCCCTGGTATGTTGCAATCATCGCAGGTCTCGTCGTCGGCGCACTCGGTCAGAAGAGCCGTTTCTGCATGGTCGGCGGTGTGCGTGATTCCGTCATGTTCAAGGAATTCGGTCTGATCGCAGGCTTCGGCATGGTCATCGTTACCATTCTTGCAGGCAATGCCATCCTCGGCAATTTCGGCGAAAGCTACAAGGGCTTCCAGACAGTCGGTCAGCCGATCGCAAGCGCTGACGGTCTGTGGAACTTCTTCGGCATGGTCGTTGTCGGTTGGGGCTCTGCTCTGCTCGGCGGCTGCCCGCTGCGTCAGCTCGTTCTCGCAGGCGAAGGCAACTCCGATTCCGCAATTACTGTTATCGGTATGGTTTTCGGCGCTGCCTGCGCACATAACTTCAAGCTCGCTTCCGGCGCATCCACGCTGGCAGAGGACGGCACTGTTACCGGCGGCTCCACCCCCGGCGGGCATATCGCTGTCATCGTGATTCTCGGCGTGCTCGCACTGGTCTCTGTTGTTTTCACATTCTGCAAAAAGAAAGAAAAGGTGTAATTATGATTGATGCAAGAGGTCTTTCCTGTCCGATTCCCGTTCTGCGTGTGCAGAACGAAATCAAGAAAAGCAGTCCCGACGAGCTGGAAGTGCTGGTAGATAACAGCACGGCTGTCGGCAATGTCACGCGCTTTGCCAATAACAGCGGCTATGATGTGACGGTCAAAGAGCTGGAAGATGAAGAATTTTCTCTGCTTCTGAAGAAAAGATGACGGACTATCTTGCGACATTTCACACACATCTTGCGGCGCTGAAAACGCACCGTTCGATGATTGCTGCCGGAATTACCGCGCGCATGGCTCCTGTGCCGCGGAAAATATCTTCCTCCTGCGGAACCTGCGTTTTCTACAGCGCGGAGGAACCGTGCTATGAAAAGTTAGATACCGATACGGAGGCGGTTTACCGCTTAGAAGAATCCGGCGCAGTAAAATTGAGGGAATACGAATAGCAAACTGAGCACCCCTTCCGAGGCTTCGGAAGGGGTGATTTGCTATATTGCAGATATTATTCAACCGTGACGGACTTTGCAAGATTTCTGGGCTTATCGACATCGCAGCCGCGTGCCAGAGCCATATAGTAGGAGAAAATCTGCAGCGGAACAACGTTCAGACTGGGCTGCAGCAGCGGATGCGTCTTGGGAACGAGCAGATAGCGGTCAACTGTTTTGCGAATCTCAGCTTCCAGATCGTTCGTGGTCAGACCGAGGACATTTGCGCCGCGTGCCTTGACTTCCTTGACGTTGGACATCGTCTTTTCAAACAGCTCCGGAACACCGGCAACGGCGATAACCAGCGTATCGTCTTCGATCAGGGAAATCGGACCGTGCTTGAGTTCGCCGGCTGCATAGGCTTCGGAATGAACGTATGCAATTTCCTTCAGCTTCAGGCTGCCTTCGAGGCAGGTGGCGCTGTCGAGATTTCTGCCGATGAAGAAAACATCGTGATGCTGATGAAGATCGCCTGCAAGTGCCTTGATCTGCTCGAGATATTCCGGCGTGATCAGGTCGGCCAGAAGATCGGGAAGCTCCTGCAAGGCCTTTAGCATACTCTTGTATTCCGCTTCGGACAGAGTGCCGAGAATATCGCCGATATACATGGCAAGCAGATAAATGACGGACAGCTGGGTGGAGTAGGCCTTCGTGGTCGCAACCGCGATTTCGGGACCTGCCCAGGTGTAGATCACATCGTGTGCGGCCTTGGAAATTGCGCTGCCGACAACATTGACGATGGCAAGCGTGCGTGCGCCGAGCTCATTGGCTTCGCGCAGAGCTGCCAGTGTATCGGCGGTTTCGCCGGACTGGCTGATGATGATAACGAGGGTATCGTCGCCGAGAACGGGCTGCGAATAACGGAATTCGGAAGCCAGAATCGGCTCGACGGGGATGCGGCAGGTTTTTTCGATAATGTACTTGCCGACACAGCCGACATAATAGGCAGAGCCGCAGGCAACGATATAAATTCTGCGGATACCGCGCAGATACTCGGGGCTCAGCTTCAGATCGTCCAGAACGACCCTGCCGCCCTGAATACGCGGACTGATCGTATCGCGCAGAGCCTTCGGCTGTTCGTGGATTTCCTTCATCATAAAATGCGGATAGCCGCCCTTTTCCGCGGCGGACATTTCCCACGCGATATGCTCCGGCGTTTTCTGCACCTGCTCGCCAAGTGCATTATAGAATACGGCGCTGTTTCGGTCAAAGACAACCATATCGCCGTCATTGAGATAGACGACCTCACGGGTGTATTTCAGGATTGCGGGAACATCGGAAGCGATGAAGTTTTCATCCTCGCCGAATCCGAAAATCAGCGGACTGTTCTTTTTCACGCCGATCATCGAATCGGGGCAGTCGGTGCAGAGAATGCCGAGAGCGTAACTGCCGGTCAGCTTTTCAACAGCGCGGCGTGTTGCGCAGAGAAGATCATTCTCCATCTCGTAATAATACTCGATCAGGTTGGCAACGACCTCGGTATCCGTGTCAGAGGAAAAGGTTTTGCCATGCTGCATCAGATAATCCTTCAGAAGAAGGTAGTTTTCGATAATGCCGTTATGTACAACGCTGATTTTGCCGTTGGTAGACAGATGGGGGTGGGAATTTTCGTGCGAAGGAGCGCCGTGGGTCGCCCAACGGGTATGACCGATACCGAGCGTACCGTCAACGGTCTTGCCGTTATGCGTCAGCTCGCTCAGAGCGGCGAGTCTGCCCTTGACCTTTTCAACACGGAAACCGTCCGGGGAGAAAACGCAGATGCCGGCGGAGTCATAACCGCGGTATTCCAGCTTGGCAAGTCCGTCCAACAGGATCGGAGCAGCCTGCTGCCGGCCAATATAACCAACGATTCCACACATATATAATAAAACCTCCGTATGTAGTGAATACTCAGTGACATACGGAGATTATACCCTAAAAATTTGCCAAAATCAACTGAAAATTTGCGTTTTTCGCCGAAACCGCCGTTTTCAGTCGAAAATGGATAATTGATATGACAGCAAATCGCTGAGCGGAGGCAGGTCGTCATCAACATAGGTCGCGCCGAGATCGACCAGTGCCTGTGCACCCTCGCTGCCGTCATTGAGGACGTAAATTTCGGAAAGACCGCGTTTGAGATTGTCTGCGCTGCCGGACCATGTGCCGCCGGAAGCACGCGGACATTGCGCAACAAAGGTCTTTTCGCCGAGCGCGTGAATGAAGTGATTGCGGCGCAGAGCGCGTGCATTCGAGAAGGGCAGGTCATAACCTTCCGCGCAGCAATAGAGCACATGGGAGCGAGGCTTGTGATTTTCAAGCGCATCGGAAACAAAGCTGATAACATAACCGCCGGAAGCAAGACACGCCTCCTGCGCAGCGGTATCGGCACCGGGTGCGCCGCCGGAAACCAGCGTGAAGCCTTCGTTTGCCGCCATGGTGCCAATGCGTTCGGCAAAGGCCTGACCGCGCGGAAACAGCATCCGCGAGCCGACCAGAGAAATGCAGTGAGAATCAAACAGCTCCGTGTCGCCCATGCAGAACAGGACCGGCGGACAGTCTGTACCGAGGTGGCGCAGACGCTGCGGAAATCCGTCGGAAATTCGGGTGAGCGCGGTAATTTCCGGTTTTGCGTCAAGATAGCGTTTCAGCACCTCGGGACGTTCGAGCAGGGCATGGATCCGTTCACTCATCTCGTCACTGTAGCCCAGAGAGATCAGATATTTCGGCGTGATTTCCTTGAAATCATCCTTCGCACGCGTCAGATTCATTGCCCGGACGTATGCTTCGAGCTGTTTATATTCATTTGGAGTCAGGGGGTGGACGCTTTGTCCCAGCTTGCAGCAAAGCAGCAGCAGACCTTCTTCCGCAGGACGCATCAGAATTTCCTCCTCGGTGTCGGCTTTTCCTCCTCCGGTGCAGGAACAAGACAGCCGTATTCGTCAAAAATCATCGGAGTGATATGGAAATCAGAGAATTTTGCGATTTCATCCAACTTTGCTTTTTCGGGGAAGGAGCCGATCAGTGTAAAGGAAATGCCCTTTTTTCGTGCGCGTCCGGTACGTCCGATGCGGTGGATATAGTATTCATTTTCGTCCGGAACGTCAAAGTTGATCACGCCGTCCACATCGTCGACATCAATACCGCGTGAGGCAACATCGGTCGCGATCAGGATGGGGAGCTTTCCCTTGCGGAAGGCTGCCATCGTCCGTTCACGCACTGATTGCTTCACATCGCCGTGCAGACAGTCCGCCTGCAGACCGGCACGCTTCAGATCGTCGCTCAGCCGCTGGCACATGGCCTTGGTGTTGCAGAAAACAATCACCCGTTCGAATGCGCCCGAGCGTAAAATCCGCAGCATGGCTTCCTCTTTTCCCAGACGGGATACCGTAATGGAATACTGGTCAATATCCGGCTTGCTTTCCTCGGTGGGAGCTACCGTGATCTCCACCTCGTCGCGCTGATACATCCAGCTGACGGTCATGACCTCCTGCGAGATCGTTGCGGAGAACAGACCGAGATTTACACGGTTTTTGATTTTGTTGAGAATTTTGGTGACGTCATCGAAGAAGCCCATGTCGAGCATACGGTCTGCTTCATCGAGAATGACGGTTTTGATTTTATCCAGACGCAGATTTTTGCGGTTATAGTGGTCCATCAGACGACCGGGGGTTGCCACAACGATATGCGGATGCTTCTGCAGGGATTTGATCTGTCCCTGCATACCGGTGCCGCCGTAGACGACGGTAACACGGATGTCCTTATAAAACGCAAGCAGTCCGACCAGCTCGTCGCCGATCTGAAGTGCAAGCTCTCTCGTCGGAGCAAGGATCAGCCCCTGCAGATCATCACTGGAGGCATCAATATGCTCGATCATCGGAATGCCGAAGGCGAAGGTTTTTCCCGTACCGGTAGGCGCTTTGGCGATCACATCCTTCCACGCAAGCAGCGGCGGAATGGCTTCCTCCTGTACCTTCGTGGGCAGACCGACCCCTTTTTTCTCCAGCGCACGCAGTATTTCCTCACTGACGCCAAGCGTCCGGAATGTTTTTGCAGAATCCATGGCAATCCCTCATTTTTGCAGAAGCGACAATTCTTCTCATTATAAATTCAAAATAAGTATAACAGAAAACCCCATGCATTGCAATCCCGAATAAAGACTGCAAAATCCGACAGAAAATCGCATCTTTCCTGCGCGAATTGATTGCAAAACCGGTCTGTTTGTGGTACAATATACTGAATTTTGTTAAAAGGGGTAGAATCCATGAGGGTGCGAGTCAGAATCCTTTCACTGCTGCTCATATCGGTGATCGTTCTGAGTATGCTGCCGGTTTCGGTATTTGCATTAGATAAGCTTGCCCTGCCTTCTGCGAAGGCAAAAGAAATACTGAATAGTGCAGAGCTTCATCCGCAGAAAACGGGGTATGCCGAGGTCGATGCCAAGATGGAATCCATCCTGAGACCGTATCAGGAGAAAGATACCTGTACGAAGGTCAGAAACGCCTATATCTGGCTCATTCGGAACGTCCGTTACAGCTGGATGCCGTATTCAAAGCATTCCGCGCCTGCCTATGACTGCTTCGATGTCATTCACGAGCTGACCTATGAAGAGGGATTGCAGGAATCGGCGCCGTTTGAAATCGTCAACCGCGCCTACCATGCGATGGAATTCAAGCGTGGCGTCTGCTACGATTATGCGGCAGCCTTTGCGCTTTTGCTTCGCTATATCGGCATTGACGCATTCGTCCATACCGGAACGTTTCTGCTTGAGGATGCACGCCGCACGCCCTGCCATCATGGCTGGACGGAGGTCGTGATCGACGGAAAGACTTATATTTTCGATCCGCAGCGGGAATATCGCCTTGCAGGAAACGGAAGTAGAATGATCTACTATGAGTATTTTATGATTCCGCTGGAAAACGGTTGGCGGTATTCCGGACCGGAAACGGAACTCAATGCCGAGCGTGATGCGCAGTTTCTGCCGGTTGCAGCCGACAGAGCATACGGCTGTCAGGTCACTGCCAAATCCACAACATCCGGCACAACGACCGGAAGTAAAGTCTATCAGAACGGCACGAAAGCGACCGTTACGGTAGAGCCGACCGGGGATGCGAAGTTTGCCGGATGGTATGATGAGGCAGGGCAGTTTATGTCCGATGCCCTTTCCTACACATTCACGGTGACAAAGCAAATAACGCTGATCGCCGTGTTTGACGGCGAGTATTATATAGATGCACCGAACGGTGCATGGTACTATAAAGACATCAATGAGGAAGGCGAGCGCTGGATCATCAACGGCATTCGTCCGTTTGTATTCGGGGCAGGAGAGCCGATCACCTGCGCTATGGCGGTGATGATTTTAGGGCGAGCGGTCAAGGACGGAACGTCCCGCTCCGTCTTTGTCGATGCACTTGAGAACGAAGACCTTTCCGGCGCCGTCCGGTGGGCAAATCAGCAGCGAATTATTCTCGGCGCGGAGGAAAACACATTTTTGCCTGATAAATATGTAACGCGCGAAGAGTATGTTACCATGCTGATGCGTCTTGCCAATATGCTCGATTGTGCGCCGGAACCGAGTGAGCTGGCATATTCGGATGCAGAACAGATCAGCGAATATGCGCGCATGGCGATGCAGGAGGCACAGACTGCCGGTCTGCTCAGCGGCTATAAGGACGGCACGGTTCGCCCGAAGGACCGCCTGACCAGAGCAGAGGGCGTTGCACTTGCATCGCGTATGCTGCACTGGATGAAATCATAAGAATAAAAAAAGAGAATGTGCTTTCCTGCACATTCATCAGCGTGTCGAAAAACCTTTTTCGACACGCTGACAGGCTGTCAAAAAGTTCGGAAGACAAGCAACTCGCGCCCCGTCGGCGTACATAGGTACGGTAGGGCGTGAGTTGCGCAGTAAGTCAAAATCCTTGCAAAGCAAGCTTTTTTAGACTAAATAGTTTGAAAAAATTAATTTTTACAGAAAAATAAAAATCACCGGTTTATGTTAAAAATGTTTGACCGATTTTGACGGTTACGGACTTTTTTGACAGTCTGGAGAATGTGCGTTCTCGCACATTCATATAGTTTCACGAAAAGAGGTCGTGTTATGAGTTTTATTGATTGGATAAAGGTGCTGGTTCTCGGCATCGTGGAGGGCATTACGGAGTGGCTTCCGATCAGCAGCACCGGGCATATGATCCTTGTGGATAATCTCTGGACAACGAAAAACAGCGTTATGACCGAGGAATTCATGGAGATGTTCATGGTGGTCATTCAGCTGGGCGCAATTCTGGCGGTCGTGCTTCTGTATTTCAAAAAGCTCTGGCCGTTCCATACCAAGCGCCTGCGTCCGCAGCGTTCGTGGTTTGCCGAGCACAGCACGAATAAGGTCATCGGCGGCGTTCAGAATTTCTGCGATAATTATTGCTTCATGGATAAAATCGTCATGTGGCTGAAAATTGCCGTTTCCTGTCTGCCGGCAATTATTATCGGACTGCCGCTGGATGACTGGATGGATGAGCATCTTTACACGCCTGTTGTTGTGGCGCTGATGCTGATTATTTACGGCGTTGCGTTCCTGTTCATCGAGCGCTATAACAAACGCCGCACACCGCGCATCAATACGCTTGCGGAGCTGACATGGAAGGATGCCGCGCTCATCGGCGTTTTCCAGGTGCTTTCGCTCATTCCCGGCACCTCGCGTTCCGGTGCGACCATTCTGGGCGGCATTCTCATCGGTGCCTCACGCGGTTTGGCGGCAGAATATACCTTCTTCCTTGCCGTTCCCGTCATGTTTGGCGCATCGCTCCTCAAAATCGTGAAATTCGGCTTCGGCTTTACCGGAATTCAGCTTGCAGTCCTGCTTCTGGGCATGGTGATTGCATTTGTGGTTTCAATCATTGCCATCAAGTTCCTGATCGGCTACATCAAAAAGCACGACTTCTCCGCATTCGGCTGGTATCGCATTGCCCTCGGCGCGATCGTGCTGATTTACGCGATTTTTGCATAACTCAGGAAAACGCAAGGCAGCCGTCCTCCACCGACACACGAATGGACAGATCGGCGTTTTCCGACAGCAGCCTTGCCGCCAGAGGTGCTTCCAGCTCCCTGTGCAGCAGATGCCGCAGCGCTCTTGCGCCGCTGCCGCTTCCGATGCTTTTTTTCGCAAAGTATGCGGCAACCTCCGGCATATAGCTTAGCTTCAAATGCAGCTTTTCTCCGCGTTCGCGCAGGGAGGAAAGCTGCATTTTTGCAATCTGCTCCAGCTCCGCCTCTCCGAGCGGACGGAAGGCGGCAATGCAGTCGATGCGTCCGAGAAATTCCGGCGAAAAGCGTTCGCGCAGGACCTTCAGCTGCGCATCCTCCACAGAGGCTTCAAAGCCCAAAGCGCCGCGTTTGGTGGCGGTACTTCCCAAATTGGAGGTCATAACGAGCAGCGTGTTGCGGAAATCGACCTGCCGCCCCTCAGAATCGGTCAGAATGCCGTCCTCTAATATCTGCAGCAGCAGTCCGCAGATATCCGGATGCGCTTTTTCCAGCTCATCGAGCAGCACGAGCGAATACGGCTTGCGCCGCACCTGCTCGGAAAGCTGACCGCCCTCGCCGTGACCGACATAGCCCGGAGGTGCGCCGATCAGTCTGGAAACGGAGAATTTTTCCATATATTCGGACATATCAATTCGAATCATGCTTTTTTCGTCGCCGTAAACCGCCTCGGCAAGCGCCTTGCACAGCTCCGTTTTTCCAACGCCGGTCGGACCGGTAAAGAGCATGGCGGCAACCGGACGAGATGACTCTGCCAGACCGGAGCGTCCGCGGCGAACTGCCTCGGCAACGGCACTGACGGCATGCGCCTGCCCGATAATGCGTTTGGAAAGTGTGCTTTCCAGCTGCAGAAGCTGCTGCTTTTCCGAACGGGAGATCGTTCCGAGCGGAATCCCCGTGCGTTTGGAAATGACGGTCATAATATCGGCAGCGTCAACGGTCTGCAGGCAGGCAGGTGCGCGGCTTAAACGGCTCAGATCGTCGCGCAGCTTTGCCGCCTGCTCATATCTGCCCTCGCGGACTGCTTCGTGCAATGCACTTTCCAGCTCACGCGCCGTATCGGGAGGGCAGAGCAGGCTTCGGCGCATAGCAGCGCAGGCTGCACCCTCATCTAGCAGGTCAAGTGCCTTATCGGGCAGATACTTGTCGGTCAGATACCGGCAGGACAGGTCGATCGCTGCTGTTATGGCGCTGTCGCTGATCGGAAGACGGTGATGCGCCTCCAAACCGGGACGCAGACCCTCCAGAATTTCACGCGCCTCCTGCTTTGACGGCTCGGAAATCTGTACGGCGCGGAAACGGCGTTCGAGCGCAGCATCTTTTTCAATGTGCTTGCGGTATTCCGTCAGTGTCGTCGCGCCTATGAGCTGCAATTCGCCGCGTCCGAGTGCAGGCTTGAGCAGATTTGCCGCATCAATGGCACCTTCCGCGGCACCGGCACCGACCATCGTGTGCATTTCGTCAAGAAATAGAATGATATTTCCTGCACGCCGTACCTCAATGAGAATATCGCGGATACGCTCCTCAAATTCGCCGCGGTATTTTGTTCCGGCAATCAGGCTTGCAACATCGAGCATATAAATGCGCTTCTGACACAGACACTCCGGAACGGCGCCGGAAGCGATCGCCTGTGCAACACCCTCAACAACGGCGGTTTTGCCGACACCCGGCTGACCGATAAGCGCCGGATTGTTTTTCTGCTTGCGCGAAAGAATCTGCAGAACGGTCTCGATTTCCTCCTGTCGTCCGATAATGCGGCCGACGGACTCTGCCTGCGCCACGAGATCAACGCCGAACTGATCTAACAGTCTGGAATTTTGCATGGTTTGCTCCTTTCGGGCGCTCTGCCCCTCATAGAGATTGGTAAACAGAAGGTCGGCATCGACACGGCAGCCGGCAAGCAGGGTACACGCGCCGTTTTCGCGGTCACGCAGCATGGCACGCAGAAGCGCTTCGGGACGGATGGGATGCTCTTCACCTGCAGCCAGTGCAATGCATTGCCGCGCACGATCGGAGAGCCCCTGCGCCAGACGGTCGGAGCTGCAGCCGCGACCGTTTTGGCGCAGCAGCCGTCCGAACAGCTCCGGCGAACGCAGTCCCTGCCGACTGAGCTGAACGCAGGCAGGACACGGTGTCATGGAGATACCGATGAGCAGATGCTCCGTACCGACATAGCTGTGACCCATCGCACAGGCGGCTGCCAGCGCTGAGCGCAGAACTGCTTCCGTCTGCGAATTGCTTTTTTTCATGCCGATACCTCCTTCTGCGGAAAGTGTAGCCGAGGCAGAGGAAAATCATACCTGCGAAAAAAATTGTCTTTTCTTTGTTTTACCATTTGCATTTTCAAAGAAATGTGATAGAATGAGGATACAACCTATACATACAGGAGGCAAAACCATGGCATATTTCATCACTGACGCTTGCGCAAAGTGCGGCACCTGTGCTGACACCTGCCCGCTCGGCATCATCACCGAGGGCGATGACAAGTACGTTATCGATGCTGACCAGTGCGTCGAATGCGGCTCCTGCGCTGCAGCCTGCCCGCTCGAAGCTATCGAACAGCAGTAAAATGAGAAATAACCGGCCTGTACCAACGTGCAGGCCGGTTGTTTTCGGTTGAGAAAGATTACGGGAAACGATGGTAGAAACACTCTGGAACGGCATCACGATGGAGCAGGCAGACGGCAGCTTCCGGCTTGGTACGGATTCTGTCCTTCTGTCGCAGTTTCTGACCGTGCCGCCGAAAGCGAAAATTGCAGATCTCGGCGCAGGATGCGGCACATTGGGGCTGCTGCTTTGCGCGAACGATTCGTCCTGCAGCGTTACGGGCGTGGAGCTGGATGAATCGGCGTATGCCTTTGCGCTCCGGAATATCCGCCGTAATGCGCTGGAGGAAAGACTGTCCTGCCTGCACGGCGATGTGCGGCAAATCCGTTCGCTGCTTCCGGCAAACAGCTTTGACTGCGTGATTTCCAATCCGCCGTATTTTCCGGCAGGAAGCGGAAAAATCAGCAGGCAGTTTGCCATGGCGCGCAGCGAGGAAACACTTCCGCTCGATGATCTTTGCAAGGCGGCGGCGTATCTTCTGCCGACCGGCGGACGGTTTGCGCTGGTGCATCGTCCGGAGCGGCTGTGCGATATAGTCTGCGCCCTGCGCGAAAATGCGCTGGAGCCGAAACGGATCCGGTTCGTCCGCCACAGTGCGTGCTCACCGGTCTGCCTTGTGCTGATCGAAGCACGGCGCGGCGGTAAAGCAGGACTCAGCTACCTTCCCGATTTTATTGAATTTACTCCCGACGGTGCGGAAACACAGGAGTATCGCGCCGCCTATCACAGAGGTGAAGCATAATGAGCGGAACGCTGACGTTAGTTCCCACCCCGATCGGCAACCTGTCGGATATTTCTCCGCGCTGTGCCGAAGCGCTTGCACAGGCGGATTTTATTGCCGCCGAGGATACCCGTGTCACGCTGAAGCTGCTCAATCATCTGGGCATTAAAAAACCGCTTGTCAGCTATTACGAGCACAATAAGGAATTCAGCGGCAGAAAAATTCTTGAGCGGATTCTTGCCGGTGAAAACTGCGCACAGGTATCCGATGCCGGCTCTCCTGCAATTTCCGATCCGGGCGAAGATCTGGTGCGTCTGTGCGCGGAAAACGGCGTGACGGTCACGGCAATTCCCGGACCGTGTGCGGCGATCACGGCGCTGAGTATTTCCGGACTTCCGACCGGACGGTTTACCTTTGAGGGATTTCTTTCTACGACAAAAAAGAACCGTGCCGCGCATCTGAAATCGCTGGAAAACGAAACACGCACGATGATTTTTTACGAGGCGCCGCATAAGCTGACGGCAACGGTGCAGGATTTGTTAAAGGCATTCGGCGAGGACCGCCATGTATCCTTCTGCCGCGAGCTGACAAAGCTGCACGAGGAGGTCCTGCGCATGACGCTCGGTCAGGCAGCGCAGTATTATGCCGAAAATGCGCCGCGCGGCGAATATGTCCTGATTGTCGAGGGTGCGGCGGCGCAGACGGACGAAGGCATTACGCTGGAGGATGCACTTGACCGCGTCCGTGCGTTGATTGAAAGCGGCAGCAGCAAGAAGGATGCTGTCCGTCAGGTCGCGCAGGAAACCGGCTTCCCGAAAAACACGCTTTACGATGCGGCGATCCGCTGAAGAAAACACATGCCCGGTCATTGCGAGCACGGCAACGCCGTGCGTGGGTGCGCAGCCGTCAGCAACAAAGGAGCTTTACGGCTGTGGTCTACCTCTGGTCTTGTGTGTGCAATCTTTCCGTTTTTATGTCATTGCGAGCCGGTTGCAAAACCGGCGTGGCAATCTTTGCCTTTCAATTATTGCATCGCAAATCTGAAACGGAAAGATTCCCACGGCTGACTCCGTCAGCCTCGGAATGACAGAAAAAAAGCTTGTTTCACAATGACAGGCTGCCAAAAAGTTCGGAAGACAGGACGTTTGCGAGCGCCGCCGGTGGCGGAAACAGCGAGCAAAAAGGAGTGACCGCGGTCGAAAAAATCGAGGAACAGCGTAAGCCCGAAGATTTTTTCGGGTACCGCAACAAAAGCAACTCACGCCCGTCGGCGTACATAGGTACGGTAGGGCGTGAGTTGCGCAGT
>R26__coassemble_815_pt1 | contig 17346 bp, 17 predicted proteins | sample R26__metabat2_low_PE_037 | metagenome-assembled genome bin R26
CCTGCCATACAGCGGCTATGCCTATGCCGAAGCCTTTCTGGATGAAAAGCAGGAGGCCTGGATTAATGCACATGTGAATGCCTACCGTTTCTACGGCGGCGTTACCCGTATCCTTGTACCGGACAACCTCAAGACCGGCGTCATTAAGAACACAAAAAACGAGACCGTCCTGAACCGCAGCTACCGCGAGATGGCAGAACACTACGGGACAGCCGTTATTCCTGCCCGTCCCAGAACGCCGAAGGATAAAGCGTTCGTGGAGGGTTCTGTGGGCGTTGTTTCTACATGGGTCATTGCGGCGTTGCGGAACAGACAGTTCTTTTCTTTAGCCGAGTTGAATGAGGCGGTTTCAGAAAAGCTCTATGAGTTCAACCACAAACCGTTTCAGAAAAAAGAGGGCAGCCGTGCAGCCGCGTTTGAGGAAGAAAAACCATTCCTTTTGCCGCTGCCTGCTGTACCTTTTGAACTGGCAATGTGGAAAGTAGCCACAGTCCAGTACAACTACCACATCTCTGTAGATAAGCAGAACTATTCTGTACCTTACGAATACATTAAGCAGAAGGTTGATGTGCGTCTCACTTCACATACGGTTGAGGTCTTCTTCGAAGGCAACCGAATTGCCTCTCATCCGCGACTGTACGGCCGCTCCAACCAGTATAGCACACTTGAGACACATATGCCTCCCGACCACCAAAAATATTTACAATGGAACGGTGAACGTTTTCTACATTGGGCTGAGCAGATTGGTGAGAACACCGAGGTTGTCATTCGCCATTTCCTTACGATGTATGCGGTGGAGCAGCAAGGCTATAAGGCCTGCATGGCACTGTTGAAGCTGACCGACAAATATCCTCCCGAGCGCCTGGAAAACGCCTGCCGCAAAGCTCTCTCCTACACGCCGCAACCCAGCTACAAGAGCATACAGTCCATCCTGAAATCCGGACAGGACAAGCTCCTGCTTGACGAGCCGGAGCCGACAACGAAGAAAGCTTCGCAATACAGCTTCACGCGCGGCGCTGACTACTACAGGAGGGACAAATAATGCTGACGAATGAAACAACATCCAAGCTTCATGAAATGCATCTGGGTGCTATGGCAGAAGCTTTCACCGTGCAAATGAACGATTCACAATACAATGGGCTATCCTTTGAAGACCGCTTTTCTATGCTGGTAGATGCCGAATGGACACGGCGAAAAAGCAACCGATATCCGGCGTTCTTTATAGGGATGGAGATGTACCTCATTATGCCCGTACGCGGCAGTCGGTGAAAATCTCCAACGATGCAGTCGTTTAAAAGACTTTCCACTTGTATCGCCTTCTTGTATTGTAGCTATTTTTTGGCTTCCCGCTTTCACAGCAAAGATATCATTTCCGTTTGCATGGTGAAGCACATCGTTTTTTTCAAACCAGTACTCTACTGTAAGTTTCTTGGGAAGACCTCGAGCAGGAAACTGAAGCTCGCCATCTACTGCAAAAGCGTTCGTTGTTGGCCATTTCCTTGATAGAATATTGTCCGCATTAAAGAGACTATGCCGCTCCCAATCAAACGAGAGATTTTCTACATCTCTTACAAAAAGATCTTTCAGAATCCCAACCATAAATCCTCGTTCTCTGAATTGCGGAACCCCGTATGCTAACGCATTAGCTATAGTATCATCGATTAGATAATTGTTTGCAGAAACTTTCCTCTTCATTTCATTGTAAAATGGGCGATGCTTCTCTGTCCTCACAAGCCCTTTTACGTTTTCAAAGAGGAAAAAATCCGGCTTACAACGGCAAATAATATCAAAATAGGTTTTGGTTAATCTTCCGTTCTTTCCGTTCACACCGGCATTCTTTCCTGCAACAGAAAAATCCGGACACGGAGGACCCCCAATAAAACCAACTAAGTTTCCTTTTTTTCGTTCTTGCTCAATAAGCCTAATAAGTGTCTTTTTCCCGCGACGTTTAGCATATCTCTCGGCACTATCATTATGATACCCATAAAGTGGTGCAGCTATCTGCATTTGTTCACGAGCGTTTCTGTATGCTTCCATGAAGTTAGAGTCAAACTCGTTTACAAATACGATGTTATAACCGTTTCTTTCAAAAGATAGATCCAATATTCCAATCCCTGAAAAAAACGCAAATACCGAGATTCTCTTTTTCATAAGAGATACATTCCTTTACTGGGTGAATAATAACTATGCGCCTTCCTATTTTTCGACGCCTAAAACCAACATAAGATTTATATCATCCAAATTGGGACGATCAGATTGTCGCTGTCGAAGGCGCTGAATTTGTCTGCCATGCAGAGGACGGCTCCGGTGCCGAGCTGGAGGGGGGACTTGTCGATCACGTGGAAAACGCGGGTCAGGCGCTTGTCCGGCGTGGCAGTCTTTTTGATCTCCAGCGGGCAGAGCTTGCCATCGCCCTCCAAAATGATGTCGATCTCCTTGGCATCGCGGTCTCGGTAGAAGTAGAGATACGGCTCCAAGCCGGCGTTCTGATAGCTCTTCATGATCTCCGATACGGTGTAGTTTTCCAACAAAGCGCCACTCATGGCACCGCTCTCGGCTACCTCCGAGGAGGACCAGCGCGTGAGATAGCAAACGAGGCCGGTATCATAGAAATAGATCTTCGGCGTCTTGATCGTGCGCTTCAGCACGTTATTGGAGTAGGGATGCAGCAGGAAGATGATCCCCAGCGTTTCGAGAATATTGATCCACGCCTTGGAGGTCTGGATGTCGATATCAGCGTCCTCCGCCAAGGCGTTGTAATTGAGAAGCTGGGAGCAGCGGGCAGCAACGGCAGTGACGAAGCGGTTGAATTTCAATGCGTCCACATTGCCGGAGAGCTCTCTCACGTCCCGCTCCACGTAGGTGGAGAGATAAGACGAATAGAAGACGTTTCGATCCGGCGTCTGGCCGCTGATAAGACCTGGCATGGAGCCGCGCCACAGGCGCTCGAACAGCTCCGGTGTAGTGACAGGCTGGATCTGATCCCGCTCTGCAAGCAGCCGCTCCATATCCGTGGTAAACGGCACACATGGGGTTCCGATAATCTCCCGCTGGGACATGGGCGACATGTGCAGCAACGCCACGCGTCCGGTCAGCGATTCCTGCACGCCGCGCATGAGTCGGAAGATCTGCGAGCCGGTCATCCAGAAGTCGCCGGGGTTGTGATGCTCGTCGATGTGGATTTTGATATAGGTGAACAGCTCCGGGGCGTACTGCACCTCGTCGATCAGCACCGGTGGCTTGTGAAGCTGCAGAAACAGGGCGGGATCGTTCTTCGCCATGTCCCGCTCGGTAAGGTCGTCCAGCGTCACGTACTTGCGGCCGATATTCTCTTTTTCCGCCAGTTCCCGCAGCATGGTCGTTTTGCCTGCCTGCCGGGGACCGGTCAGCAGGATCGCAGAGTAGGATCGGCTCAGCTCCAGAATGCGGCTTTCCATATGTCGGCTGATGTATTTCATAAAGCACCACCTGTAAATGCGTAGTTTGCGGCTATTTTTGATTCTGCATCTATTATAGCCGAAAGCATCTTGGAAGTCAACAGATTTGCGGCAGATTTTTATACAAAAATAAAAGTTGCCGAAATTGTTCCATGCTGCGTCAGCCCTATTTCTTTGTCTACTGCGACGCAGAAAATGAGTGTGGAATGTCCGAAACTGACTTGACTTTCCGGTGGAAGAGAGCTACAATCCAAACGCTCCCGGGGTCGCGGCGAATGCCGCATTCCACGGGAGCGTTTTCATACGACCACATGTTTGACCACAACCGCCTCCGGAGGACGTGGAGACAGCGGAGAAAAGAGCGCCGGAGAGCAAGTTTTCCGGAGCGGAAAGGGTCAAATGGTTTTCATGCACATGTAACACCAAGTTCGAACGCCTTTGGGACCACGAGGCCGCTGGTTCGAGACCAGTCACTCGGACCACCGCTGTGAGTCGAAAGACTTACGGCGGTTTTATGTGTTTTTCGGCTTTTTTAGAACACAAAAACAGGGATACGGAATATTTTTTAAGAAAAAGATGGAAATTTAAAAAAAGATGTAGTATAATACAAAATAGTGTCTAAAATACAAAAAAGGGGACGAATGAAAATGCAATCAAGAGAAAAGCTCAGCAGCAGACTTGGCTTTATTTTCCTGTCTGCCGGCTGCGCAATCGGCTGCGGTAATGTCTGGAAATTCCCGTGGATGTCCGGACAGTACGGCGGTGGCGGATTTGTTCTGATCTATGTGATCTTCCTGCTGCTCCTGGGTTTGCCCGTTATGACCATGGAATTTGCAGTTGGTCGCAGAGCACAGGCAAGTCCGATCCGTATGTATCAGAAAATTGAAAAGCCGAAGCAGAAATGGCATTTCCACGGATATCTGTCGCTGCTTGGCAACATCGCACTGATGGCCTTCTATACGGTCGTCACAGGTTGGATCATCTATTATTTTGTCCGTTTCCTGACCGGGAAGACAGCCGACCTCGGCTTTGTTTCCATGATTACAAATCCGGGTGTAAACGTTACCTATCTTGCAGTTACGGTCGTTGTTGCGTTTGCAATTCTTTGCTTCAAGCTGCAGGGCGGTCTGGAGCGTGTGACAAAGTACATGATGTCTGCACTGCTCGTCCTGATGCTTGTCCTTGCGGTCCGCAGCCTTACGCTTCCCGGCGCAAAGGAAGGCATGAAATTCTACCTGATTCCCGACTTCTCCAAAATCAACGGCAGCGTTATCGTCGGAGCAATGAATCAGGCGTTCTTCACTCTGTCTGTCGGTATCGGCTCTATGGCGATTTTCGGCAGCTACATCGGCAAGGAACGCTCTCTGATGGGCGAATCCGTGAATATCATTGCACTGGATACCTTTGTTGCACTTATTGCAGGCGTGATCATTTTCCCGGCATGCTATACATATAATGTAGAAGTTTCTGCCGGTCCGAGCCTCCTGTTTGATACCATGGCTACGGTATTTAACAACATGGACGGCGGACGTTGGTGGGGCACGATCTTCTTCCTGTTCATGGTCTTCGCTGCAATGTCTACAGTCCTTGCAGTATGCGAGAACATTCTTGCAATGCTGCGTGAGCTGACCGGTTGGAGCCGTCCCAAGGGCTCTATCGTCTGTGCAATCGGTGTTTTCTGCCTGGCACTGACAACTGCATTGGGCTTCAGCGTGTTTACCTTCCAGCCGTTCGCAGAAGGCAGCACATGGCTCGATTTCTGGGATTTCATCGTTTCGAACAACATTCTGGCAATTGGCTCTCTGATTTTTGCTCTCTTCTGCTGCTACCGGTTTGGTTGGGGCTGGGACAATTTTATTGCAGAGGCAAATGCCGGCAAGGGCATGAAGGTCAAAAACTGGATGAAGCCGATCTTCAAATTTGTCGTACCGGCTGCAATCATCTTTATCTGGATCTACGGTCTTGTAACTTTCAGTTGGAGATAAATTTTAGAACCGCCGCAAGTTTCGTGCTTGCGGCGGCTTTTTCAATCGCTTGCGAAATCCATGCTCCCGTGGTACAATTACCGACAGAAAACGACAGTGATCGGAGGTGCGTGATTTGAGTACGTCGGTACGGAAAAAAACAAGAGATCTAATCATTATCGCTCTGATTTATATTCTTGCATACGGTGTCGGATATGCTGTTTCTCTTGCGGTAAATCCGATTTTGCTGCGGCAATTCCTTTTTGATATTGCGGCGACGGTTGTGACCTTTATCTTTTCCGTGGCTCTGCGCAATTCCAGTGTCTATGACATCTACTGGTCGCTGACACCGATGGTGCTGTCTGTCTGGCTGTTTGTTGAGAGCGGCGCATTTTCTGCATGGCAGCTTATTTTCCTTGCAGTATTTAATCTATGGTCGCTGCGCCTGAGCATCAACTGGATAACGGTGTTTACCGATTTTTCCTATGAGGACTGGCGGTACCGCAAATTTCGGGAGGAAAATGGTCCGTTTTTGTGGTTTATTATCAACTTTTTCGGTATTCATATGGTGCCGACGCTTGTGGTTTTTGCCGGAATGCTTCCATTATACGAGATTGCAAAGCAGCCGATGAATGCGCTTTGCCTGTTCGGCATTGCAGTAATGCTGTTCGGTATTGCCATGGAGTTTTTTGCAGATCGGCAGATGCATACTTTTCTGCATGGCGGAAAGCATGGAGATGTCTGTAAAAACGGCTTGTGGAAATATTCACGGCATCCGAATTATCTCGGCGAAATCTCTGTCTGGGCAGGCGTGTTTTTGACGATGCTGCCGTTTGCGCCGGAGAAATGGTATGCTGCAATCGGTATGGTATCGGTTATGGTGTTATTTAATGCGGTATCCATACCGATGATGGAAAAGCGGCAGCTCAGCAGACGCCCTGCCTATCGGGCGTACCGAAAAGAAACATCACGGCTGTTGCTGCTTCCGAGCAGAAAGTGAAAAAAGATTACACCGCAGAAGACTGATTGCTGTCTTCTGCGGTGTGCTTTTTATGAAACCATGTTAATAAAACTGCTCAGGCTTGTATAGCGCGAAACGTAGTATCTCGGAATTGTATAACGGTTTGCGCCGGTCCGGTAATCAGTGCTGCCCTTCATGAGCAGACCGAATAAATAGTGCTTCTGCGCACTTGTAATGGTCGCATTGTTATAAAGGCCTGTCGGATAGCAGATAACACAGGGCTGTTTTCCGGTTTTGCGGGTAATGACAAGCTGTGACTGCGCAAGCTCCCATTCGTTCTTTTCTGCGCTTAAAGTATCCAGATCCGGATGAGTCATGGTGTGGCTCTGAATGGAAACCAGACCGGAATCTGACATTTCGCGAATCTGCTCCCAGGTCATAAAGACCGGCTTCCCGACGTTATCCGGAATGACGAAGATCGTTGCTTTGACATGATATTTTTTGAGCAGCGGAAACAGCTCCGTGTAGTTGTCGCGGTAGCCGTCATCAAAGGTCAGAATGACCGGCTTTTTGTAGCTTGCAGCGTTGGGCAGGTCTTCAAAGAAGATGGGTGTATAACCGTTGTCTACCAGATATTTTAACTGCGCCTCCATATTGGCAGGGGAAACAAAAAGCTCGTCAATCTCGCTCCAGATGTTATCGCTGACAGCGTGATACATCAAAACGGGTACATTAATGCCGGCAGGAATTTTATTTACATTTGGCAGAGGGGTGTAATAAAGGTGCGCTTCCGCTTCATCGTAATAAGGTGTGTAGTCGAGCTTTTCGGGCAGAGCGCCGGCAGGAATGTACCAGTCCGTTCCGTCATAAACAGCGGTTTCGTTTCCACTCAGATATCCCAACTCCAGGTTGCCGCAGCGGATGCGGCACTGATAAGCGGCGCGGTCATCTGTGACGGTTGTTTCCACACGGAGAGAAGGGAAACAGGCAGTAAGATCGGACAGGCGAACCAGAGCGCTCTTTGCATTTGCAGGCGTGCCGTAGGTATGCGGAGGCTGAATGCCGTTAAATGTAACCGCATATTTTGATATACCCGGCGTGGGATCCGGGTCGGGAAGCTCGCCGGTTTCGCGCTGTGAGCCGTCGAGATATCTTCTCAGAATCTGCGCAAATTCCGCACGGGTGCAGGAAGCGTTCGGGGCAAGAAATGCTGCGTCACCGGATCGGGAGCCGACAAGGATTCCGGAAGCAACTGCCCAGTTGACGGCATCGCCAGCCCAATCGCTGACAGCGGAGCTATCGGCGAAACAGCTGAGATCGGATTTTTCCCGGCTTTCCGGCGCATCGTAACGGAAGAAAAAGGTGACGACCTGTTCACGGGTGGTCGGCTCGCCAATGCCGAATGATGTTGCACCTGCACCGTTCGTCAGACCCTGCGCGGCATCCCAGAGGATTGCATCGGTATACCATTCATCCGGCTTTACATCATCAAAGCGACCGGCGTATTCTACCGCAGTACCGCCGGCAATACGGTAGACGACCTGCGCAAGCATTTCGCGCGTTACGGTATCGCCCGGAGCAAATTCGCTATCGGAAACGCCCATCATAAGACCGTTTTCAAAACAGTAGCGTACGGCAGGGCTGTACCAATCACCTTCGCTGACATCCTGAAAGGGAAGTGTGTCTGCCGCATTGACGGGATATGCGCCCAAAAGGATAATAACAGTTAACAGAAGAGATAGAATAGGTTTTATCTTTTGCATTTTACAGTTTCCTTAAACTCAGAATCCAAGCGAGCTGAGCCATTGTGCAATTTTTTTGTCATTTGCTTTGTTCAGCAGCTTTCCTTCCAACAGCTTGCTGTTCGGACAGCTCGGAGCAAGCTTTTCGTTGGTTTTTCCCATACCGCTTCCGCCGGAGGTGGCAAAGGGGATGATCGTCTTTCCGGAAAGATCAAGGCTTTCCAAAAAAGTGTTGATAATGGTCGGTGCAATATACCACCAGATAGGGAAGCCGACAAAGATAACGTCATAGCCTGCAACGCTATCCGGAAGCTTTGCGATTTCGGGACGGGAGGCAGGATCTTTCATTTCCAGAGTGGTGCGCGATTTCGGGTTCAGCCAGTTCAGATCTTTTTTTGTATAGGGCTGTGCAGGAACGATCTCAAACAAATCGGCGCCGAGCGGCTCGGATAAAAGGCGTGCGGCTTTCGCAGTTGTACCGCTTGCGGAGAAATATGCGACCAAAAACTTGCTCATAAGAGTACCTCCTTGTTGTTTTTGCACTTTTATTATACCATATTTTAATCTGTGTGCAATGCCAGAAAAGACAAAAGTACTTGACGAAAAATGTGCAAAATGATATTTTTTATAATGTTCGGAACAACCTTTTGGCAGGAACGTCTATGTATTCAGGAGGGATGCAAAATGCGCGGAAAAAATAAATGTAAGATGCTTAAGGAAATCCGGCAGAAAATTGCCGATGAAAATGAAATACCTTATGTTACACGGGAATGCACCTATCAGGGCGAATGCAGCGGCACCTGTCCGAAGTGTGAGGTGGAGCTTCGCTATCTGGAGCAGCAGCTTGAGCGCCGGCAGAAGCTCGGGAAAGCCGTAACAGTTGCCGCACTTGCTGCAACAATGATGGTAAGCGCAACTGCCTGCCCGCTGATTCCGGAGCCGACTGCACCGGAAACTCCGACAGAAACGGAGGAGGTTCTGATGGGCGAGGTTGCAGAAACCTTTGAGGCTACGGAGGAAGTAGTTGAAGGCATGATTCCTGCGACGGAGGAAATTGAAGAGCTTGAAGGAGACGTCGCAGTGGAAACGCCGGAAAATGACTGTGAACCGAACTGCACCGATGGCAACTGAGCAGACTTTTCCGCTGATTGCGCTGTCACGCCTGCGTATGGAGATTGACGGCGAGGGCGTGACCACACTGGTTGCAGGAAGTGGCTGTCCGCTTGATTGCAAGTGGTGCATCAATGCTTCGGCGCTGAAAAAAGTGCCGGAAAATGTTTCTGTGCAGGAGCTTTTTGACCGCGTCAAATGTGATGACCTGTATTTTAGGGCAACCGGCGGCGGCTTGACCTTCGGCGGCGGAGAGGCGCTGCTGCATACGGATTTTATTTCCGGATTTCGCAGCCTGATCGGCAGCGAATGGCACTTATACGCTGAAACAAGTCTTGCCGTTGCAGAGAAAAACATCCGCACTGCAGCGCAGGTAATTGACGGATTTATTGTGGATGTGAAAGATATGGATCCGGAAATCTATCGCGCCTATACCGGCGGAAATGCGGAGGTTATGGAGCGAAATCTTCGCCTGCTGCTTTCGCTTGTCGGTCCGGAACGGGTATTGGTGCGTGTTCCGGTAATTCCGCAGTTCAACACGGAAAGTGACTGCGAAAAGAGTGTGCAAAGGCTCAAAGAAATCGGCATAACACGCTTTGACCGTTTTACATACCGCATAAAAAATGACGCCTGAGATCAGGTGTCATTTTTTCAGTATATCAGAGAAAATACGGTCAAATTCGGTGTCTGCATAGGTGCAGACGGAAGCGCAGTATTCATCGTAAGCGGCGAGTAGCTTTGCAGCCTCAGGTGAGAGAGATGCACCTCCTCCGTTTTTGCCGCCGGTGGTGGATATCAGCAATTTGAAGCCCAGCTTGGCTTCTGAGGTTTTGATGACTGTCCATGCTTTGGAGTATGCCATTTCCATGGAGATGGCTGCCGAACGAAGCGACTTTTCGCGGTCTACGCGGCGCAGAAGCTCTGCAACGCCCGGACCGAAGCATTTGCCGTCGCTGAAGATGCGGACAGTCAGTACAGGTTTGAATTTCTTTTCCATAAAGAAAGTATATCACAAATTTGCGCAATTCGTCAACTTTTTTTGTAAATTCCGTTGACGAAGTGGGCAGTTTGTGTTATTTTTGAGGTAGAATAACGAGAAGAGGAACGGCGTTCGCCATGGCGGAATTTGCAAAGGAACTGCATATCGGGCGCGGCGTAACGGCTATCATCGGCAGCGGCGGAAAAACCACGCTGATGTATACGCTTTCGCGTGAGCTTTCGCGCTTGGGCAGCGTGATTGTCACAACAACGACGCATATCTGGAAGCCGGAGCATTTACCTGTTACGCAGCAGCTCCGAAAGGCAGAAGGGATTGTCTGCGTAGGAACGCCGTGCAGCAACGGAAAGCTCAGTGCGCCGAAGCAGACTATGCAGGAGCTTGCACAGCTTGCAGATTTTGTGCTTGTCGAAGCGGACGGCTCGGCAGGAAAACCCTTGAAAGCGCACGCAGAGCATGAGCCTGTGATCCCCGGCAATGCAGGACAGGTGATTTGCGTTGTAGGCGCATCCGGACTGAATTTTCCGGCGCAGCAGAGTGTCCACCGTCCGGAAATCTTTTCCAAGCTGACAAACAGTGACATTGCAACGGTAACGGCAGTTGCAGATGCGCTGAAGGCGGAACACCTGTTTGACCGCCTTGTGATCAATCAATGCGATACGCAGGAAGCGGCAGCAAGAGAATTGGCGGCGAAAATGAACTGCCCGTTGCTGCTGACAAACCTGATAAAAGGAGAAATACTATGCGCATACTGATTCGTGGTGCCGGAGATCTGGCATCCGGAATTGCACTTCGGCTGCACCATGCAAAAATGCAGGTTATCATGACCGATCTGCCGAGACCGACGGCAATTCGCAGAACGGTCTGCTTTTCGCAGGCGATTTTATTCGGCAGCATGACCGTGGAGGATGTTACGGCGGAATTTGCCGAATCTGTGAAGAATGTGCCTGAAATTCTTGCGCAGGGGAGAATTCCCGTGCTGGCGGATCCGGAGGGGGCTTGCATCGCGCAGCTGAAGCCGGATGTGGTAGTCGATGCGATTTTAGCGAAGAAGAATTTAGGCACGAAGATCAGCGACGCGCCGTGCGTGATCGGTGTCGGACCGGGATTTACTGCCGGAACGGACTGCCATGCCTGCATTGAAACGATGCGCGGACATACGCTCGGCAGAGTCATTACGCAGGGCTCACCGATTCCCAATACGAATATTCCCGGACTGATTGGCGGCTTTGCAGGCGAACGCGTGCTTCGTGCACCGGCAGACGGTATTTTCCGTCAGGTGCATGAGATCGGCGATACGGTGCAGCAGGGCGAGGTTGCCGGCTATGTCGGCGATGAGCCGATGCTGTGCCAGATATCGGGCGTGCTGCGCGGCATTCTGGCAGACGGTACACCGGTATTTCGCGGTATGAAATCCGGAGATGTCGATCCGCGCGGTGAAGTATCTTACTGTAAAACGGTTTCAGATAAGGCGCTTGCAATCGGCGGCGGTGTTCTGGAAGCGGTTTTGCGTTTGTCGGAGGGACAAAAATGGAAGATGTAAAACTGACAAAGCTTGCAAAATGTGCCGGCTGCGGCGCAAAGGTCGGAGCGGGTGTTCTTGCAAAGCTGCTTGACGGCATCAAGGTGCATCAGGACCCGAACTTGCTGGTCGGCTTCGATAAATCTGACGATGCTTCGGTTTATAAGGTAACCGATGATCTTGCGTTGGTGCAGACGGTGGATTTCTTTCCGCCGATCGACGATGATCCCTACACGTTCGGTCAGATCGCGGCGACCAATGCGCTGTCGGATGTCTATGCGATGGGCGGCGAGCCGAAGCTGGCGCTCAATATTATGGCGATTCCCGACAATCTGCCGAAGGAAGCGGTGCATGCGCTTCTGCGTGGCGGATATGATAAAGTTTATGAAGCCGGTGCAATTATTACCGGCGGTCACAGCATTCTGGACGACGAGCCAAAATACGGTCTTGCTGTGACGGGCTTTGTGCATCCGGATAAGCTCCTGAAAAACTGCGGCGCAAAGGACGGCGATGTGCTGTTCCTGACCAAACCGCTCGGCATCGGCATTCTGACGACGGCTGCTAAGGCGGATCTTGTTTCCGAGGAAACAAAGCAGCTTGCAAAACGTCTGATGACAACGCTCAATAAGGGTGCACGCGATGTCATGGTAAAATACCGTGTACACGCCTGCACCGATGTGACCGGCTTCAGCCTGCTGGGGCATGGACTGGAGATGGCGCAGGGAAGCGATATGGAGATTGAAATCGATACCGCTGCCATTGACCTGATTGAAGAAGCAAAGGGCTTTGCCCAGATGGGTATCCTGCCTGCCGGTATGTACCGAAACCGTACATTTGCCGAGGAATGGGTCGATGCCGGCGATGTTCCGCTCGCAATTCAGGATATGCTATATGATCCGCAGACCTCCGGCGGCTTACTCATTGCGGTCGATCGGGAGGATGCCGATGCGATGTATGAAGAGCTGAAATCGGCTGTTCCGTCTGCACAGCGCATCGGAACGGTACGGAAATATCGCGGCGGAAAAAGAATCTATCTGAAATAATAAGGAAGGTTTGAACCATGGAAACCAGAGGAAGACGCGTTCATGCAATTGAAAAGTCTATTTTCCTGCTCGATTGCTTCTGGGAAGCACGTCAGCCGCTGTCTCTGCGTGAGTTGGAAAAAAAGACCGGATGGGCAAAAAGCACCATTCACGGTCTGCTTGCTTCAATGTTGGATTCCGGTGTTGTTGAGCAGAACTCATCAGATGGGAAATACCGCTTGGGATACCATCTGTTCGAGCTGGGCAGCGCAGTGAATCAGAGCTGGGATGTGCCGCAGATTTGTTCGCCGCAGCTGCAGAAAATCGTTGACAATGTCGGGCAATCGGCATATCTTGCACGTTTGTCCGGTGATGAGCTGATTCTGGCTGTTTGCGAAGAGCCGCACATCGGCTTCCGTATTGTCTCCGAGGTCGGAACGCGCCTGCCGCTGCATTGCAGCTCTCAGGGAAAGGTAATTCTTGCCAACCTTCCGAAATATGAAGCAAGAAGACTGCTTGAGAGGCAGGAACTCAGAAAATACACGGGAAATACGATAACGGATGTTGAAAAGCTGCTTGCCGACCTTCCGAGGATCAAGCTTTGCGGCTATGCGGAAGAAAATGAGGAGTATACGGTTGGCTTGAAATCCGTTGCCGCGCCGATTTTTAACCGCAACGGTGAGTGCAGCTATGCAATCGGCGTAATCTGCATTGCAAGCATAGCTGACGAGGAATTCCTGAAAATGCGGGAAGCGGTAAAAGCAGCAGCGCAGGCAGTTACCGCAGAATTGTGCAAATAAAAATATAGAAATCAGCCGGCGGATGAAGTTTTCATCTGCCGGCTGAAGTATTATTCAGAGAATGGCCATTCCAAAATGACATAAACGGTGTTGCCGATGATCTTCATACAGCCGCTGTCGGGATAAGCGGACAGCGAGGACAATTCCTGTGCGTGTGCCGCAATCTCAATGTCATTGGCATAGCGCACGGAAATGCCGTGATAGTTTGCAAGGAAGCTCAGACGGGAATACTCATTGATCTGTGCAGGCGCACCGGTTCTTGCTCCGTAATGGAACGGCGTCACATAATAATTGTCATAGAATTTGGCATCGGTGATCGTCTGACCCACAAGGAGAATGTCCATATTATCATTATAACCGTCTAAAGAGCGGATGCGTGTAAACATGGAGGTAAAATAGTTTTCAGCCTTGCGGTTTGCGTAGTAGACCGATTGATAATTCCCGTTGCTTTGCCATGCATAGTTTGCAGCGGAAGCAAGAACAAGGAGTATGGCAAGAACGGACACCGCTTTTTTCAGCAACGGCTTGCGGCACGGAAGCTGTGCAAGCAGGACAAGCGGAAGATAAAATACGGCGATCAGACCGAAGCACATACGGGTATACAGTGCGCTGTTTCCGCCGAGCAGAGTGATTGCATTTGCCGCGACCGGCAGCAGGAGGAGGAACAGGCAGGCAAGCAGAATTTTGCCGACGTTCCGCTCTCTCCAAAACAGGATCAGCAACAGGATGGAAAGGCCGGTCAGTACCAGCATGGATGCGCGCACGAACAAGGTGGAATTTACGCCGCAAAACTCTTTGAACGGGAGAAGGAGGAAAGCGGAGCAGGCACTGATAAGCTGCTGCGGAAAATCCTTCAGCGAGCCCATCTGGTCAATGCCCTGATAGCTGCTCAGGCTGACATCCTTAATTGCAAGCAATGCTTTCAAAATCAGCGTATAAAGCAGATAGCTCAGAACAAGCGCTGCAAGTGCACGCAAAGCATCCAGCAGGATTTCCTTAAAGGTGCTTTCTTTTTTCAGACATTTTCCTAACAGAGTGAGCAGAAGAGCTGCCGCAAAAAACGGCAGATATGCCTGATAAATCCCGAGGGAGCAGGCTGCCAGAACAATTGCAGCGAAAAATGCTGCCCAATGCCGTTTTTTCAGCAAATACGCAGCTGCAGCCATCAGAAAAATTGCAACGGAATAGTAATGAATGGTAAACTGGAAGAACATCATAGCGCCGATCGGTGCAAAGGTTGCAGTGATCGCGGCAAGGGAGAAGCAGGACCATCTGTTCTTTAATTCGAAAACCCGAACCAGTACGGCGGATGTAAATGCAAGAATGATCAGTGCAGCAACGCCGTTAAAAACGGGAACATTAAAAACGCCCCAGATTCTTCTTGTCAGCTCGCCGAGGAGATACAATCCCCATCTTCCGGAGGAAAGACCGGTGCCGTATCCTTCGGGAAGACAGACAATCATGTCATTATTATTGATGTTATTGACAAACAGGTACAGATAGGAAAGTGTACCGAATATCGCAGTCGCAATCAGACACATCCGCGTTTGACTGCTTCGTAAAAAACAGTAAATGCGGCGGCGCAGGCTTGTAATCTGTTTCATATAAGCTCCTAAAGTGATGAGTTAATGCTATTATAGCTTTTATTCCCGAAAATTGCAACCGACGGAAAAAAAGATTGCCGGAACGGCGATGATTATATATAATAGAGAAGAAAGAGGTGAGCCAATGGAACTGATTGATAAGATTCTTGCATATCAGCCGGGCAATGAGCAGGAGGAAAAGGACAAGCAGCTGATGCTGGACTTTCTGAAGAATAATCCGGACGCATTTCTGCGCACAAACCGTATCGGACATATGACGGCATCTGCATGGGTAACGAATCGGGAACGCAATAAGGTCCTGATGGTCTATCATAATATTTATGATTCGTGGTCGTGGTGCGGCGGTCATGCAGACGGTGAAACGGATCTTTTGCATGTTGCGCTGAAGGAATGCAGAGAAGAAACGGGCTTGACACATGTGCGCCCTGTTTCGGAGGATATTTTTTCGCTCGAATGTCTGACGGTGAACGGACATGAAAAGCGTGGCGCATATGTTTCCAGTCATTTGCATCTGAATATCACATATCTTCTGGAGGCGGATGAGAACGATGCGCTTGCCGTCTGTGAAGGAGAAAACAGCGCTGTCAGATGGTTTACTCCGGAAGAAGCACTGCAGGCTTCTACGGAGCCGTGGTTCGTTCAGCGTATTTACCGAAAGCTGAATGAACGGCTAAAGCAATTTCCGAAAAAGTGATTTGCTTTTCCGCCTGTGTTATGCTATAGTGAATGAAAAGATGTATATCCGGAGGAAAAAATGGACAAACGGTTTTATATTTCGGTTGCCGGTCTGACGGTTGAAATGAATTACATCAGTGAATCTACGCTGAAATTCTGTGAGGATTATCTTGTTGATCCGCCGCAGGAAAAAGCAGATATTATTGCCGCGACCAGTCCGGAGAAAATTGATGAGGAACTGAAAATCGCCGAGGGCACGCCACGAAGAAGAGATGCTGAGAATCTCAGCCTGTTCCGTGATATTGCGGAAAAATCACCGAGCTTCGGCAGCTTCCTTTTCCATGGCGCTTCCATTTCCTATGATGGAAAGGCGTATCTTTTCGGAGCGTTGAGCGGCACGGGAAAAACAACGCATATCAATCTCTGGATGAAGTATCTCGGGGAGAAGGTGCAGATCGTAAACGGGGATAAACCGCTTCTGCGCGTGCGCGGCAATGAAGTGGAAGTCTGTTCCACGCCGTGGGCAGGGAAAGAAAAAATGCAGCGCAACTGCATTGTTCCGCTGCAGGCGATTTGTATGATTCAGCGCGGCGAAACCAACCGTATTGAGCGTGTCGATCCGAAGGACTATATGCATCTTATCATGCAGCAGGTGTATCTGCCGCGTAATGCCAAAGCGCTGGGCGAAACGCTCGATCTGCTTGACCGCGTTCTTCAGACTGTGCCTGTGTATTTGCTGCATTGCGATATTTCCGAGGATGCCGTGCGCACGTCCTTCCCAGCGCTGACCGGTCAGTCCTATCCCAACAAATAATTACTACATAAAAATGGAGTCAGACACAAATATCACAGCCGCATAAGGAAGTATTTTGATAAAGTTTAACCCGCCGAAGAGGATTCATTTCCTTTTCGACGGGTAATTCTTTTTGCTCGACAAATGAGTAGGCAGTTATCTTTCTATCTTTTTAAAAAATAAATAATATATCATAATGCCATTTATTATAAAATCGTAAACTCGTAATCTATCAAATAAAATTATTGTTGATATGATAGATACTAACACAATCCCAACACTTATTATTTTAGGGAAAATACCACTTTCTTTAGTTTTCCATGTGAAATACGCAAGTATTGGAGAACAAAGAGCAAATATAGTCCACCCAATAATAAATATATTGCTATAAACACCTTTTGAAATAAATGCTACAAAATAATAAGTAATTAACATTCCAATACAAAATGGAAGTATATTTAACATTGCTTTCTTTTTTGTCTTACTATATATAGATATTAATACTCCAAATAATATCCAAATTGCCATCTGTGAAAATATATTTCCAAGATTTGAAGTATATATATCTAACAGCCTACTAATGATACCTAATATAAGTCCTATCAAAAACATACTTGCAGGATTTAAAATATATTTTTTCATATTACATCTCACTTTCAAATTTTAATTGAACTAAACCGCTAACGCGGTGGTAATCGTAGCTTTTTCAGCATTCTCCA
>R26__coassemble_829_pt1 | contig 17119 bp, 17 predicted proteins | sample R26__metabat2_low_PE_037 | metagenome-assembled genome bin R26
TTTTTTCCAAAGTGCTTATAGTCTTCATATCGTTTCTCCTTTTCAAAGCATCTTTCCTTGCTCTCATAATGGCGGTATAATGCCGATTTGCTTAGCCCCAGTCCTGCGGCAAAGTCTCTCAGATTCGTGCCTTTATATCCGTTTTCTACAAAGCTGACAAGCGCAGCATCAAGAATTCTTTTCTTCGTAGTATTTCCCATAGCAATCTCCGTATCATTGTGACCAATTGGACACATTATATTATAGTGACCAAATGGTCACGTGTCAAGATATTTCACGGATTTGTTACAAATAGAAAACGGCGGCAGAGAGCAATCCCCGCCGCCATGAGTCCGTTATGCATATATCAAATCATTGTTAATGATCTCCGTTGCTGTTTCCCGTACTGCGTTCATCCGCTGCACCCAAAGCATCTGATCTTTGGCTTTGAGCGTTTCCGTGATGCCTTCCTTTTCGGCAAGTTCTTTTACCAGCCGAAAGAAATTGCTTGTCTTACGAATTTTTTGCAGCCTGTCAGCGTGCCGAAAAGGGTTTTTCGACACGCTGTGCAATATGCCGGTGGCATATTGCCATCCGGCGCTTCTGCCGGACGCTCCTTAATCTGCGCTCTGCGCAGATGCAATCAAACTCTCTCACTCCGCCTTTTCAACCATCATCCCTCGATGATAGATTTTTGGGGGGATATCCAGAATCAAATAAAAACACCAACAATGGCAAGAACCATCAAAGCAGCAAATCCAAGCGCTGCAGCCAGAGCCGTCAGACTGTTGGTCACACTTCCATTTCTGTCGGATACGCCGTATCCTTCAATACTCCCTGTTTTTGCACCGCAAAGTTCAACCGTTTTCATTTTTGTTACCCCCGTTTTTTATCTTTGTAAACAGAGTATAACAAAATTCAAGTCCCATAAACGGTACTTATAAATATAATTTCAAGGGATTATTCCATATCGAGTGCAAAAATATCCGATAGCGGTATTGTTGTTCCGTTGTCAAAAATAATTTGCTGCTCAACCGGGTCGATTCTGCGAAGTGAACCTGAAATTTCGCGATAGCTTCCACCCTCCTTGCAGGGATCCGGATGAAAGTAAACTACAAATACTTCGGGATGCTCTGAAATTCGTTCCTGAAGAAGTCGAAGCTTCTCATCCAAAGCAGATTTTTCGTATTCATCAAGCTCCGATTTTTCAACCGTCTGGCGTTCGATCTCCGACATAACGTGGTCCAAGCCCACAAGCGACTTGAATGGGGAAAACTGCGCTGCACGGTCTGATTTTGACATCGGCAGACGAATCTGTGAAACAGGGCGCGGCAGGTGAATAATATCATCGTAAGAATGATCCGTTTTATCAATTTTCAATGCCGCCACCCCCTATTTTTTATGCCCACCGATTTGTTCATTCCGTTCCATTGTCGTTGCGCCCTCGCACAAATCTGTACCTTTCAGAATTGCATTTTTTCCAAAACGCTTTTTAATATGAATCATCGCTTTTTGGCGGCGCCGTTCACGCTCTAAATTCTGCTCCTGCGCTCTCTTTGCCTCATAATCAGTAAACAAATCAAGCTGTTCATAAGATTGATTCTCCGCAAGTTTCCCCTCCGGAACAACATGGTTTGCAGAGATATTCAGCCTTCTGATGAGCAGGGTCGGATCGGTTACACGGTCAAAGATTTCCAATGCCGCATCCGTAATCAGTTTTGTTGATGCTGTTATCTGCGGTAAATTTGCAGATCCGTGTGCGTGCTTCGGAACATAACGCCCGTAAAAATCTTTGACAATTTCACCACGGTATTGCGCACTTCGCGTCGGATCGGAAAGGTTTTCAATATCGTAGCCGATCACAACCACAATCTGGTCTGAGACAAGTCCCTTCTCAACAAGGTCAAGCGAAAGAAGCTCTGCCATTTCGCGCAGCACAAGCTTTGCTTTCTCATTCGAATACGGCATTTTCAGCACCTGTCCGGAGCTGAGGCTGTTTGTTTCCGGGCGGTATGCCTTAATATCCGCTATGGTACAAGGCTCCCAGCCCCATGCATGGTCAATCAGAAGCTCGGCATTGACACCGAACAGTTTATAGAGCAGATTTTCTGAATAAAAATCCGACGGTTTCCCGATAGAGCACCGTGCGATATCTCCCATCGTAAACAAACCGTGTGATTCTAATTTTTTTGCATATCCCCTGCCGACACGCCAAAAATCCGTCAGCGGTCTGTGAGACCAGAGCAGCTTTCGGTAGCTCATTTCATCCAGCTCCGCAATCCTGACGCCGTCCTCGTCTGCCGGAATATGCTTGGCGACAATATCCATTGCAATCTTACACAAATAAAGATTGGTTCCGATACCTGCCGTTGCAGTGATGCCGGTCGTATGCAGCACGTCCCGAATCATTCGCATTGCCAGCTCGCGTGCCGTGCAGTTATAGGTTTTGAGATAGTTCGTCACATCCATAAATACTTCATCGATAGAGTAAATATGGATGTCCTCGGCGGAAATATACTTCAGATAGATGCTGTAAATATGCGCGCTGCACTCCATATAGTGCGCCATCTGCGGCGGCGCTACCACATAGTCAACCGCAAGCGCAGGCATATTTTTCAGCATATTTGCATCGGTCGAGCTTCCGACAAATTCATGATTCGGTGCAAGGCTTTTCCGCAGCGCATTGACCGCTTTCACCTTCTGCACGACCTCAAACAATCTGGCGCGTCCCGGAATCCCATAAGCCTTCAATGAAGGGGAAACGGCAAGGCAAATCGTCTTATCCGTTCGCGAGCTGTCCGCTACAACAAGATTGGTTGTCAGCGGATCCATACCGCGTTCCGCGCATTCTACAGAAGCATAAAACGATTTCAAATCGATCGCAATATAAGTGCGCTCCGGCATCGTCCGCATCCCCCTTTCATCATCTAAAGTGTATTATAATTTTCCCATCATTTTATGTCAATAGCCGCCAAATCAGATATCTTTCCCGCCTGTATAATATTGACAAGAGGCGAACTATTGGTGTAGAATATATTTAATAAAATTATGCGAAAGGGTGCATACAATGAGGCTTGCTGAATCTGAAAGACATATTATGGAACAGCTCTGGGAAAACGGAGAAATGACCGCAAAGGAAGTTGCTTTGGCACTCAATAAATTGATAGGCTGGAGTAAAACCACAACCTATACGATGCTGACCCGCTGCGAGGAAAAAGGCTATCTGCGCCGCGAAAATCCGAAGTTCCGCTGTATTGCTTTGCTGACTAAAGAAGAGGTCGCCCGTCAGGAAACGGATTCTTTGATTGAAAAGAACTTTGGCGGTTCTCCTGATCTCCTCGTTGCCGCTCTGATCGACCGAAAAAAGCTCTCCAAAAAACAAATGGATGCTCTCTGGGATGCTTACCACTCGATGGAGGATGAGAAATGACGCTTTTGAGGATGACGCTATCCGGCAGTATCCTGATATTGCTCGTCTGCGTGTTTCGTCTGCTGTTTAAAGACAGAGTGCACCGCAGTGTATTTCCTGCGCTTTGGACACTGATTTCACTGCGAATGCTGATTCCCTATTATCTTCCCGTTAAAATAAAAGTTTCCGAAAACAGCCAAATTTCTAATCTTGCAAAACAGGCCGATACCATACAATCAGCCGTTGCCCGTGCGCAAACCTCTGTAGAAGCGTCCGTGCCAAGCCTTGCCGATATTTTGTTGATCATCTGGCTTGTCGGCGCTGTAGTCTGTCTGCTTGTTTTTCTGGGATCGCACTTGCGCAGCATTCTGCGTTACCGCTTCTCTCTCCCGATCCCCAGCGGAAAGATAAAAGCAGGAAAGCTTCACGTCCGAATGCTGGATGGTTTGGACGGTCCACTTACCTACGGTATTTTCCGTCCGACAATTTTGCTGCCGACGGATTTCGATTGGAGCGACAAGAAAACCCTCAGGCATATTCTGATGCACGAAAAGACGCATATCCGCTATCTGGATCTTCCGAGAAAGGCTCTTTTGATTCTCGTAACTGCACTGCACTGGTTTAATCCGTTTGCATGGCTGATGCTTCGCCTTGCAGCATTGGACATGGAAATCAGATGCGATGCCGTCGCAGTCCGGCAGCTTGGAAAAAGCAAGCGCAAGGCATACGCCAAAACTCTGGTAAACATGGAGCAGCAGCGCTTTGATTTTTTGCAGGCAGGTTTTTCCTTCAATGACACGCTTACACGTCTGAAAGCACTGTCTAAAGCGAAGATTTCCGGCAGGATCAGCAGAAGCATTGCTGTTGTACTGTCTGCTTTTGTTGTTATATTCTGCCTTGCTCCGACCTTTTCTTCTGCCACTGTGCTGAGGCAGACATTCCAGACTGCCTTCGGTCCTGAATTCACGCCATTCGCCGAGACGACTTCTACCACCGAAGCAGAAACGGAGTCTCCGTCTGTTGCAGCACAAGAAGAAACTGCTGTAACAGAAGAAAATGACGCAGCAGTCGTTGACTCTGCGCAGGCAGGCGCAGAATACTCCTCACAAAGCGGTTATCAGAACTATGGGCATGATGAAACGATTCTGTTGCCGGATTCCTTTACCGTCGAAGAAACGCCGACAAATCAAACAAATAGCAGAAACTCTTCGAGCTACGATTTTTCCGGTTATTCATACGCACAGAATAAAAACATTTATGACATCAATAGTATCTATCAAAATGATCCGAATTATGTATATGTCATCCCTATTTACGGTAGTGAGGGGCCGCATTACGTGCCCCGCGACAGTGTCGGTCCGCAGCCGTGTATCCCGGGATATTCATATTATCCTTAAACAAAAGAAATTGCAGCAAAGCAGAAGTTTTGCTGCAATTTTTTTATGTGCTTCGATTATTCTTCCGCTTCCAAAGGAATGAAGGAGAATTTTGTTACATCAAACAGGCCAATGTCTGTCAGCTTGATTTCCGGAATGACCGGCAGGGACATAAAGCAAAGCGTCATAACAGGCTCGACCGTTCCGTTAATACCCAACTCGCTGTACGCTTTTTCATGCAGGGAGACCAGCTTTTCTTCGACCCATTCGCCGCTTCTGTCGCTCATCAAGCCGGCAATCGGCATCGGCATACTCTCTACGATCTTGCCTTCATTGACCAGAATAACGCCGCCGCCCATTTTTTCGAGCTCTTTCACGGCGAACTCCATTTCATCGTCGTTTACACCGGCAACGATAATATTATGAGAGTCATGCGCAACCGACAGTGCGACTGCACCGCGCTTAATGCCATAGCCCTTCAGGAAGCCGCAGGCAACATTGCCCGTCAGCTGATGGCGTTCTACAACCGCAGCTTTCACAATATCAATCTCCGGATCGAATACGAATTCGCCCTTTTCATTGCGCTTTACCGTGTCTACGGATTTCTTTGTGACAACGCCGCCGGGCATGATCTCAATCGTATTGACACGATCAGACTTCAAAACAACATGGAATTTCTCTTTGGAGAAATCCTTCAGATGTACACTGCTTCTGACCGCGTCAATGCTCTGACGGTGGATTTCGGGAAGATATTTTCCATCCTCGGCAACCAGTTCACCGTTGATCCATACCTTGCTTACCCGGAAGTCCTTGAGATCATCAAACAGGACAACATCTGCACGGTAACCGGGTGCGATTGCGCCGCGGTCATACAGGCGGAAGCATTCTGCGGCGTTCAATGTTGCCATGCGGACAGCCGTGATCGGATCAAGACCTTCCTCCACGCACATCCGCAGATGGTTGTCAATATGTCCTTCCTCCGAAATGGTCTTCGGCTGACGGTCATCGGAGCACAGCAGGCAGCGGCGGCTGTTTTCCTGCGTAACGCCCTTGACAAGATTTCTCAGGTCATGGCAGGCAGAGCCCTGTCGCAGCAGGACATACATACCGAGCGAAATACGCTCATTCATATCTTCAACGCTTGCGCATTCATGGTCGCCCTGAATTCTTGCGGCAGCGTATGCGGAGAGATCGTAACCGGTCAGTCCGGGAGAATGACCGTCAATGAGCTTTCCCGCATTTTTTGCGACCATCAGCTTATCAATCGTTCCGTCATCAAGATTGATAATGCCGGGATAGTTCATAAATTCGCCGAGACCGAGGATGTTGTCTCTGGTAATCGGCTCTTCCATTTTTTTCGCATCAACCGTATCACCGGCATGCTCAAACGGCGTTGCAGGTACGCAGGACGGAAGCATGAATTTAATATCCAGAGCCGTATTTTCCGCGGCTGCCATCATATAGTCCAGTCCCTTGATTCCGCAGACATTTACAATTTCATGCGGATCGGCAATGATCGTTCCAGCGCCGTGTGGAACAAGCAGTCTGCCCAGCTCTTCGGGGCTGACATAGGAAGATTCAATATGAATATGGCTGTCGATCAGTCCGGGAGCTGCATAGCGACCCTGAGCATCATATTCTTTTTCGCCGCTGTATTTACCGATACCGGCAATCTGACCGTCGGAAATTGCAATATCGCCCTCGATCACCTTTCCGGCAAATACGTCCACGACTTTACAGTTTTTAATTACAAGATCAGCCTTCGTTCTGCCGCCCGCAGTGCTGATTAGCTTCTTTAATTGTTCTTTTTTCATAATTTGCCTCCACTATGAAAGAATCTATATATATAAATAGCACAAAATCACGCAGTTTTCAAGCAGTTTTATCCTGATGCCGGATTTCGTTTTCTGCTTGCAATCTGCATCTTTTTCTATTATACTTGGTTTAATAAAATTTCTGAAGTCCATCTTAGAGGAAAATGTAATGACAAAACTGATCGAATGCATTCCGAATTTCAGTACCAGCGAGCAAATTGAGCCAAATGTATTTCAAGGCTTAGTTGCTACAGCAAATACAGTTGCCGGCTGCACCTTACTGAACACGCATACAGACGGTGATCATAACCGCTGCGTATTGACCATAATCGGCTCCCCTGCCGCAGTTGAGGAGGTTGCTTTCCGTCTGTGCAAAAAAGCTGCCGAAACCATTGACCTGACAAAGCATACCGGTAAACATCCGCGTATGGGCGCGACCGATGTGATGCCGTTTGTGCCAATGACGGGCACAACAATGGAAGAATGTATTGAACTTTCCAAACGCGTTGCAAAGCGAATTTGGGACGAATTGAAAATCCCCTCGTATTTATATGAAGAATCCGCGCTTTGTCCGCAGCACCGTAACCTTGCTGATTGCCGCAGAGGGCAGTTTGAAGGCATGCCCCAAAAGCTGCTCCTGCCGGATTGGGCGCCGGATTTCGGCGAACGTAAAATTCATCCTACCGCCGGCATTGTTGCAATCGGCGCAAGAATGCCGCTGATCGCTTTTAATGTCAACCTTGATACACCTGACGTTGAAATTGCAAAAAAGATTGCCAAAGCAATTCGCGGAAGCTCCGGCGGTTTCCGTTACTGCAAAGCGCTCGGCATTTTTTTGGAGGGGCGAAACATTGCCCAGGTTTCCATGAACATGGTAAACTATGAAGGTACACCGATTTATTATGCATATGAAATGATCCGCACGCTTGCAGAAGGCTATGGCGTCCGCATTCTCGGCAGCGAGCTGGTCGGTATGACGCCTGCAAAGGCATTGATCGATTGCGCCGAATACTATCTGAAGCTCGAAAACTTTAACTACAAGGATCAGGTCCTCGAAAATCATCTGATCGGAATGGAGTAACCCATGGAATTATCTGAATTATCTGTACGTAAATTTTCCGACCTTCTCGGCTCTGACGCTCCCGCTCCCGGCGGCGGAAGTGCCGCAGCTATCCACGGAGCTATGGGTGCCGCTTTGGATGCCATGGTTTGCAGTCTGACGGTCGGGCGAAAGAAATATGCAGATTTTGAGGCATTTGCATCTGAAATGCTGCCAAAAGCAAGCGATCTGAAAAACCGCTTCCTTGCAGCAATGGAAACCGATACCGCTGTTTTCAGCGCGTTCAGTGCAACGCTCTCCATGCCGAAAGACACGGAAGAAGAAAAGGCTGCAAGAACATCTGCAATGCAGGAAGCGCTGATACACTGCACGGAATCTCCGCTGACGATTATGGAGCTTGCGCTCGAAACGTTAGAGCTCACCGCGCTTCTGCTTGGCAAAACCAATGCCTCCGCTGTAAGCGATGTCGGCGTTGCCGCACTTTCCCTGCGCGCCTGCATTCAAAGCGCATGGCTGAACGTCGTCATCAACCTGAACAGTCTGCATGATCAGATTCTGATCGAGCATTTCCGTCAAAAGGGCATTTCTCTTTTAGAAAAAGCGCTGCCTCTTGCGGATAAGGTTTACGAATCTGTCCTGTCCTCCCTTTCCAAATAAAAAGCAGCTCCTCACGCTCAAAATCTGCGTGAGGAGCTTTTTCGTCAGAATGGCAGCAGCGGCGCAGAGCCGTCATCAACAGCGTTTTCCACTGCCTGAATTTCGACCTCGTAGCTGTATCCGTCATTGACGCGGACCGTTACCACATCGCCCACCGATGCGCCGAGAACGGCTTTTCCGAGCGGCGATTCCATGCTGATAAAGCCGGCATTCGGATCAATTCGAACTGTTGAAACGATCTGGATTTCCATCGTTTCATCGTCCTCGGGAAGATACAGCGTAACGCGGTCATAGAGTTTTACTTTGCCGATCATTGCAGGGTCGGAGGATTCTTCATCGTCAATGATCTGTGCTGTCTTGATCATATTCTGCAGATAGCGCATACGGCTGTCATTACGGCGCTGTGCCTGCTTTGCCGCTTTATATTCGTAATTTTCGCTGAGATCTCCGAATTCTCTGGTACGCTTGACCTCTTCAATGATTTTCGGTCTCTGATTGAGCCGACGATCTTCCAGCTCCGCTTCCATCAAAGCAATATCCTTTTTTGTTAATTTATCGTACATTTCTAACCCTTCCTTTATCCTTAATTCGGATGGCAATATTCAAAAATAATGATTGCGCCGTCGTTGATGGCTGTCTGTGCATCTTCGATGCAGCGGATTGTCCAGTCAAATTCCTGTATACCCCAAAGCTTTTTACAGATACGCATGGAAATCTGCTTGCGGTCCTCAAACTTATATGCAACAAAATGCGGACGCGTCACAAAATTTGTCATCAGATTTGTCAGCGCAAATGCCGCCGGAAATACAAGATCATGGCGCTCCTTCAGGAAATTGCAGGATAACTGCCCCCGAACGATATTCGGCTGATTTTTGCGCAGCCAGTAGAGAACTCTCGGGTCAAATGATTCTATGCAGAACTGCAAATCGGGATACTGGCGCAGCATTGCACAGGTTTTTCTGGCAAGTGCGGCGTGGTTTCCGTTCACGGGCTTGAGCTCAATAATCAGCGGCGTTTTCCCCGCAAACAGCGGAAGCACCTCTTCTAAATAGGGAATTTTTTCGTCGGTAAACTCCAGCAGCATTTCATTGAGCTCCTCTGCCGTGCAATCGCAGATGTTTTTATCGACGTTTGCAGTACGCAAAAGGCTTTCATCGTGCATAATCACAAGTTTACCGTCCTTGCTCAGATGAACATCCAATTCGGCACCATAGCCTTTTTCAACTGCCAGACGAAATGCGCGGAGGGAATTTTCGGGGATATGCAGCTTGCTGTCATGCAGTCCGCGGTGAGCATAGTGATAAGATGCCAGCAAAGACATTTTCGGATGCTTTCGCGCACCGATCAGTCCTAACAGGTACAGCGCAGCCGTTAAAAGCAGCACAAGCAATACAATCAAAACAATTATCATCGGTCAGTCCTCAACATCCAGCGCTTCCAGTCCGCGCTTCGCAATCGGCTTATTGTCGCCGTGCATAACAAACAGCATGGTAACAAACGATGCTGCTGCAAAAATTGCAGCATACGGGAACAGCGTTGTCATACCGAGTTTATCCATCAGGAAGCCCGAGAACATCGGCGTTACCGTCTGGGCTGCCATGCTCGCAGTATAATAAATACCGGTATATTTTCCGACATCGCCGCCCCGACACATCTCAACGACCATCGGGAACGAGTTGACGTTGATTGTCGCCCAGCCGATTCCGGCAAGCGCAAACATTCCGTTCATTAGCATTGTCGGACTGCTCTCGCGCATGAAACAGGCAATCAGGAATGCGGTGCTCAGCATAACGATGCCGGCAAGAATTGTCTTTTTTCTGCCGAGCTTCGACGAAATAATGCCGACAGGAAGATAGGAAATAATTGCCGCCGCCTGTGCAACGATCAGCGTCAAATTATAGTCCTTGTTCAAAATGCTGCTTGCATACACGGAATACTTTGATGTAACTGCGTTATAGCCCATAAACCACAGCACGATAGACGCGAGCAGGAAAACAAGACTGCGGCGCTCGGATTTGCTGAGCTTCCGCTTCTGTACCTTCTCCTCTTCTTCCGATTCGGAAATGCCGTAGCGTTTGCTCTCCTCGTGCATTTCACGGACAAATTTCGGCTCACGCACCTGCCAGAGGAACAATGCCAATGCAATAAGCATAATCCCTGCGATCACGCTGAAATAAAGCGTGTAGCTCATCATGGAATTTTTCACCGCACTTGTTGCAAATACCATGCCGAGCACCAGCACAACAATACCGCCCGCACTTCCCATCAGGTTGATCACCGCGTTTGCTTTCGAGCGCAGCGGCTTTATCGTGACATCCGGCATCAATGCAACTGCCGGAGAGCGGAAGGTCGCCATCGCGATCAGGACGATCAGCAGCAAGCCGATAAAGAATACCAGCGTCATCGGATTTTCTGCTGTCTGCTGCCATGCATACGCCTGACGGGCAGGAACTACATAATCGGTATAATGCGGATTCGTAAATGCGTTGCCGTCCGTATGCTTCTGAATATCTTTTTCTTCGGATGCGCTGAAACGGTCGGCAAGGAGATAGCTTTCTCCCGATACCGTTGTCGTTTCCCCGTCACGGAACACGAGTTGACTTGGGAGTGAAGAAAATTCTTCCTTTGAGAAAGTATCGGACAGAACAAATTTCTCACCGTCCGGTGTCTGAAGCTCAGCATCGGCTTCATTGTCATAAATCACTTCCAATGCCGCCGGACTGTCAATATCCGTTACCTGTGCAATATTCTTCATCTGGATATTATCCGCAAAAGAGAGCCCGACAAAGGCCACTGCTGCAATCAGCGTTCCGATGAGAATAAACGGCGTGCGCTTTCCCATTTTGGAGTTATGACGGTCGGAAATCGCGCCGAAAAGCGGCAGCATGAACAGCGCAAGGATATTATCCAGCGCCATAATCACGCCTGAAGCCGTTTGGGAAAGGCCGAATTTGTTGGTCAGGATCATCGGAATGGTGTTATCGTACGCCTGCCAGAATGCGCAAATCAGAAAAAATGCGAAACCCACAAAAATCGTGCGCTTGTAATTCAATTTCATCTTTCTCTGTCTCCTGTCATTTCGTTTAGAAGTGCGCGAATATTCTCATATATGTATGTCGGTTTTTCCGGATTTTCGTCAACATCCTTCATCGTACTTTCGCCGGAAAGCACCAATGCAGCGTCGATGCCGGCGCGAATTCCGCAGGCAATATCGGTATAAATGCGGTCGCCGATCATAAGCGTTTCCTTCTTCGAAAAACCGCATTTCTTCATTGCAAGCAGCGCCATCTCCGGCTGCGGTTTTCCGATAAAAACAGGGCGTCTGCCGGTTGCGCGGAAGAGCATTTCGCAGACAGAACCGCAGTCCGGCACATAGCCGTACCATGTCGGGCATACCCAGTCGGGATTTGCCGCAATAAAATTTACGCCCCGGTTGAGCAAAATGCAGGCATCCTCCAGTTTCTGGAACGTCAGCTCTGTATCGAAGCCGCAGACAAGCGCCTGCACATCTTCGCTCGGATGATCTGTAATGCGGAAGCCGGCCTCGGACAGCTGCTCACAAAACGAAGCTGTCCCAAACGCATACAGCAGCTTCGTGCCATATCCGTTTTCTTTCAGATACAGAATCAATGCATCTACAGAGGTAAGAAAATCGTCTTTCCGCGTTTCAATACCGAGCCGACGCATTTTCTCAATATATGCCGATACACTGCGCGAGGAATTATTGGTCAGAAACAGATATTTTCCGCCGATGTCTCTGACATATTTCAGAAAATCAACCGTTCCGTCAAACAACTGCTCGTCCAGATAAATGGTTCCGTCCATATCCAGCAAAAACAGCCGTTTCTCCGCTAATGGCGAATGATGCACCGATTTTCATCCCCTTCCGCGTTCTGAAAATATTATATCGCAAAGGATAATTGTTCGCAAGCAGAATTCAGAAGAATCTGCGGAGCTTGAATGCATCCTTGAATTCAAAGAAATGCTCGAAAAATGCCGAACAGCGACCGATCAGCCAGCCGTTAATGAGGGCGCAGACGATCGTTCCCCAGTTCACGCCGACAAGCGTATGGAATGCGATCAGCGACATTGCGAGCGCGATCAGAAGACTTGTGCAGTCATAGAATGTTTTGAACTTCGGGATCCGCATATTGAGCTTCTCGGAAACCAGCTTGACAAAAAGCTCATAAACCTCCGGCGAAAGATAGGTATGGAACATGAGCGAAACGCCGATAGAACCAATGAACATACCAAGCACATAATATACGAAGCGCATCGGAAGTGTCGTCGGAAGAAAGGAGCCTGCAAGCATCAAGGCATCAAGCACCAGTCCGTAAAGCACCGCCGTAGCAAAGGACAGCAGATAGGTTATCTTAAACCTCCGGACAATCAGCAGCAGTACAATCAGTACAACAAACTGGAACACATATTCCGCCATTCCGAACGTAAACCATGACAGCGTCGTATACGCATTAACGATACGGTAAAGCAGATAAGCCGGCGCTACGACCATGGAAACGCCGAAATCAGCCTTTTCCATTAACACCACGCCCAGTGCAAGTGTAAAAATGCCGAACAGATAGGATAATTCCGTATAAAATGTTCTCTTTTTCACAGTGTCCTCCAGAAAAAACAGCTTTGCCATTTGATACAGAAACGGCAAAGCTGACTTTTCTATATTTTAACATTCATTTTCAGGTCTGTCAACTGCAGAATTACGCCCAGACAAACCAGATATACAGGTATCCGACAAGTACCGCTACCAGCGTAAACGGCAGTCCGATACGGAAAAACTGCTTGTTCTTCACCTCATAGCCTTCTTTCCGCAAAATGCCGATCGCGGCAATGTTTGCAGAAGCGCCGATCGGTGTAATGTTACCGCCCAACGTCGCGCCGGTCAGCAATCCGAAAAACAGCACATACGGCGTGCATCCCATGGCGCGTGAAATTCCTTCCACCACCGGAAGCATGGTAGCAACATATGGAATGTTGTCAATAAACGCAGACATCAGCACGGAGCCCCAGACGATCACGGTATAGACTACAAACAGATTCCCCTTTCCGAGCGTGACCATCTTTTCTGCAAGCCAATCCAGCACGCCTGCACGCTCTACGCCAGCGATAATAATAAAGAGCGATGCAAGCAGTAAAAGCGTCTGAAAATCGATCTCCCGAAGGGCTTGCAGTGCTTTCTTGCCGCCTTTGCTGCGAATAAGGGAATACAGTGCAGTAATTGCAAAAAACGACAGGCAGATATAGCCGTTGATGTTTTCCGGCATATTCGGAAGGAAGGAAGCTACGATCAGGCAGACAATATTCAGTCCAAGCAGAATTGTCGGCACATAGTCTTCAACCTTTGCGCCAACCTGTATTTCCGTTTTCTGGCGCTGTTTCCGGAAAATATAAATAATTACCGGCACCGTCGCAAGTGCGCCAAGCTCCACCGCCCAGAAAATGCTGAATTTCCCATTCATAAAGAAAAATTCGAGGAAATTCATGTCTGCATATCCGCCGAGCATGATCGACGTCGTATCGCCGACCAATGTTGCCGCTCCCTGCAGATTAGAGGAAACGGAGATGCAAATCAGCATTTCCACCGGCGAAATTTTCAGCTGCTTTGCAACTGCAAGACCGATCGGCGCAAGCATCAGAACGGTTGCCACATTGTCCATAAACGCGGAAATCACGCCGGAAAACAGTGAAAGCAGCACGACCACCCACATCGTATTCGGCGCAAAATGCAGCAGCTTTTCTGCCATCAGATCCGGCATTTTCGACTCGATGAAAAAGAATACCGTTCCCATCGTTCCGAAAAGCATCATCAGAACATTCCAGTTGATATTTCCCGCAGCGTCCTTCAGCGAAGCGAACACGCCGCCATCAGCCGTTACAGCTCCGAACACCAGGAAAAAAACTGCCGATGCCGCGGCTACCCAATGGCGTACCTTTGGAAGCGCAATCATTAAAACATACGTTACCGCAAAAGCAATTACAGGTATAATCATAGATTCGTTCCCCTTTTCATCGCAATCCGTCAGTGCAAAAAAAGAGACTTCCGCACTGACGTGCTAAAAGTCTCGTTCCTGAAAGCAGGCGCATGACCACCGGTCACCCGGGCGATTGTTGACCATGCGTAGAAAACTACTCCCCTTTAGTATTCACATTATATTCTAAATACCATTCCGTGTCAACGGCAATTCCAAAATATGTTTACAGGATTCCAAAATATGTTTACAGGATGTCCTCCATATAAATATTCTTAGGACGCAGACCGCAGGCTTCATAGAATCTCTTTGCCGATTCGTTGGTTGCCCAGACATTCAGCGTAACATGGTAGCAACCTTGTTCTTTCGCAAATGCTCTGACATACTCGTAGATCTTTTTTCCGATATGCTTTCCTCGCTGCGACTCGTCTACGCAGAAATCGTCAATATACAGTGCTTTATCTACGCAGAAAATACCATTTTTCGGGTAGTTCTGAAAAATGCAAAACGCATATCCGACAACGCCGTTATCGTCAGCAACAAAAATCGGTCTGACATCGTCACGAATGATCTCCAAGAGCTCTTCATCCGTGTACTTTTTTGTAGCCGGCGCAAAAATATCCGGTCTTAATTTATGATGATGCTCCGCAATCTGATAAAGCAGCTCGTTAATTCTCTTTGCATCGCGCGCTTCCGCTCTCCTGATTTCCATAGTGCCCTCCATTTATTTTTTTCGATTATATCACTAACAATCCCAGAATTTCAACAGAATAAATGATTATTTCGCTCGAAAAATATTCGTAGGAGGCGAAAGCAAATGAAACATAAAAAAATCATTCAAACAATAAAAAGCAATCCACCAAGCATTACCGATCCGCAAGGCAGCTATACCGGTCAGCCGGAAGATGAAGCAGCCATTCCCGTACAGGACGCAGATGATTTGTAATACAGATTACTTCCCTGCAGCATCCATATAAAAGCGGTCTTTGCTGCAGATACATAGTTCTTATTTTCACACTTGCATTTTTAGCCAACTGCTGTTATAATAACCAAGCAATATACGGAGTGGTATCGAAGTGGTTATAACGACCCTGACTCGAAATGGTTTGCCGCATTGGTCGTTTCGTCCGATGAAAAATCCCGTAAAAATAAGGCTTTTCGGGAGTTCAAATTTCACAATTTCATACTGTTCTTGCCTGTTTTTCTTGCATCTTGAAAAAATCTTGAAAAACGCAAAAATACATGGAGGGCTATCGAAGCGGTCATAACGAGAACGACTCGAAATCGTTTGACGTCCAAAAAACGTCCGTGGGTTCGAATCCCACGCCCTCCGCCATTCAATAAAACCCAGTCATATCAAGGCTTTTGCCCATATGACTGGGCTTTTCTTTTTTAGGCAAGTGTACAACGTGGCACATGATTTTTGGCAAGAACTTAAACCTGCCAAACGGTTGCCGATGTATCCGGAAGATGAAGTACATTATCCATAACATTTGCGGAAGTGATCTTCGATTTGTAGTCCAGATGACTGTAAATATTTGCCGTCGTACTGATGTCGCTGTGGCCGAGCCATTCCTGGATCTGCTTCATCGGAACATCATTGGCAAGCAGCAGCGAAGCGCAGCTGTGCCGGAGATCGTGAAAGCGAATGTGCCGCAGACCGTTTCTCTTCAAAATCTTGCTGAAGTTCTCCGTGACCGCATTGGGGTTAAAGATCTTTCCCATAGCATCCACAAAGATATAGCCGTCATATTTGTGGTTGTAGCAGTCTCCGCAGACACGCTTGTTTTCCTTCTGCTGCTCGATCAGTTCCAGAAGCTTTTCTCTGAAATGTCCAACCAACGGAAGAGAACGAAGGCTTGATTTCGTTTTGGCGCGATCCTCGCTGATGATCACAGATTTGCCGTCCACCTTCGCCTCGGTTACAATATGTCTGATGGTGATGGTATTGCGTTCAAAGTCGATCGCGTCCCATCTCAGGCCAAGCGCTTCACTTCGTCTCAGCCCGTAAAAAGCGGTCATCTGAATCAGCAAGGAATACGGATGATCCTTCGTCACTTCAAAAAGCTTCTCCAGCTCATCCAGCCGGTAGTAATCGGCGATATATTTCTGCTTTTTCGGACGCTCCACCTTGTCGGCGGGATTGAACGGAATGAGGTCCATTTTTACGGCATATTTCAGAGCTTTGTGAATATTTGCGTGTTCGTGGATCACCGTGCTGGCTGAAACGGATTTCAGTTCATGCAGATAGAAGCTCTGAATATGCTTGGCCTGAAGGCCGCCGAGCGTGAGACCTGTATCGCGGAAATACGGTGCGATCTTGTTTTTGACCATCTGCGTGTAGGAAGAAAAAGTCGTTTTTTCCACGGAGCCGCGAATGATCTCCAGCCATGTTTCCATGTAATCGGCAAACAGCATGTCTGCAGAGAGATCTTCATTTTTGTTGTTTTTCGGCGGTACGAAGCTTCTCCTCACATCCATCAGCATTTTTTCTGCACGGGTTTTGTTTTTCCTCGCGGGAAGTCCTGTCGGGATCCACGGCTGCTTTCGCTTGCCGTCGGAGTCTCTGTAATTCAGGACTATATAATAATAGTCGTTTTTTATTTGCAGGTGTCCTGCTACCATAAGCTTTACCTCCTTTGTCGATAGCAAAAAGAACGGGCACCCTTTCGGACCGTATTCATTATACGGCCTACCGGGATGCCCGTCCAATGTGCTATTTCAGTTCAAATGTGTTTTTTACGCTGTCGCTCCGGAATTACCCGCTGAAAGTGCATACCTGATCACGTTGACCTTCGGAACACGGTATGCGTTGCCGATCTTGATGCCGGGGATATATG
>R26__coassemble_901_pt1 | contig 16265 bp, 15 predicted proteins | sample R26__metabat2_low_PE_037 | metagenome-assembled genome bin R26
TGCCGATTCACAACTTTTCCTGTTTTGGGGATTGACTTTTAATAGTTAGTCTTTCAAAACCTGTCAGGTTTATAAAAATTCCTATATATTATACCACCATCACAAACACGATGCAAGCAAAGTATTCGAATCAATAATAAAAAATCGGTTGCATTTTCGCCCGAAAATGCTATACTGATAGCAAAATCGGGAAAGGAGGAAATTGGATGAGAAAAAGCATTCCGGCGGAAAAAATCAAAGCGCAGTTCAATCGTGAGAACTATAAGAAGCTGCTTTGGCTTTTACTCGCCGCATTTTTGATCAATCTGTTCGTTGAACTGCTTGCACGCCGTTCTCCGAACGATACCGTCATGTTCATTGTGCAATCTCCGCTTTTGTTCTTATACGGTATTCTCATTATTTTTTTCTCTCTTTCTTTTTCGCTCCTTTTCAAACGGCAAACTTTCTGGTTTGTACTGATTTGTGCAACCTGGATCGGTCTTGCGGTGACGGATTATATTCTTCTTTCTTTCCGTTCCATGCCGCTGACCGCTTCTGATATCTGGTTGATGGCTTCTGTCCGTGATATTTTTGAAAAATATCTTTCCCATATAGACCTAATCCTTTTAATGATCGGGATTTCCGCGTTGGTTGGCGGAATTGTATTGATCTGGAGTAAGGTTAAAAAATATCAGCGATCCTTTGGGTTTTCGGTATTCCATATAGTTTTATTATCTGTTACTGTATTTCTTGCCACCGTGTTATTATATCGCGGCGGGTATCTTGACCGTCCGAATCAATTTGACAATCTTCCCCGTGCATACCATGATAACGGTTTTGTATATTCTTTTTCAACAAGTCTTGTAACCGGCGGCGTAACTGAGCCTGAAGATTATACGCCGGATGAAGTGGAAGCCATCATTGACGACCAGCAGGAGCTGCCGGAAACGTCAAATAAAACACCGAATATAGTTTTTGTACAGCTGGAATCCTTTTTTGATCCGCATTATATGAAGGATCTGGTTTTTGCAGAAAACCCCGTTCCGAGCTTTGAATACATAAAAGAACATTATCCCTCCGGCTTTTTAAGTGTTCCGGCAATTGGCGCAGGTACGGCGAACACTGAATTTGAGATTCTTACGGGCATGAATCTAAATCATTTCGGTGTAGGGGAATACCCGTATATGACGATCGTCGATTCACGCTGTACGGAATCCATTGCATCCGTGCTTGGAAGCATCGGCTATAAAACGCACGCAATCCATAATAATAATGCAACTTTTTATGACCGAAACATTGTTTACGAAAATCTCGGCTTTGAAACGTTTACGCCGATTGAGTATATGAACGGAATTGAGCTGAATCCGCGCGGATGGGCAAAGGATAATGTCCTTACGCACGAAATACTCAAAACGCTGAAATCTACAGAAGAAAAAGATTTTGTCTTTACAGTTTCCGTTCAGCCCCATGGAAAATATCCCGCTGAGCCTTTGGAAGGAGCGCCGGTCATTCCGGTTTCCGGATTTGAAAATGAAGCAAGAGAAAACGGTTTTGCATATTATTTAGGACAACTGCGCGAATGCGACCTTTTTGTCGGTGAGCTGATTTCGGAACTATCAAAATATCCGGAACCTACGGTCGTTGTATTTTACGGCGATCATTTGCCGAGCTTTCATATCCAGCAGGAAGAGCTGCGAGCCGGTACAACGCAAACGACCGAGTATGTTCTCTGGGCAAATTTCCGCGTTGAAAATATTAACAAAGATCTGCAAACCTATCAACTTGGCGCATATGTGATGGATTTTTGCGGAATCCATGAGGGCAGCGTGTTCCGCTTGCACCAGACGAATCATTACGGAAATGACAATGATGCAGAATATCAGGATGCGCTCTCTGTCTTGGAATACGATACCTTCTATGGTGAAAACTATTTGGAGGAAAATAATCCGCTGTATCCGAAAATGCGCTTCGATGTGGAAGATATTTTGATCGATTCCGTGACAGAGGATCCCGAAGAGGAAAATGCCTACTTTATTGCAGGCGAGCATTTTACCCCGTATAGCAGAGTGATGCTCGACGGAGAAGTTCTGCAAACGGAATTTATCTCTGAAAATCTGCTTCGTGTTACGGACGCTGTTTTTGAAGAAGGTCAGAAGCTCTGTGTTGCACAGGTATCTGCAGCAGATGAACTTTTTGTTTTAAGCACCAGTCCGGAAACAGATATCCCAACAAAAGAGGAATGATGTGATGAGAAGCCTTGAAGAAATCCAAAAGGTTTTTACAAAAGACCGCTTTGCCACCGATCTGGCAAAGATACAAATTGTCGAAGCAACGCCGGAATTTGCGATCTGTGAAATGCCGATTACGGACAACCATCTGAATGCACGCAACACCGTAATGGGCGGCGCAATTTTTACACTTGCTGATTTTGCGGCATCTGTCGCTGCAAATGCGTATGCGGAGAATACCGCAACAATTACCTTGCACGCAGACATCACATATTTGAATCCGGCAAAGGGAACAAAGCTGATTGCCGAAGGGAAATGTATTAAACGGGGGAAGTCCACCACCTTGTATACCGTTACGGTTTCCGATGACCTCGGAACTATGGTAGCGCATGTTGATGTAAACGGATATGTGCTGCACAATACGCCTCCGGTTTCCGAAAAATAATTTCTTGACTTTCGCGATTAAAAGTGATAAAGTATGTCCAATAGAAAAATGCAGCGACGAAAACAAGTAGGTCTGCGAGAACACCTCAGAGAGCTGACGGTTGGTGCAAGTCAGCGGCAGTGCGCAGAGTGAATACCTTTCCGAGCAGCTTTCCTGAACCGACAGTAGGGGAAGCCGGATGCGTCCGTTACAGCGCAGGATATTTTCTTATCCGCTGAGACCCAATAGAGGTGGTACCACGGGATTTTTTGCTCGTCCTCTGCAATTTTTGCAGAGGACGTTCTGTATTTATAAGGAGAAAAAGAAAATGGTTATTATGGATTTCCTTGAGAAGAATGCACGACTGTACGGTCAGGATGTCGCACTTGTTGAGATCAACCCGTCTGATGAGCGCGACCGTGCAAAGACATGGCGTGATTTCAGTCTGATTGAAAATACGCGGCCCGATCTTCCGTATCGCAGAGAAATCACATGGGGACAGTTTGAGCGGCGGGCAAACCGCTTTGCAAATCTGCTTCTCAGCCGCGGCATTCAAAAAGGGCAGAAGGTCGGCATTCTCTTGATGAACTGCCTGGAATGGCTGCCGATCTATTTCGGTATTCTGAAGGCCGGTGCGATTGCCGTACCGATGAATTTCCGTTATTCCAGCGACGAAATTGAATACTGTGTAGACCTTGCTGATGTAGAAGTGCTGGTCTTCGGTCCGGAATTTACCGAGCGGATTACCCCGATCGTAGACGCCATGAAGCGCGTTAAGATGATGTTTTATGTCGGAAAGGATGTTCCTGCATTTGCAGAATCCTATTTGCAGCTTGTCAACTACTGCGCACCGACACCGCCTCCGGTATGTCTTGATGAAAACGATTATGCAGCAATTTATTTCTCCTCCGGAACGACCGGATTTCCGAAGGCAATTCTGCATAACCATAATGCATTGGTACATTCCTGCATTACCGAGCAGGCGCATCATAATCAGCAGAGAGACGATGTTTTCCTCTGCATTCCGCCGCTGTACCATACCGGCGCAAAAATGCATTGGTTCGGCAGTCTGCTTTCCGGAAGCCGTGCTGTCCTCCTTCGCGGCGTGAAGCCGGAATGGATCCTTCGCACGGTAACGGAAGAGCATTGCTCCATTGTTTGGCTGCTTGTTCCATGGGCGCAGGATCTTTTGGATGCAATTGAAAGCGGCAAGGTCAATCTGAAGCATTACATGCTCGATCAGTGGCGTCTGATGCATATCGGCGCCCAGCCTGTTCCGCCCAGCCTGATCAAGCGCTGGAAGCATTATTTCCCGAATCATCAGTACGACACCAACTACGGGCTGTCAGAATCTATCGGTCCCGGCTGTGTGCATCTTGGCGTCGAAAACATTGATAAGGTCGGTGCGATCGGCAAACCCGGCTACGGTTGGGAGGCAAAGATCGTTGATGAAAACGGCGAATGCGTTACGGGCAATGATGTTGGCGAGTTGATCGTCCACGGTCCCGGCGTGATGCTTTGCTATTACAAGAACAAGGAAGCAACCGACGAGGTTTTGAAGGACGGCTGGCTGTATACCGGCGATATGGCAAAGTACGATCCCGAAGGATTTATCTATCTGGTCGATCGCAAGAAAGACGTTATTATCACCGGCGGTGAAAATCTCTATCCCGTCCAGATTGAGGATTTCCTCCGTACAAACGAAAAGGTCAAGGATGTCGCGGTTATCGGACTTCCCGATGCAAGACTCGGCGAAATTGCAGCTGCAATTATTGAATTAAAAGACGGCGTTGAATGCAGCGAGGATGAAATCAACCAATTCTGCATGGCGCTTCCGCGTTATAAGCGACCGAAGAAAGTGATTTTTGAGAAAGTGCCGCGAAATCCCACCGGAAAAATCGAAAAGCCGGTGCTCCGTGAAAAATACTGTCACGGACGTTTGGTAGAAGCACAGATTTCAAATTAAATGGAGGCAGACAGATGAAACAGTTAATGCTCGGCAACGAAGCAGTTGCACGGGGTTTATATGAAAGCGGATGCGCGTTTGTTTCAAGCTATCCCGGAACGCCCAGTACGGAAATAACAGAGTGTGCTGCAAAATATCGGGAAATATATGCCGAATGGGCACCGAATGAAAAGGTTGCAGTGGAAGCCGCTTTCGGCGCATCGTTAGCCGGAAAACGCAGCTTCTGCGGCATGAAGCATGTTGGCTTGAACGTTGCGGCAGACCCGCTCTTTACCATTGCATATACCGGCGTCAATGCCGGCATGATCATCGGCGTTGCAGACGATGCCGGTATGCACAGCTCTCAGAACGAGCAGGATTCCAGAAACTATGCAAAGGCAGCAAAGGTACCGATGCTGGAGCCGTCCGATTCCGCGGAAGGTCTTGCTTTTGCTAAGCTTGCATATGAAATTTCCGAAAAATTTGATACGCCGGTTCTTCTGAAAATGTGTACCCGAGTTGCACATTCACAGAGTATTGTTGAGCCGTCGGATCGGATTGAAGCTGCACTGAAAACATATGAAAAGAATCCGCCGAAGTACATCATGATGCCCGGCTTTGCAAAAAAACGCCATCCGATCGTTGAAGAAAGATTAAAGGCACTTTCTGAATATGCGGAAACGGCAGAATGTAACCGTTGGGAAAAGGGTACAGACCGTAAGCTCGGTATTATTACATCCAGCACCAGTTATCAGTATGTACGCGAGGTTTGCGGCGAGGATGTCAGCGTTCTTAAGCTTGGCATGATCTGGCCGCTGCCTGATCGAAAGCTAAAGGAGTTTGCTGCTTCTGTTGACCGCGTAGTAGTTGTCGAAGAGCTCGACGGCTTCATTGAAAGCTACTGCAAAACACTCGATCTGAAGGTTGAAGGCAAAAATCTGTTCTCCAATATTGATGAGCTTTCTCAGAATCTGGTTGCCGCAGGTCTCGGCATGGAGGGTGCAAAGGGAAGTGCTTTGAATGAAAACATTCCTGCCCGTCCTCCTGTTATGTGTGCCGGCTGCCCGCATCGCGGACTGTATTACACGCTGAAAAAGCTGAAATTAAATGTGATCGGCGACATCGGCTGCTATACACTCGGCGCAGTTGCACCGCTCAATGCAATCGACAGCGTTATCTGCATGGGTGCCTCTATTTCCGGCATTCACGGCTTTAATAAGGCAAACGAAGGCGCCACCGATAAGAATACCGTTGCTGTCATCGGCGATTCCACCTTTATGCATTCCGGCATGACAGGCTTGGTCAACATCGCTTACAACGATTCTCACAGCACAGTTATTATTCTGGATAATTCCATTACCGGCATGACGGGACATCAGCAGAATCCGACAACAGGATTCAATCTGAAGGGCGATCCTGCCGCAAAGGTCGATCTGGAAGCGCTTTGTCATGCACTTGGCATTAACCGCGTTCGCGTGGTTGATCCGTATGATCTTTCGCAGTGTGAAGAAGCGTTAAAAGAAGAGCTTGCTGCAGAGGAAGCATCTGTTATCATTTCCCGCAGACCGTGCGCACTTCTGAAATACGTGAAGCATAATCCGCCGTTCAAGGTTGAGACGGAAAAATGCAAGAGCTGCAAAATGTGCATGAAGATCGGTTGTCCGGCAATCAGCTTTGCTGACGGAAAGGCAAAAATCGACAACACCCTTTGCACCGGCTGCGGCGTATGCAAGCAGCTTTGCAAATTCGGTGCATTACAGGAGGGCTGAGCATGAAAACACAGAATATTATGATCGTCGGCGTCGGCGGGCAGGGAAGTCTGCTTGCAAGTAAGCTGCTCGGCAAGCTGCTCCTGACCAAGGGCTATGATGTAAAGGTTTCCGAGGTGCACGGCATGAGCCAGCGCGGCGGCAGCGTTGTTACCTATGTTCGCTACGGTGACCGCGTCTGCTCTCCGGTCATTGATAAAGGCGAAGCAGATTTTATTGTATCGTTTGAGCTTTTGGAAGCTGCCCGTTGGACAGAATTTCTCCGTCCGGACGGTAGAATCGTTACCAATACCCAGCAAATCAATCCTATGCCCGTTATTACGGGCGCTGCGGAATATCCGGAAGCACTGGTTGAAAAAATGCGTGCGGCAGGATTTGCCATCGATGCGATCGATGCACTTTCGCTTGCTGAACAGGCAGGCTCTTCCAAGGCTGTCAACCTTGTCCTGATGGGCAGACTTTCCAAGTATTTTGATTTCAGCAAAGAAGAATGGCTGAAAGCGATTGAAGTCAGTGTTCCGGCAAAATTCTTAGAGATGAACAAGAAAGCGTTTGAGCTTGGCTATAACGCATGAGGTGCGTATGGAAAAGTATTACCAGCCTGAAATTGAAACCGCCTCCCGCGAGACGATCGTTGCCCTTCAGAACGAGCGCCTTGTAAAAACGGTACGGCGTGTTTACGAAAACGTTCCGTTTTACCGTGATAAAATGATCGAAGCCGGCGTTACTCCGGACGATATTCGTTCGATTGACGACCTTCACAAGCTTCCGTTCAGCTATAAAAAAGATCTGCGAGATACCTATCCGTACGGTTTGTTTGCCGTGCCGCTCAAGGATGTCGTTCGTCTACATGCTTCCAGCGGAACGACAGGCAAGCAAATCGTCGTCGGTTATACCAGAAAAGATCTTGAAATCTGGAATGACTGCTGCGCAAGAGCATTGACCGCTGCCGGTTGTTCAGATGAAGATGTTGTGCAGGTATCCTATGGCTACGGTTTATTTACCGGCGGTTTGGGTGCTGACGGCGGTGCTATGCGTCTTGGAGCAACAACCGTTCCTGCATCAACCGGAAACACGCAGCGGCAAATCACCGTTATGCACGATTTCGGCACAACAATCCTTTGCTGTACGCCTTCCTACGCTTTGCATCTGGCAGAGGTCCTCTATCAGAACGGCATGACTAAGGATGACCTCAAGCTGAAAGCCGGTATCTTCGGTGCAGAGCCGTGGACAAATGAAATGCGTCATCAGATCGAAGATTTGCTCGGAATCAAGGCATTTGACATTTACGGTCTGACGGAAGTGATCGGACCCGGTGTCGGCTTTGAATGCAGTGAGCAGAGCGGTATGCACATCAATGAAGATCATTTTATTGTCGAAGTGATTGATCCGGATACGGGCGAGGTTCTTCCCGAGGATACGCAGGGTGAACTGGTATTCACCTGCATTACCAAGGAAGCATTTCCGATTCTGCGCTATCGCACCCGTGATATCGGCGTGATTACCCGAAAAAAATGCTCCTGCGGCAGAACGCTTGTTAAAATGACAAAGCCGCGCGGACGTACCGATGATATGCTGATTATCCGCGGTGTTAACGTCTTCCCGTCACAGATCGAAACCGTTTTGATTGAGAAAGGCTATACGGCAAATTATCAGATCATTGTAGATCGCGCTAACAATTTTGACAGCATTGAAGTGCAGGTCGAAATCAATAACGAAATCTTCTCCGATACCGTTCGTGGTCTTTCCGAACGCGCAAAAGAGCTTGCTGCTGCGCTGAAAACGCTGTTGGGTCTGAACGCAAAAGTTACGCTGCTTGAGCCGAACTCTATCCCGCGTTCTGAGGGAAAAGCAGTCCGAGTGATTGACAAACGCAAGCTTTTGGATTAAGGAGGATTCGCTATGGCATTACAGTTATCCGTATTTTTGCAGAATAAATCCGGTAAAATCGCCACAATTACCAAAGCGCTGCATGAAGCAGGTATTGATATTCGTGCACTTTCTATTGCCGATACCACCGATTTCGGCATTCTTCGTATGCTTGTCAACGACGTTCAGAAAGCAAAAGATGCACTGTCAAAGCAAAACTGCATTGTCAGCGTAAACGAAGTTACAATCGTAGCTGTGCCGGATGTTCCGGGCAGTCTGTCAAGAATCCTTGACCTTTTAGCAAAGGGAAATATTGACATTGAGTATATGTATTCGTTATTTGCGCATGGTGAAACCAGTGCATATATGGTATTCCGTGTATCCGACGGCAAACGCCTGATCGAAGTTCTTGATGAAAACGGCATCAGTACCGTTCCGCCGGAAAAGCTCGGATTATCCTGAATTAGACAGTAAAAACGGTAGCCCGTACGGACTACCGTTTTTTATCTTACTGCATATTGCGTTCGTAAGCCTCGATCATTTTCTTGAACGTGTGACCCGCACGACCTTCGAGATTTGACCTCCGTTTCAACTTTTCCAGATACTTTTCCGTCGTATCACCGGTGAATATCTTGATATCTAACCGCATGGTTCTGTCTTCCTCCGGAGTGACAAAGATCTTATCAACGAAGGTTTCGATAAATTCCTTTGTGATGGTGCCGTTGGCGACGTCTGTTTCGGCGGCTTTCAGAACGCTGCGAATCTTTTCCATGTGCGCCCGGAACTCCTGACTGGATTCCGCCTGCTGACGCAGCTCGCAAAGTTCCTGATCCAGCGATTTGATCTCGGAATTGCACTGTGCGGTCATGGACTTGAAGTCCTCGGGCGTGATGCTGTCCAGTGCTACCAGTTCCAGAAGTTTGCTCTTTTTCTTCCGGGCAAGTTCCATTTTTGCTTCTGCGTCTTCGATCTTTTTCGTGAGATTCCCGCTAAACGTCATGCGGCGGTACATTTCATCGTACTCTGCAAGCATGGCAGCGGATACATCTTTCGTGTCCCGGAAGACCTCGAACAGCAGGGGCTTGATCTCCTTCTCGTAAATCGGGAAGGACGCGCAACTCTCCTTGCCGTTGTTGATCTTCCCCGAGCAGACCCACTTGGAATTGACATTGCCCTGCTTGTCCTTGGATTCTCTGCGGTAATAGGGCATCCCGCAGTGGGTGCAGAACAGCTTGCCGGTTAAGAGGTTCGCGTGATTGCAGATGCCCTGCCGGTTCTTCACATCCTCACTCCTGCGGCGCAGCACAGCATTCGCCGCTTCCCACAGTTCCTCCGAGACAATGGCGGGAACAATCTCGCCGGTCTCGTCTTTGAACATGACCCATTCCTCCGGCGGGAGGAATTTCTGCTTTTTGGTGAACATATCCACGACCTTGACCTTGTTGCCGACGTAATAGCCCTTGTACTTCGGGTTTGCGATCATGTTTGCCATGGTGGAATGGGCGATCTTCTTGCCGTTGAGATTGCGATAGCCCTTTTCCCAGAAGATCGTCTCGATCTGCTTCATGGAGTATTCGTCCGTGGCGTAAAGCTCGAACAGCTCCCGCACCATCACCGCCTGTTCCTCGTCAATGACCAGCCGCTTGTCGTCCTTCTGATACCCGAAAATGCGGCTGTTGCCAAGCACCACGTTCTGCTTGATCGCTTGCTGATGCCCGAATTTTACGCGGGAGGATAGCTTGCGAAGCTCGTCCTGCGCGATACTGGACATGATAGAAAGGCGAAGCTCGGAATCCTCGTCAAAGGTGTTGATGTTGTCGTTCTGGAAGAATACGCCGACACCCGACGCAAGAAGCTGTCTTGTGAACTGGATGGAATCCAGCGTATTGCGGGCGAAACGCGAAATCTCCTTGGTAATGATGAGATCGAATCTGTCCTCCGCGGCATCCTCCACCATGCGGTTGAAGTTCTCACGTTTTTTCGTGGAAATACCGGAAAGCCCCTCGTCGATATAGCCCGGAACGAACGTCCACGCCATGTTCTTCTTGATATAGTCCTCGTAATACGAAATCTGGTTTCCGAGGGAATTGAGCTGTTCATCGGATTCGGAAGAAACGCGGGCGTAGTATGTGACCCGTAGCGGAATATCGTAAATTGATTTGCTTCGCAGCATCTGTCGAACGCTGTGTATATCCATAATGCAGCCTCCTTGTAAAGTTCGTAAAATCATTATCATAAACATTGTAGCATAGGATTGTGAATATTTCAATACCGTGCAGAAAAATTGCGGGAGGCAGTGAAAAAATCTCTGCCGCCCGCGGTGTGATTTATCGTTCCATGGAAGAAGCCCTGTTCTTGATTCGGATGCGCATCTTGTTGCGCTCCTCTTCGGTGATGAGCCCCTTCTCATACAAAGTGTCGTTATAGTAAGTGAGCCACAGCTTTTCCAGCACGCTCTGCTTTTTCTGTTCGGTCATCGTTTTTTTCGCTTCCTTTTTTTCTGCCATAAAATACCTCAAACTTTCATTCATATTGTTGCCCGATTTTTCCGGGTTCATACAGCGATGCTGCGTGTTTCTGCGATTGATATACCTCAAAAATCTCCTTTGGGATGCTGTCCACCAGCGCGTGAAGGTCGCGGAGTTCCTTCTCCATCCCGGCGTATTTCAGCCGGTTGGCGATCTTCTCTCTGCCCGCGTCCTCGGCAGCTTCCAGCTTTGATTCCAGCGCCGCGTTCTCGGCGGTAAGCGTCTTGTATTCGGTGTCGTACTTTTTGAGTTTCGTTTTCATCTTCTCCACACCGGGGATATATTCATCCAGCAGTCCCGAGATCTCCGCTGTGCGGGATTTGGCGTTCAGAGGATTCATGCCGGACAGCAGCTCCATGAGCCTGTCTTTGAGACTGTTCAGGTGGATCGCTTCCTTGTAGAGCCTTGGCGGGATATGCTGCCGCCCGGTTTCACTGGCGCTCTCGCCGCGCTCCAAATCGGGGTACTTCTTGACCATGTGCTTCCAGAACTCATCCTGCCACCAGGTCAGTTTTTTCTTGTTGCCGACAATATCCTTTGCCGACAATCTGCCGTCCTCCGTCAGCGGGACAAAGCAAAGGTGCATATGGGGCGTTTTCTCGTCCATATGCACCGCGGCGGATATGATGGTTTTCGGATTCTGATGTGCCTTGATGAAATCCAGCGCGTAGTCGAAATATTCCTTGATCTCCGCCCGTTTCTTTCCTTTGAAAAACTCCGGACTGGCCGTGACCAGCGCTTCCACCACACGAACACTGTCCGAGCGCGTCCGGCAGCCTGCCTCAGCGATCTGCTTTTCGGCTTCGGCACGGTAGCTTCGCTGCGGTGTGACAAGGTGGAAATTACGGCTGCTTCGGCTTGTATCCACGTCGGGATTGCTGGCGTAGGTCTCTTTCGTGCGCTCGTTGTGGGCTTCGATGTGCCCGATCTCCGGGCCTTTGTATTTGGCGAACCGCAGGATACCGTACTGAGCCTTTGCCATCAGCGTTCCCTCCGCTTCTGCCAGACAAGATCGTAGCCCAGTACATCGGCAAGCTCCACAACCTCCTTGTAGCGGATGGATTCCCGCTGCAACTTCGCCGAGAGGTTGGAAACGCTGTCGCTCCAATCGTGTTCCTCGGCGAGCCTGTCCACCAGCTCCTGCATCGTAAATCCGGCGCGGACGATCTGCGCCTTGATCTCGTTTCGGATATTCATAAAAATCTGTCCTCCTTTTGACATGAAAAAAGGAAAGCTCATACGCTCCGCGGCGTACCGGCTTTCCTGAATTGTGAATAGTGATTGATTATCGAAATCGGCTGGAAATTCCGTCCGTGAACCACTGTCCGCAGACGGCACGTTCGTACTTTCCGATTCCGTGTGATTGTATTTCAAACTGTGAAAACAGCCATGCTTCCGTGAAAACGGTGCATGATTCCGGGAAGCGCGGTTCCGTGAAATCCGTTCGCCACGGAAGAAAAATCTTTCCCGTTTTCACTTGCTTTGCAGATAGCCTCGCTTTTCCAGCTCTTTCAGATCGAGCAGAACGTCCTCCGTCCGCATCCGGGCAAGATAGCCCAGCGTGTAAACGTCCAGCGTACTGTCCGCGTAAAGCAGGAACATCAGCAGCTTCTGCGTGCCGGTCAGTTCATCGTCGTAGACGTGAAACAGCGGCATTTCGGCATGATACTTCCGCATCGGCAACCTCCTTTCCAAAACGGTGCTGAACCTCAAAACATCCATCCCATCCATCCGAGCATCCGGGATGCACGGGATAGATGGATGGAGAAAATCGTGTTCGGATTCATAAAATTCTTGGCGGTACCAAGGCTTCGATGCCCCAGAAGCCGTTGACCTGCTTGCCGAGCCTGTTCGGAATGTGGTTGTTATGCTCCAGATTGAATTCGGCAGCGTGTTTGATAAGCGTCATACTCACCGTCCGCGCCGCCAGCGGCTTATACGTGTTGTCCTCGCACCACATGGTATAGATGGCGTAGAGGTCGGCGGAGGTGATGGTGCTGTCAGCTTTCAGGCGGATATATCCGTCCGAGCGCAGGAACAGCAGCACATTGTCCGCGTCCTACCGTGCTTCCTCCCGGTTATCTTTCGTCTGCTTACTCTCCGTGAAGCGGAAATGGTTGTCGATCAGTCGGTGCAGCCCGTCCAGACACCAGAGCAGGATGCCTTCTGCCTCCCCGCAGAGTTTGTCCGCGAGGAACGGATCGTCCTTCCGGTCGGGCGGTCGGCGCTTCACCGACAGAATGAGCTGACGGCGGAAAAAGCCCTCGCTGTGATCGTAGAGCGATTGCAAATCGCCGTTGGAGAACGCCAGAAACCGGACGTACATTTCGCCCTGATAGCTCTGCTCGCCCTTGTGCTCCAAATCCATCGGCATTTCGGCGGTGATGAGCGATTTCAGATAGTGCGTGGATTTCAGCGCTTCCATCTTCATATCGTCGTCCACCATGACCAGCTCATGCTCCAGATCGGCGCGGGCGAAGGGGCTGTGCTCCACCTTTGCGATACTGCCGTTTTTGAGGTTATTCCCCAGCAGCGCCCGCATGACCACGCCGATACGGGATTTTCCTTCACCACCGTTGCCCTTGAGCAGCAGCATCGTCTGCCCGCGGGTCGTCGGGATGAGGCAGTACCCCATATACTCCTGCAAAGTGAGAATATCCTCCGGCTCCAACAAATCGGACAAAAAATGCAGCCACTGTTCTGGCTGCGGTGCGTCGGCGCGGTAGGATACGGGGAGCCGGTTACGGCAGAACTGCTTGCGCCCGTCAAATTCACCGGTCAGATACAGCGTGCCGTTGGCAAGGTGAATCCGGTCTTCGTGGATGGGTAGATCGGGCACATAGGCTTCCAGCCGAAGCAGATCGAGCAGATTCCCGGACTTTTTGGCAAGTCCGCCATGGATATAGGGACGGAGCATATCGTAAATCTGCTTTTTGATGCCCTCCTCATCGGAGATGCGTCCCTCCGGTGAGAAGAAGCTGCCGCCCACGCAGACCATGGGATGCTCTTTCAGAAAGGCTTCACAGAACGCGACCTCGTTCAGGTGCTTTCCGTCAAACCAATCCGTAATCCAGACTTTAGGCGCATTCGTGTTCTGCTGCTTGCCCATGGGCATCCTCCTTTCCGATTTCCCGCAAACGTTTCTGCAAGCGTCCGATTCTGTTGTTCCGCTTCATGGTGTCCACGACCTCCGCGCGTTCTCCGGGATCGCCGACTGTGAGCAGATCGACCAGATACTCTGTGTAGTCGAGCTCATGAATTGCTTCCAGAAAGCGCGGATGCAGGGGTTCGTCCGGTGTCATCGGTGCATACCTGTTTTTCCAGTCCTGCAGGGTGTGCAGGTATTCGACCAGCACCTGGAGGCAGGTCCGTTCGTCCCGTGCCTGTGTCTTGTGAGGTTTCCGCATCGGCAGGACGGACGGTCTGTCATCCGTGATGCCGAAGTCTGCTGCAAGCCTGTGCGCCGCGTCCAAGGGTGAGCAGCCGAAGAGCTTTGCGGCAAGGTCGATCACGTCGCCGGTCTCTCCGCAGCCGAAGCAGAAGAAGTAGTCTTCATTCAGCTTCATGCTGGGATGCCTGTCCTCATGGAAGGGACAGCAGACCATGCCGTTTCGCCCCACCGTCAGCCCGAAGTGCTCCGCCACCTGCCGCGGCGTCAGACATGCTTTGACAGTTTGAAAAATTGTCATTTCGATTCTCCTTTCCTTGATTTCGACAATTTCTTTTGTCACCGGACTATACGGAGAAAAAGGCGTCGGCGCTAAAAATCAGGCAGAAGTGCAAAAAAAGAGAAAAATCCTCCCGAAATTTTGCAGAAATGCAAAATCGGGAGGACGATGACAGAATGGCAAAAGTGAATTTTCACTTTTCAGAGTGAATTTTCATGTGAATAAAGTGAAAATCGGAACGCACCCAATAAAAGTGTGACGATTTACCACAGAAATTCAAACATTTTTGTGAATCTATTGATTTTTCCGTTGATCGAGCGTATAATAATAGTGTGATGAATAAGCACGATAACTCCAATAAAAGTGTGATGGAGGAAACGTATGGAACGACTGATTTTAGATAGACTGCTGAAATGGAAAAACTCACCTTACCGCAAGCCGCTGATTCTGAAAGGCGTGCGGCAGGTGGGCAAAACATGGATTCTCAAGGAATTCGGCAGACGTTACTATGAAAATACAGCGTATTTCAACTTCGACGAGCATGAGGAATACCGGCAGTTCTTTGAAACGACCAAGGACGTTGACCGCATCCTGCAAAATCTGATGCTGGCAAGCGGACAGAAGATTCAGCCGGAAAAGACGCTCATCATCTTTGACGAGGTGCAGGACTGCCCGAAGGTTATCAATTCCATGAAATACTTCTGCGAGAACGCGCCGCAGTATCACATTGCCTGCGCAGGCTCGCTTCTCGGCATCGCGCTTGCGAAACCGTCTTCTTTCCCGGTGGGCAAGGTGGATTTCATGCAGATCGATCCCATGACCTTCACGGAATTCTTGCTTGCCAATGGAGACGGGAATCTGGCTGCCTATCTGGACAGCGTGGATACCATCGAGCCGCTGCCGGACGCCTTTTTCAATCCGCTCTATGAAAAGCTGAAAATGTACTATGTGACCGGCGGTATGCCGGAGTCTGTCAAGATGTGGACGGAAGCACGGGACGTGGAAGCCATGCAGGAAGCACTGTCGAACATCATCAGCGCTTACGAACGCGATTTCGCCAAGCATCCCAGCGTCAGCGAGTTTCCGAAGATCTCGCTGGTCTGGAAGTCCATCCCGTCCCAGCTTGCAAGAGAGAACAAAAAGTTCATTTACAAGGTTGTCAAAGAAGGCGCACGGGCGCGGGAATACGAAGACGCGCTGCAATGGCTGGTTGACGCGCGTCTGGTACACAAGGTGTACCGCAGTACCGCGCCGGGTCTGCCGGTATCGGCTTATGACGATCTGTCCGCGTTCAAGATTTATCTCGCGGACGTGGGACTTCTGCGGCGGCTTGCACAGCTTGCACCGACGGCATTCGGCGAAGGCAACCGCCTGTTTACGGAGTTCAAGGGTGCGCTGACCGAAAACTATGTATTGCAAACGCTGATGACGCAGTTTGAGGTCATGCCCCGCTACTGGAGCCAGAGCAACCCGCCCTATGAGGTTGATTTCCTGATCCAGCGTGAGAACGATATTTTCCCCGTTGAGGTGAAATCCGAGGCGAATATAGCAAGCAAAAGCCTCAGAAAGTTCAAGGAGTTATTCCCGGAGCAGGTCAAACTCCGTGTTCGCTTCTCACTGGATAATCTGAAGCTGGACGATGATGTGCTTAATATCCCGCTGTTTATGGCAGACCAGGCAGATCGGCTGATCGGGATAGCGCTAGAAAAAGAATAATGGCGAATGCCGTGTAATAATTTGTATATCCATGGAGAGAGAAAATGAAGACCGAACTTGTTTTTTTATGGGTTAATAAAGACAAACGGAATTGCTTTCTAGGAGAAGGTTTCAATTTTTCACCATACTATTCAGTTTC
>R26__coassemble_926_pt1 | contig 15877 bp, 14 predicted proteins | sample R26__metabat2_low_PE_037 | metagenome-assembled genome bin R26
AGCTCGAGAAGTATCTCGGCGGCGTGAAGTCCATGAAGAAGCTCCCCGGCGCTCTGTTCATCGTCGACCCGCGCAAGGAACGCAACGCGATCGCCGAAGCAAGAAAGCTGAACATCCCCATCGTCGCCATCGTTGACACCAACTGCGATCCGGACGAGATCGACTACGTCATCCCCGGCAACGACGACGCCATCCGCGCCATCCGCCTGATCGTTGCCACTATGGCCAACGCCGTTCAGGAAGGCCGTCAGGGCGAGTCCCTTGCAGAAGCTCCCGTTGAGGCTGCGGAAGCCGCTGAGGAAGCTCCGGTCGAGGAGTAATCCGGAACATAAATGCCCGCCGAACCGACGGGCATTTTCCAAAGATATTATTTTAGGAGGATAATTACTATGGCATTTACTGCTGCTGATGTGAAGACTCTGCGTGAAATGACCAATGTCGGCATGATGGACTGCAAGAAGGCCCTCGTGGAAACCGACGGCGATATGGACAAGGCTGTTGAATGGCTCCGTGAAAAGGGTCTGGCCAAGGCTGCTAAGAAGTCCGGCCGTATTGCTGCGGAAGGCATGGCTTACGCTGCTGTCGAAGACGGTGTCGGTGTTGTTGTCGAAGTCAACTGCGAAACCGACTTCTGCGCGAAGAGCGAACTGTTTGTTCCGTTTGTTAAGGACATCGCTACCTGCGTTGCAAAGAATGCTCCTGCAGATGTTGATGCTCTGATGAACTGCAAGTACCCCGGCAAGGATCTGACTGTTGCTGAAATCATGCCCGAGAAGGTCATGTCCATCGGCGAAAACCTCCAGATCCGCCGTTTCGTCCGTTTCCCGGAGAACACCAGCGTTGCTTACGTACACGCAGGCGGCAAGATCGGCGTTCTGGTCAACCTGATCGTTGAGGGCGGCATCGACGCTACCCAGATCGGTAAGGACATTGCAATGCAGATCGCTGCTCTGTCTCCGCGTTTCTGGGACAAGAGCGATGTTACCGAAGACGTCATCGAAGAAGAGAAGAAGATCCTTGTTGCTCAGATGGACAACGATCCCAAGATGGCAAGCAAGCCCCAGCAGGTCAAGGAAAAGATCGCTGCCGGCAAGCTCAACAAGTTCTACGAAGAGAACTGCTTGCTCCAGCAGGCATTTGTCAAGGACGGCTCCATCTCTGTCGAACAGTATATGAACGCTGCTGCAAAGGCTCTCGGCGGCTCCGTGAAGTTCGTCAATGCAGTCCGCTTTGAAAAGGGCGAAGGCATTGAAAAGAAGCAGGAAGATTTCGCTGCAGAAGTCGCTGCTCAGATGAACATGGGCAAGTAATTACCTGATAACAAAAAGCGGTGGGATTGCTCCCACCGCTTTTTCTGTCAAAACAATCCGAAACCGTCAAAACAGAACAATCCTTCATCTTTGTCATTGCAAGCAGCCTGCGGGTGCAACCCGCCCGTTGAAGTTTTGTATCGGTCATTGTGTGGTAGGTGATGGTCCGCTTTCCAAAATGAATGACTACTTGTAACATCGGAAGTGACAGATTGCCACGGACGCAAGCGTCCTCGCAATGACACGAACGAAAACGCGCAGAAAAATCTAACCGCTGATATGTACCGCACCTCCCATCATGTCATTGCGAGGCTGCATCGCAGCCGTGGCAATCTTTCACCTTCGATTTCTGCATCGTCTATTCAATCCGGAAAGATTCTTCGGTCACTGCGTTTCCTCAGAATGACAAAAAAGGTTTGGGGGCACGTTGAAAATCCCGTCTGCACACGGATGCAGACGGGATTGTTTCTTAATAATGCAGAATCGGCTGCTGCTTTTCGCGGGTAAAAAGCTTTTTGCCGCGGACATATTTGACGCAGATGTCGCGATCGTCTGCCAGATACAGGCAGCGCTCCAGACGCGAGCGCAGAGAAAGCTCCTGCGGATGATCCAGACCGGAATCGTCCAGCACCAGAGCATCAAATTCATAGTCCGGCTCGAAGCTGCCGACTTTTCCGAAGAACTTGCCGCCGCCGACCGTGGCAATATAGAACGCCTGATCGACGCTTAACGGCTGAATACTCTGGTCAAGCAGACGCCAGCGAAGCTTGGAGGCGCGGATTGCTGCTGCCATGGAGTAGAACATATTTTCGGTCTCGCCGCCTGCAACGTCAGATGCCAGCGCTACGTTGATGTCATTTGTAAGGTATTTGGAAATCGGTGCAACGCCGGAGGCAATGTTGGAATTGGAGAGCGGAGAATGAGCGATAAAGACGCCGTTTTTCTTGATCAGCTCGAGCTCTTCCTTGCCGGTGTGCACGCAATGCGCCATAATGCAGGGATGATCGCCGCCGAACAGTCCGAAACGGTCATACGCATCGCCGTAGAAGTTTGAATCCGGACAGAGCTCCTGCACGAGTGCGATTTCATTATAGTTTTCTGACAGATGGCTTTGGACCGGCAGATTGTATTTTTCAACCAGACCGCGCAGACCGCGCATAAGTTCATCCGTACAGGTCGGGATAAAACGCGGCGTAATGATGGGACGGGTGTTTTCGTACTTGTCACGGGTATCGCAGATCCACCGCTCGGTTTCGTCCAGAGAAGCCTGTGCATCCTTTTCGCGGTAATAATCCGGACTGTTGCGATCCATGTTGACCTTGCCGACATAGGATACCAGACCGCTTGCCTCCATCTTATCCATCAGAAGCTCGGTTGCCGGTGTATGCAGAGAGGAAAAAACGGCGGCTCTTGTAGTGGCGCTCAGATGCATATGGTGCGCAAACTGGCTGTAGGCACGGTCTGCATATTCCAAATCGGCATATTTGGATTCTTCCGGGAAGGTGTAGGTGTTCAGCCACTCCATCAGCTCCATATCCATACCGAGACCGCGGAAGGAAAACTGCGGCGCGTGCAGATGCAGATCGACCAGACCGGGGATGATGATCCGGTCGCCGTAATCCGTCAGGGGAAGATCGGCATACTTCTCCGGCAGCTGAGAAAATGTGCCGGCGCAAAGACCGTCTTCGCAGACGAGATAGGAATTCGGAAGCAGACGGATTTTGGTGCTGCTTTCACTGTAGCAGATATTACCCTTCAGAACGAAGCTTTTCATGTAATTTCCTCCAAGTGGGCAGATAAATTCATACATTAGTTTACCCACATTCCGAATATTTGTCAATCATTTTCGAAGTTGCGGAGCTTCATTTGTGCGAAAAGAAGCAGCGCCTCTTTTTCGTTTTCTATCTGGGAGTCGATTACGGCATCAAGCAGGCTTTTTAACATGGCGCCGATGGCAGGTCCTTGCGAAATGCCGAGCGCGATCAGATCACTGCCGTTTACGGCAAGCTGTTTTAATGAAAAACAGGTATCTTGCTGCATGATCTGAGAAAGCAGCGAGAAAGCCGCGTCTGTTTCTCTGCCGGCCTCTTCGGCACACACCGTTCCCGTACCGATACGATCAGCGCGGCGAAGCAGGAGCAGCTGTTCCAGATTCTCTCTGCCATAGGCGGCAAGCAGTTTCTTCATCCGTTTTTTATTTCCCTCGGGAAGAGAAAAACCGTGTTCGCGGACAAGAAAGGTAACGAGCTGAACGGTTGCGCCGTCAAAGCGAAGCCGTTTGAGAATGGTTTCGGTCATTGCCGCGCTGATGAGCGCATGGGAATAAAAATGACCGACCAGGTATTTATCCATTGTGAATGCTGCGGGTTTTCCAATGTCGTGAAACAGCGCGGCAAGGCGCAGAGTTTCCGTTGCGGGGACATTTTCCACCACGCAAAGCGTATGCTCCCATACATCATGGATGTGGTGATAATTATACTGTTTGAAGCCGATACAGTGTTTCAGCTCCGGAATCAGTACGCAAAGAACATCCGCATACTGCCGCGCGATTTCTGCTGCCGATTTTCCGCATAGCAGACCGCACAGCTCCTTGCGCAGGCGTTCGGGTGCAACGGCAGAAAGCCGGTTTTTCAGCGTGTGGATGGCGGTATCGGTTTCAGGCGAAATGGAAAAGCCCAGCTTTGATGCAAAGCGTAAAGCGCGAAGAATGCGCAGAGCATCTTCCGTAAAACGGTCATGCGCATTGCCGACACAGCGAATGACACCGTTTTGCAAATCCTGCTTACCGCCAAAGCAATCGGTTATTTTGCCGTCTGCATCGGCGGCCATGGCATTCACGGTAAAATCGCGCCGGGATAAATCGCCCTGCAGGGAATCTAAAAACGCAACGCTGTCCGGATGCCGGCTGTCGGAATAGCCGCTTTCCGTTCGGAAGGTCGTGATTTCATAGGGAATATCATCGTGCAGGACGGTGACGGTACCGTAGCGTTCGCCGGTGAGGATGGTGCGGTGATCGGAAAAACAGGACTTGATTTCCTCCGGGCGCGCGCTTGTGCAGATGTCCCAATCCTGCGGCATTTTTCCGAGCAGACTGTCACGCACACAGCCGCCGACTGCATAGGCTGAAAAGCCTGCATCGTTCAGACGCTTGAGCAGGGCGCGGACAGGCTCCGGAATTTTTATTTGCAATTTCATATACAAAGCTCCTCATAGAGCGCTTATTTTTTGCTGTCCTCAGCTTCCCACTGTTTCCAGACCTCCGGACAGTAGCCGACGGTCGCTTTTTTGCCGTTGCGGACGACCGGTGTTTTCATCAGCTCCGGATGGTCAAACAGCTTGTCTTCCTTGTCGCGCACATCGCCGAGATAACGCAGCAAATCAATTTCGGGGGATTTTTTCTCCCAGTCGATCAGTGCATCCACACCGCCGACAGCGCGCAGGACGCTCTCAAATTCGCCGTTGGACATACCGTAACGGACAAGGTCGATGGATTGCACGCGAATGCGGCGTTCTTTGAAATACCGCTCTGCCTTTTTTGTGTCAAAGCATTTGGATTTACCGAAAATCTGAATATTCAATCGTATCGCACCTCCGTCAGAAACAGTCCCTTTGCCGGAGCGGTTTCACCGGCATTTTCGCGTTTGCGGCTTTCGAAAATTGCGGGAATTTCCTCCGCATTACGCTTACCTAAGCCGATTTCAAGCAGCGTTCCGACCATAATTCTTGCCATATTATAAAGAAATCCGTCTGCTGTCATGCAAATTCGCAGAACATTGCCGTCCTGCTGCAATTCAATTCGTTTCACTGTTCGGACAGAGGACTTCTTAAAATGCTTGTTCGAGCAGAATGCGAGGAAATCATGCGTTCCGGTCAGAAGCTCTGCTCCGCGCCGCATGGCGGAAATGTCCGGCGTCTGTGGAAGCTGCAGACGGTAACGGCGAGCGAAAACATCCGGCGCAGCACTGTTCCAGATATAATAAGTATAGGTTTTTTCGGTTGCACACAGACGGGCATGAAAACGGTCAGAGGCATAATCCAGCGCCTCAGCACCGATGTCTGCCGGCAGCAATTTCCGCAGCGCAGTCAGAATCTGCTGCACAGGACGTTCAGGCGCACGGAAAGACGCGACCTGCTTTGTTGCATGGACGCCCGCGTCTGTTCTTCCGCTGCCGCTGATTTCAATCGGCTGCCCAAATATTTCACTCAAAGCATCTTCTATTTTGCCCTGTACCGTCATATCCGTATCCGGCAGACGCTGCCAGCCACGGTAACGAGTTCCGTCATAGCTGACCGTCAGGCGATATACTCTTCCTGCCAATCTTCCAGCTCCTTTATTGCTTCGGCTTTGGTATCCGCGGAAAACAGAAAACTGCCGTCTGCGGCAAAAACCTCATAATGACCTCGAATTGAAACAATACTCCAGCGCATAAATCTGACTTCCTTTCCTGATTTCAGCGCTGAGTATATAATATTATATGTACGATAAATGGTACGCAAACGCCTTGGCGCTAAAAAAGTCGCCAAGGCGTTATCAAAATTAGGATTTTGTCAGCTCATAAAAGGCAACCAGCATTTTTGCGCATTGCGCACGGGTCGCGTTGCCGTCCGGCAGGAGAAGACCGTCGCTGCCGCCGATGATATTGTGGCAGAAGCTCCACTGCATGGCATCAAGCGCATATTCGGAAACCTTGTTGCGGTCAGCAAAGGAAGTAAGCTCTTTTCTTCCGGCGGTTTCCATCTTATTATACTTGATTGCGTAGCGTAGAAGCATTGCCGCGAGCTGTTCACGCAGCAGATTCTGCTCCGGAGCAAATCTTGTTTCGGAAGCGCCGTTGACAATGCCGTTTTCCGATGCCCAGATGACCGCATCACTGTACCATTCATCTGCAGGAACATCTGTAAATTTCGATGTGCCGGAAACAGCCGGACTGCCCTCCATGCGGTACAGAACGGTTACAAGCATGGCGCGGGTCATCGTGGCTTCGGGCGCAAATGTTGTTTCGCTGATACCGCCGAACAGACCTGCATCGACTGCCTTCGTAACCCATGTGTAATACCATTCGGAAGACTTGACATCGGCAAATTTGCTGTCAATGAGCGCCGGATCGTCAGAGGGCTCCGGCGGTTCTGTGGGTCTGGGATTTTCGGTGGGATTGGGTGCCGTGCCGGCAATCCAATGTGCGTAAAGATATGTGACAGAGGCGGTAGGCGTGTCGGAATTTACGGTGATCTGATCGCCGCCGTTTGTTTTGGTGAACCAGCCAACCAGAACATTTCCGGACTTGGTAGCCAAAGGAAGCCAACCGAGCTTTGTACCTGCGCGGTAATACTCAACATTGTCTTCAGATGAGCCGCCCGTAGCGTTGAACACGATGCATCTGTATTTTGTATTATTCAGCGTGTAATCGCCGTTGAAGTAGAGATCTGCTTCCTCCATGCGGCGCTTACAAAGACCGGCAAGAGGACCGCCGCCTGCGTTACACCAGCTGCCGATGGTGTTGACAAAATCAGTCTCAGTGCAGCCGCCAAAGAGAATATACTTATATATCGTATATTTTTCGTTGACCCATTGCTGACCGAGGTTGTAGGTCAGGCTAACGATGGCATCATACTGCGCCTGCGTGTGCTTGACTGTACCCTTTGCAAGAATTTTGTCAATCTGTGGCTCAAAGCCGGACAGGTAGTAGCGCAGCAGGTAATCTGCTTCGTCGCGTGTGATTGGATCTGAAATTACAATGGGGTTATTCGAGGGATTGCTCAAATCGTAGCGGGAGCCATAGCCGACGCTGTACTGACCGTAATCCCACATCGGCCTTTCAGCAAAGCCCTCGTGATCCTTTATAAACTGCACGCCTGCTTCGCTGATTTTCAGCGCAGGGAGCTGCGGCCATTCGGGATGATCGGGGTAGGTGGTGATGCCGGCACCGTGTTCGCTGCCGGGAGTGGTATCCGAGCCACCGCCGGGATTGTCCTGCGATTCGCCGGAGCCTTTTTCGTTCGGATTGCTTACTGCGCTCGCAGACCAGCGGGCATAGACGCGGTAGTTGCTGTTGACCGTATAGCCGTTGCACAGATGGGAGCCGCCGTTGGGAGCGGTGTACCAGCCGGCGAAATAATAGCCGCTGCGTGATGCAGTTGGGAGGTTTGCAAAGCTTCCTTCGTATGTATAGCACAGAACGGTATTGTCGTTCAGTGTTCCGCCATTGGCATCGAAGATAACATAGCGGAAATTTGCAGCGCAGACACCGTCATAGCTGCCATAGAGGAAAAGCTTGATTTCACGCAGTCGGCGGGCGAGATTGCTTTCGGAGAAATTACCGTTACCATCTTTTACCCATGCACAGAAGGCCTCCGCAAGCTCTGCATCGGTATAGCTGCCTGAGGCTGTTACTTTTTCACAACGATAGCCGGAGGAAAGAATGTAAGCGGTATTCGTACCGATGACAAAGTCGACCAGTGCATCAAACTGCTTCTGATTTAAGGTGAGATTGTATTTTTTTATAAAAGTATTGACTTCATCTTCAGCAGCGCTGAGCTGTTTTGTTCCGGACGGGTCTTTTCCGAGAAATTCCGTAATAAATGTAATACCCTCGGCACTGGTAGAAGCGGATGCCGGACTGCGCTTGGGGATCGTCGTCTCGTCCTGTTCCGGCACTTCTGCAGGTGCTTCTTCGGTAATAGCTTCGGTTTCATCCAAAAGGCTTTCTTCCGGCAAAATCAGCTCGTCAACCGCAGAGGTTTCTTCGGTAACGGCTTCTGTTGCAAATATCGGGGTAATCAGACCTGCGAGAAGACACAAAATCATGAGCAGACTGCATATATTTCGTTTCATGCTTTCCCTCCTGTCGGGATTATGTCAATCTCATTCTACCAAAAAAACCATTTTTCGTCAAGGTGCAAGGGGAAACTTACATGAAAGTACAACGAAATATAACACTTTGGTAACAATCTGTAAAACTGTGTATATATTTATGGAAACCATTGGGAAAAGATGCTCTCATACCGAAAAACACGCAGGGTTGGATAATTTCCAATCCTGCGTGTTTCTTTCGTAATATTATGGATTCAGATAGCGGAACAGAATGGTTGCAATCTGTGCTCTGGTGGCAAAATCTGCCGGAGCAAGCATTCCGTCCTTGCCATTGATAATGCCCTTGCTGACAGCCCATTTCATTGCAGCTTCGGCATAGGGACTGACATGGTCGGCATCGGGGAAGGCAGACAGGTCACTGCTTACAGAGGGGAAGCCTGCATAGCGGTAGAGGATGGTTGCAATCTGCTCACGGGTGATGCTGTCATTCGGTGCGAAGGTCGTTGCGGTCATGCCGTTGACAATGCCGTTCTTTGCAGCCCAGACGACGGCATTGGTGTACCATTCGCCTGCCGGAACATCATCAAACGGATTCGGATCTGCGGAGACATCCGGCTCACCTTCTGCACGGTAGAGAATGGTGACAAGCATCGCTCTGGTCAGATTGCTGTTCGGTTCGAAGATATGCGCATCTGTACCGTTCATCAGACCGTTATCAAGAACGTAATCAATGCCGGGATGATACCATGCGTTCAGCTCCAGATCATCATATTTTACGCTGGAACAGGTGTGCGAAGCTTCGTCCTGGAAGCAGTTGAGGCAGACACCGCATACGTAGTTATGCCCGAGTGCAGGCAGTGCTGCATAGGAGGTATATTCGCAGCGGTTGCAGGTCTGATAGGGAGCCCAGCCGCCTTCGGTACAGGTCGGCGCCTTTCCGTCATGATCCTTGAAGTCATGTCCGAGCGCCGGAATATCAACGCGTGTGGTGTAGGTGCAGCGGGTGCAGCCCTGATATGCTTCCCAACCGGCATTGGTGCAGGTCGGAGCCTGCGCCTTGAAGCTCTTCAGGTCATGACCGATAGGAGAAATTTCCTTGTAGGTGGAATAGTTGCAGCGCGAGCAGGTATCATGGGCTTCCCAACCGACATTGGTGCAGGTCGGAGCCTGTGCAGCTTGCTTCTGAATATCATGACCCAGTGCGGTAATTTTTGCTTCGGAGACGATTTTGTTACAGTCAACACAGATGACGCGGTCAAAGCCATTGGTGTTACAGAAAGCATCTTTGTGGACTGAAAGCGTATTGGGATGGGTGCAGGTTGTGCCGCCGGTTTTCCAGTAGGCATAAAGCGTAGTAACATATGCATCCGGTGCGGTGCTGTTTACCGTGTAGAGAATGCCGTCGGTTGTCTTATCAAACCAGCCGATGAAATTGCTGCCGTATTTCGTTGCCGTGGGCAGGAACTGCAGCGTAGTGCCTGCAATATAGAATTCGATGTTGTCGCTTGCAGTACCGCCGTTGCCGTTGAAGGTCAGACAGCGATACGGTGCATTATTTAACATATAGTCGGCGTTCAGATACAGGTCGGCTTCTTCCATACGCTGCTGGCACAGACGGGTCTGGATGGTGCCGTTGGAGCTGCACCAGCTGCCGATCGCATTGATGAAGGAAAGCTCATCGCATCCGCCGAGGAAGATATCCGAATATGTATTATAGCTGGGCTGCATCCACTGCGTACCGAGGTGGCAGGTCAGGCTGAGAATTGCATCGTACTGATTCTGCGTATGGTGCACGGTGCCTTCCTTTATCACCTTGTCGACCGCTTTTTCATAGATGCCGATATTGTAACGAAGAATGTAATCCGCCTGATCGAGCGTGATGGGATTTGAAACAGAGATCGGCGCGCCGGAGTATGTGCCGTAGCCCGTGCTTGTGGAGAAACCGGTATTTTTCTTGATGAATTCCACACCGGCCTCGCTGACCTTCAGGGCAGGGAGCTTCGGCCAACCGGTATGATTGGGATAGGTGGTAACGCCTGCACCGACATCGCTGCGCAGAGTCATGCCGACGTTCGTGCCGGGATCGGTCTGCGTTTCGCCGCCGATGACTTCATTCGGCTTTTCCACTGCGGTCTTGGACCAGTGCGCATAAACGCGGTAGTTACCGCTGACGTTATAGCCGTTGCAAAGATGCATGCCTGCATCGGCCTTGGTATACCAGCCTGCAAAAGAATATCCGTTACGGGTTGCAATCGGCAGATCGGTAAAGGCGATATTATACGTGTAACACAGGACGGTGTTATCATCGAGCGTTCCGCCGTTTGCATCATAGATAACATAACGGAAGTCGGTGTCGCAGGCGCCGCTGTAGCTGCCATAGAGGAACAGCTTTACTTCGCGCAGACGGTGCGCAAAAATCTTTTCGGAGAAAACGCCGATACCGTCCTTTACCCAGGAGAAGAAAGCGTCTGCAAGCGCAACGTCCGTATAGCTGCCGCCTGCAATCACTTTTTCGACCTTATAGCCCTGTGTATAAATATTGGAGCCTTTTTCAACGGCAAAATCGACCAGAGCATCAAACTGTGCCTGTGTGAGAGACAAGGCTTCGCGGGTAATAAAGGCATTGACTGCTTTTTCCGCCGCAATGAGCTGCGATGTACCCTTCGGATTTTTTCCGAAGAAGTCTGCGATAAAAGCAAGACCTTCTGCGCTGGTGGTGAAGGTTTTCGGGTCACGCTTTGCAATTTCCTTTCCTTCCGCAGAAGAATCGGGTACTGCGGTGGTTTCATCAACCGGCGCTATCGCAGCAAATTCCTCCGTGACGGACTCAGTTGCAAATATCGGGGTAATCAGACCTGCAAGCAGACATAAGACCAGAAGCAGGCTGAGGGCAAGTCTTTTCATATACTCCCTCCTGTAAAAAAAGTTATTAATATAATTTTAACAAATAAAATATCGTTCGTCAAGATTAGTATGTCACTTTACGCGTAGTTATTAAAAAGAAAAAACAAAGTTACATTTTACTTTTCAGGTAATTCCATACATCCGCATAAACTTCCATGTGGTTGTCTTCATTCAGGATTTCGTGACGGCCGTCATAGAGCTTCATAGAAACATCCTGTATGCCGGTTTTTCGGAACTGTGCGTATGCCTGCTTCACGCCCTTGCTCATGTTGCTGACGGGATCAAGCTTGCCGGCAATAAACAGAACAGGGAGGTTTTTCGGTATAGCATCCATATTTTTCTTTTTTTGGTTCATGGCAATGCCGCAGAGCATATCGGCACTGAGACCGACGGTTGCATCGCCGCCGCAAAGCGGATCGGCGGTATAACGCGCTACAACATCTTCATTGCTGCAAATCCAGTCATTCGGCGTTTTGGCAGGCTGGAAATGATCGTTATATGCGCCGAACATCAGCTTTTTCAGCAGATTGCTGTGCCCGGTTGCGCCAAGACGCAGTTTTTCAATGGCGCACATCGCTCTGCCGCCTGCCAGAACAGCAGCAGGCTGCCATGTTGTTCCGCAGATGATCGCGGCGGAGAGCTTTTCTTTCGGATAGCGGTAGAGGAAGGACCATGCCATAAACGAGCCCATGCTGTGTCCGAACAGGAAATAAGGAATTTCAGGGAAGTCCTGTCGGGTCAGATGCATCAATTCATGCGTATCGTCAATGGCTGCCGTCCAGCCGCCTTCAAAGAGCAATTCCGTTTTTGTTCCATGCGATCTTCCGTGTCCCATATGATCTTCGGAAACGACCAGAATGCCTTTTGTATTCAGGAATTTTGCAAAGTCATCATATCTGGGAGAATACTCCGCAATACCGTGTACGAGCTGCACAACGGCAATGGGTTTACAGTCCGGCTCCCAACGGTAGGCATGAATCATGCCGGCACCTTTTGACGGAAATTCAAACTCTTTCATACACTTTTCCTCTCTGTATCGTTTTTTGTGTTGCGTTTGTAAATCAGATTCAGACCCTTGAGCATCAGAGACTTATCATAAATCAGCTTGCGGCGGCATAGCGGAATGACAAATCTGGAAATTCCGCCTGTGGCAATGACCTTGACCGGAGTTCCGAGCTCCTCCTCCATTCGGTCAAGCATACCGTCAAGCATGGCAGCTGCGCCGAGCATGATACCGCTGCGCATGGAATCGCGGGTGTTTTTGCCGATGGCGTGCTGGGGCGCGTCCAGACTGATGCCGGGAAGCTGCGCGGTACGTCCGGTCAGCGCTTCCATGGAGATTTTTACGCCCGGACAGATACATCCGCCGACAAAACAGCCGCTTTGATCTACCGCGGTGATGGTTGTTGCCGTACCCATATCCACCAGAAGAAGCGGCGTTCCGTACTGCGCTGTTGCAGCTACAGCAGCAACGATCAGGTCACTGCCGACCTCCGACGGATTGTCCATGCGGATATTCAGACCGGTCTTTACACCCGGACCGACAACAAGACAGGTGCTGCCGGTCAGCTTGCGGATTGCGGTCTTAAATGAATTCAGTACAGGCGGCACAACCGAGGAGATGATGCTTCCGTCAATTTTTTCGGGAGCAATGCCGTATAATTGCAGCATACTGTTCAGCTCAACACAATACTGATCGGATGTTTTGATCAGGTCGGTTGCGATACGCGCTTCAAAAAGAATTTCATCCTCCGAAATACATCCGAGAACGATGTTCGTATTTCCGATGTCAACTGCTAAAATCATTTTTTACCCTCCGTGTACAGCTCCTCTATGTGGCAATAGGGGATACCGTTTTTGATTTCGATGATCCCGTAGCTCGGGTGTGAATAACCGCAGGAACCCGGATTCATCAGCCAGATACCGTCGGACTCTTCACAATATGGTATATGCGTGTGACCGTAGAGAATGACGGTCGCTTTCTTTTCCATTGCGGCGTAATAAAGCCGAAGTACACCGGATTTTACGCCATAGCGATGCCCGTGTACCGCAAAAATCCGGACGCCTTCCCAGTTCATCAGGGCACTTTCCGGAACGCTGTCTTCGTATAAATCGCAGTTGCCGCGTACGGTACACAGCGGCAGAAGCGGAAATGCGGCAGAAAGTGCCTGCGTATCAGAGGCGTGATCTCCCAGATGGATTATGGCATCCGGATGCTCACGGCGTACCGCGTCAAGCATCGGCTGCTGTGCACGATGAGAATCCGATAAAACTAATATTTTCATGGTTTCACCTTTTTGTGCATCCCTGCATATGATATACCGTATTATATCAGATTCCGCGAAAGGAGGCAATCTCCATGGGCAAAGATTCTGCAAAAAATTCGCAGTTTTCCGCGGAGCAGATGAAATCCATGCTGAACAGCGCAGAGGTGAAGCAGCTCATTGCATTGATGCAGCGTGACGGCGGTCAGCGGCTTCAGCAGGCGGCGGAGGAATTCCGGAAGGGAAACACAAGCGCCGCGCAGGAGCTGCTCCGACCCGTAGTAGAAACGAAAGAGGCTGACGAGCTTCTGAAAAAAATCAATCAAAAAAAGTAGGTGAGCAAAACGGACGGACTGGAGGACAAACTTCAGCAGATTCTCAATGATCCGCAGAGCATGGCGCAGATTTTATCGATTGCGCAGTCGCTCGGCATGTCTCCGGAGACGGAACAAAAGCAGGAGCCTTCATTCGCTCCGCCGCCTCCGGATGACAGCTTTGTAAAGGCAATTATCTCTTTGATGCAGCAGGCAAGGAAATCAGACAGCAAGCAGGAGGCACTTTTGTGTGCGCTGAAGCCCTATCTCGCTCCGGATCGGCGCGAAAAAATTGACCGTGCGCTGCAGATCGCCCGTATATCCCATTTGGCAGGCGCGGCGCTCGGACAGTACGGCGGTTTCCCCGGAATGGGAGGCAGGTAGGGTGTACCATCGGTATATGCCGACGGAAAACGGGCAGTATCAGAGAAAGAGCGTTCCCGAACATACACCGCCGATGCCGCAGCCGAAAAAGACAGAGCAGGAAATGCAGCATCGGCAGGAATCCGCTCAGATGCCGAAAGCGGAGAAGATTTCCGCCGTAAAACCGGCTCCTCAGGAGCTGCAACCGCCACCTAACCGCCCCTCTGTTTTGGAGAAGCTACTGCCGGGAGTGGACAGCGGCGATCTGCTGGTGCTGCTGATCCTGCTGTTTTTGCTTTCGGAGGGGAACGAGGATTCTCCCGGCATGATTATGACGCTGGCAATTTTCCTTTTTCTGCAATAGTAGTGGTTTACATAATATGAGCGCCGGATTGCGCTTGCAATCCGGCGTTCGAGATATTCGGTTTAGTTGACAATATAGCGATAAAGAATATTTGCAATCTGGGCGCGGGTCGCATCATCCTTCGGGAGAAGCAGATAGTCGCTGCCGGTGATGATTTCTTTGTCAACCGCCCAGACCATGGCGTCATAGGCATATTCGCTGATGCTGTCATTATCTGCGAAGAAGCGCAGGTTGCCATGGACTCTCGGAGAGCCTGCATAACGGTAGAGAATGGCAGCGATCTGCTCACGGGTGATATATTCGTCCGGTGCAAATTCTGTCTCGCTGATGCCGTTGACAATGCCTTCTCTTGCCGCCCAGATAACAGCGTTTGTATACCATGCGCCGTAGGGAACATCGTCAAACGGATTTTCCTTCCAGTTCACATGGGGCTCATTTTCCATACGGTAGAGTATGGTTACCAGCATTGCTCTGGTCAGGCTGCCGTTCGGGTCAAACAGACGCGTGTCTACGCCATTCATCAGGTCGTTTTCAATTGCATAGTCAATGCCTTCATGATACCACTGCTTCGGATCCAGATCAGAGAAAAGTCTGGACGAGCAGTTCTTGCCGCCATTGCAGTGGATGGGACCGGGTTTATAATTCGGATCCTTTTCGCCGCAGTAAATGCAGACGCCGTTGAGGTATTCATGACCGTGGGCGGGAATTGCCTGTGTTTCAACAAAATTGCAGCGAGCACAGGTACGCGATTCCTTGCCGTCCTTTGTGCAGGTTGCTTCCGTCATAACAGTCCATTCGCCGAAGTCATGTCCGAGTGCAGCGGTATAGGAATCCTTGTAGGAATTGCCGCAGCGTGCGCAGGTGTGCGTTGTGTAACCCTTTTCCGTGCAGGTCGGGGCAATTACCGAGTTCTCATAATTATGTCCGAGGGCGTTGATGACGGTTTCCGAAACGACTGCGCCGCAGTCTTTACATACCGTACGGTCATAGCCGCTTTCGGTACAGGTTGCATCCTTATGCTCGGAGCGAACATTCTGGTGCTTGCAGGTTTCCTCTCCGGTTGCAGGGATGGTTTCTGTTTTGGTTGCACTGCAGCGTGTACAGGTATAGGTCTTGATTCCGGTTTCTGTTGCGGTAGCAGGTTTGGTAACAACGCCTGCGTTCCAGGAATGTCCCAAAGCGTTGGTATAGGTGTCTTTATAGGAATCACTGCAGCGTGAGCAGGTGTGCGTAGTGTAGCCCTGTGCCGTGCAGGTCGGGGCGGTGATTGTAGTCGAATAATTATGACCGAGAGCGTTGATTACGGATTGCGAAATAACGGCGCCGCAGTCTTTACATACCGTACGGTCATAACCGTTTTCGGTGCAGGTTGCATCCTTATGCTCGGAGCGAACATTCTGGTGCTTGCAGGTTTCCTCTCCGGTTGCAGGGATGGTTTCTGTTTTGGTTGCACTGCAGCGTGTACAGGTATAGGTCTTGATTCCGGTTTCTGTTGCGGTAGCAGGTTTGGTAACAACGCCTGCGTTCCAGGAATGTCCCAAAGCGTT
>R26__coassemble_948_pt1 | contig 15517 bp, 14 predicted proteins | sample R26__metabat2_low_PE_037 | metagenome-assembled genome bin R26
GTCGGGAACAACAAAACATCACGGATGGATGCGCTGTCGGTCAACAGCATGACCAGACGGTCGATACCAAAGCCGAGACCGCCTGTAGGAGGAAGACCGTATTCCAAAGCCGTAACATAGTCATAATCCACCTGTGCAGTACTGCTCGGGTCGATCTGCTTACGCTCTGCGACCTGACGCTCAAAGCGTTCCTTCTGATCGATCGGATCGTTCAGCTCGGAGAATGCGTTGCCGAATTCGGTCGCATTAATGAAATACTCAAAACGCTCTGTAAATGCCGGATTGGACGGCTTACGCTTTGCAAGCGGGCTGTTTTCAACGGGATAATCATAGATAAAGGTCGGCTGAATCAGGTTTTCTTCGACAAATGCATCAAAGAATTCTGCAAGAATCGCACCCTTAGTGGGAATTTCAGGCAGTCCGACCTTATGCTCCTTTGCCGCAGCAATCGCCTCTTCATCGGAAGCAATCGCATCAAAGTCAACGCCGGAATACTTCTTGACCGCCTCGACCATTGTCATTCTTTCCCAATGGCTCAGGTCGATTTCCTTACCCTGATAGTTGATCTGAAGCGTGCCGCAGACCTTCTGTGCCACAGCCTTCATCATTTCTTCTACCAGATCCATCATGCCATGGTAATCGGTATATGCCTGATAAAGCTCAATGCTTGTAAATTCGGGGTTATGCTTCGGATCCATACCCTCGTTTCGGAAAATTCTGCCGACTTCGTAAACACGGTCCATGCCGCCGACGACCAGTCGCTTCAGATAAAGCTCGGTTTCAATACGAAGCACCATGTCCATATTCAGAGTATTATGGTGAGTATAGAACGGACGTGCGGAGGCACCGATTTCAAACGGTGTCAGAATCGGCGTATCGACTTCAAGGAAGCCCTTTGCATCAAGAAAAGCACGCAGCTCACGCAGAATCAGACTGCGCTTTACGAAAGTGCCCTTAACCTCGGGATTAGCAATCAAATCGACATAGCGCTGACGGTAACGGGTTTCGGTATTCGTCAAACCGTGGAACTTATCCGGCAGCGGAAGCAGCGCCTTGGAAAGCAGAGTCACTTCATGTGCGCGAACGGAAATCTCACCGCGCTGTGTACGGAACACATCGCCCTTTACGCCGACAATATCGCCGATATCGAGCTTGCGGCAATCTTCAAAATTGGCTTCATCCATCTCATCAAACTTGATGTAAAGCTGGATTCTTCCGTCGCTGTCCTGCAGATCGGCAAAGATAACCTTGCCCATGCCGCGCTTGCTCATCAAACGTCCGGCAACCGCTACAGGTTTACCTTCCATCTCTTCAAAATGATCCTTGATCTCTGCACTGGTGGTGTCGAAATCAAACTTCATGTTTTCAAAGGGATCCTTTCCCTCTGCACGAAGCTGTGCCAGCTTTTCTCTGCGAATTCTCACCTGATCGACCAGAGAGAGTTCTTCCTGCGGTACAAACTTTGCCATATTTTTCTCCGTTTTCTATCTTTAGCGATTTACATCAAGAATTTCAAATTTAATCATGCCTACAGGAGCCTCGACTTCAACAATGTCGCCAATGTGCTTGCCGAGCATTGCCTTACCGAAGGGAGAGTCGTCAGAAATACGCTTTTCCATCGGGTTAGCTTCCTGAGAGCCTACGATTGCAAAAACATCTGTTTCGTCAAATTCAATATCACGAACCTTAACCGTGCAGCCAAGTCCGACGCGATCCTGAACCTCAGCATCTGTCGTTTCATCGATCACAACAGCGTGCGTCAGAATGTCTTCCACCTCTGCGATGCGTCCATAGAGCTTTGCCTGCTCATTCTTGGCCTCATCATATTCGCTGTTTTCGGAAAGGTCGCCAAAAGAACGCGCTTCTTTGATCTGCTCGGCAACTTCTTTCTCGCGTGTTGTTTTCAGATAATTCAGCTCCGCCTCAAGTTCCTTCAAACGGTCTCTGGTCAGTTTATATTCTTTTGCCATGCCAAGTCCCTCCAATTTCGAAATATGCGCAATGATTATAGAGTATGACGCCCGTTATGTCAAGCATTTATTCGGATTTCAGGGCGATTATTGCCGACTGAAGCTGTTCGTCATCTGTTTTGTCAACTTTTTCGTAGTACAGATTCAGATATGTTTCATTATCGACCTTTACGATGATATCCGGTGTAACGCCGACATCGGCAAGCGTAACGCCGTTCGGTGTTTTATAGTGACCCGTAGAAATCGCGATTGCAGAGCCGTCACTGAGGCGGAACGTCTGCTGATAATTTGCTTTGCCGCAGGTCTGCGTTCCGACAATTACGGCTTTTTCATATTCCTGCAAGGCTGCTGCAAAAAATTCAGCAGCAGAATAGGAATCGTCATTCACAATTACAGCCATCGGAATATCAACGCAGCTTGCATCAGAGCTGTCAACAACTTCTTTTCCGCTGTAATCGACTGAACGGAACAGCGGTCCCTCCGGAAGCAGGTGGTCAAGGAGCTTGACCAGCTCCGATTTCAGACCGCCGGGATTAAACCGAAGGTCAAATACGATACCGCTTGCACCCTGCGAGATCAGATCATCAACTGCGGCAATGGATTCTGCGGAAGAGCGCGCTTCAAAATTGTTGATTTTGATATAGCCGATCTTATTGTCCAGCATTTCATAAACAACAACATCTGTTTCAATAATTGCGCGAGTAACGGTTACATCGAATTCCGCTTCATCTCGAAGAATCGTGATTGTGACATCCGTACCCTCTTCGCCGCGAACAAGCTCTTTTGTTTCGGTCATACTCATTCCCTTTGTGCGCTGTCCGTTCACACCGACGATCTTATCACCGATCTGAATTCCGGCTGCTTCTGCAGGACCATTGTGTGTCACCTTTGTAATCGTCACACCGGGATCGTCTTCGTTCGGAAGCTCGATCGTTACGCCGATACCGATATAGGCATTATTATTCTGCTCCATATACTCAGCATAATCCGCTGCGCTGACATAATAGCTCCACCGATCCCCTGTCGCAGCGATTGCAGCCTGCGCAAGATAATCGCCCAATGCGTCCTCGTCATAATCATCCACATAATAATTATTGATGATATTCAGCACCTCATTAAGCTTTTCTTCATAACCGACCTTTGTTTCTTCCGCAGCTTTTTCCTGCTCCGAATCAGATTTTGCAGGCAATCGCCAACCGAAGCATCCCGTTGCTGCCATGATAATACAGACGCACAGCAAGATGCAAATCAGTATTTTCAAATAAAAATCCACACGTTTCATAGCATTCGCTCCATGCAAAGAATTTTCAATATAAATCATTTCCCAGAGCCCGGTCCGGACTCTGGGAGAATGTTATTGCAGAGTAATGTAGTTCATCGGATTGACCGTAGAACCGTTATAATAAATCGTAAAATGCAGATGTGCGCCTGTAGACCATCCCGTAGAGCCGACATAACCGATAATCTGTCCCTGCTCAACATAGTCGTTATAGCCGACAACGGAGTATGTCATGTGGCAATACAGCGTGGAATAGCCGTCCAAATGGTTGATCGTTACGTAGTTGCCATTGATATAATTATATGTGGCAGCCGTTACGTAACCGCTTTTGGAAGCATAAATCGGCGTTCCGGAGCCGCAAGCAAGGTCAACACCTGTATGCAGTGTATAATTGCCGGTAATGGGGTGCGTACGATAGCCGTAGGGACTGGTCAGGACAACACCGATTCCGGAGGGCAGCGGGAAAATAAATCCTTCCGATGCACTGGGAGGCGGCTCGTAAGCAGGGGTATCATTTTCGTCGCCGGAATCATCGGATTCATCGCTGTCTGAATCACCGTTATTCCCATTATCGGGTGCCGGTGCCGGATGCGCTGCCGCCCATTCTTCCAGCAAAGCCTGCGTGCGCTCAACTTCCAAAGCTGCAATCTGATTGCTCAGCTCTTCTTCAGCAGCCTCGTTCTTTTCCGTTTCTTCAATCAGGCGTTCACGGTCGGAAATCAATTCGGTAAGCAGAGAGTCGGACTCTTCACGCTTCTGATTCATCTCTTCCTGTGCATCTGCCAATTCTGCTTTTTTGCTTTCAAGCTCTGCCTTATCGCCGGCAAGAGATTCCTTTGCCGCAATGATTTCGCTTGCCATCTGACGCAGCTCGTCCATCATGCGCTGATCGGTCTTTGCAATCTCTTCGATCATTGTACGGCTGCTGAGCATATCCGCAAAGGACTCTGCCTCAAGCAGTACGTACCAGTAGTTAATCTCGCCGCGTTCCTGCATGGCGCGCATACGAAGCTTGTAGCGGTCAAACATTGCCTGCTGCTCCACCACAAGCTCATCAAGCTCGGCCTGCTTTTCGGCAATCAAAAGGCTGAACTGGTGGATCTGCTCGGAAACAACTTCAATCGACTGTCTGGTCAGCTCGATCTCACGGTCAAGCTGTCCTTTTTCTTCAACAACCGTCAATGTTTTATTCGCATTATCCGCGATCTCGCCTTCCAACGCTTCACGCTGCTCGGCAATTTCGTTCGATTTCTGTTCCAATGCATCAATCTCCGCCTGAATTTCGGAGGAGGTTTTTGCATTGACGATCATAACGATAATGCCTGCAAGCAGAGAAAACACCAAAATGCCGGCAAGAACAGCAGTAAAAACTCTTCTGTATTTGGACATCGTATTCCTCCTTTAACCAGAACATCCGGTGACAACAGAGGGCTGGATTATACCTTCAGGAATCTCCGGATAGACATCAAAGTACCGAAAATACCAACAAAGAAGCCTGTAATTGCACACACAGCGGCCATCGGCAGCATAACATCCGTAAACGGAATAATCGTCAGGACCTTCAAGCCGGTACGCAGGATCGCTTCACGGATGACTTCGTAAAGACCCCATTCAATAAAGAACGAAATCACAGCGCTGAACAGGCCGAGAATGAAGCCTTCAACAAAGAACGGGAATCGGATAAAGCTGTTGGTCGCGCCGACCATTTTCATAATTGCGATTTCTTCCTTACGGTCGAGCATCGCAAGCTTGATCGTATTGGAAATAATCAGCAGAGAAACGACCAGAAGAACAGCAGCGATTGCAATCGATGCAATATACAGAACTGTTCGGATCGTTGCCATGGCGTTGCCGACTTCGATATCCGCATAGACATCCGCAACACCGGCAATACTTTCAAGCTCTGCCTTGGTTTCCTCGACCTTGCCGTTATCGACAAGGGTAATTTCAAACTGGTCACGCATGGACTGCGAATCCAGACCGTCAAACAGGGATTCATCCGAGTCGCCGATGAAGTTGATCAGGGCCTCTTCACGCGGAATGAACTTTGCATTTTCGACATTGTCCAGCATATTGATATCAGAGCCGACACTCTTGGATTCTGCTTCGGTGTAGCTTTCATCGATGCAGACAACAATACGCATCTGTTTCTGAATTTCATCCACCGTAAGCGTGAGGTTATAAGTGATCAATGCAAAGCTGTTGATAATTACAAGACAGGCAACCGTAATGCAGATTGCCGCAAAGGACATAAAGCCGTGCTTGAACATTGCACGGACGCCTTCGCCCATCAGATAGCCAAAATTATTACGCTTCATAGTTGTAGTACCCATCCATTCCGTCACTGATTACCTTGCCTTCATCAATCGCAACAACGCGCTTGGTAAAGCGGTCAACAAGACCTTTTTCATGGGTGACGACCATGACTGTAGTGCCGAGCGCATTGATCTGCTCGAGAAGAAGCATAATTTCAAAGGAACGCGCCGGGTCAAGGTTGCCGGTCGGTTCGTCGGCAATGATCATTGTCGGGTTATTGATGAGTGCACGGGCAATCGCGACACGCTGCTGCTCACCGCCGGACAGTTCGTTCGGCAGGCGGCGGCTCTTGTTTTCTAATCCGACAAGCTCCAATACATAAGGCACACGCTTTTTGATTTCCTTTGACGATGCGCCGACAACACGCATTGCAAACGCAACATTTTCATACACCGTTTTATTTTCGATCAGACGGAAGTCCTGGAAAATAACGCCCAGCGTACGGCGCATATAAGGAATTGAAGAACGCTTAATGGATTCAAGCTTATAGCCATTGACAAGGATGGAGCCGGAGGTCGGCTTTAATTCGCCGGTAAGCAGCTTGATAATTGTGGATTTACCGGAGCCGGACTGACCGACGAGGAATACGAACTCGCCGTCATCAATGTGCATATCAATACCGTTGAGTGCGTGTGTTCCGGTCTCATATGTTTTTGTAACGTTAATTAAGTCAATCATTGTATCACCATAATTCTTAAATCATTCGGTTTTCACGGGATGAGAGGTATTTCTTGACCATAAGAGCAACCTTGAAAATAATAGCATCGTCAAACTCACGGAGGTCAAGATCGGTCAGCTTCTTGATTTTCTCAAGACGGTACACCAGCGTATTGCGGTGCACGAACAGCTTTCTTGATGTTTCGGAAACATTCAGACTGTTTTCAAAGAACATATTGATTGTAAACAGGGTTTCCTGATCCAGAGAGTCGATCGAATTCTTCTTAAACACTTCGGAAAGGAAAATTTCGCAAAGCGTTGTCGGAAGCTGATAGATCAAACGGCCGATTCCGAGGTTTTCGTAATTGATAACGGTTTTTTCCGTGTCAAATACCTTACCGACTTCAATTGCGACCTGCGCTTCTTTATAAGAGTCTGCCAGTTCGCGCAGATGCTCTGAAACCGTGCCGATACCGATCGTCGTACGGGCAAACAGCTCGGTCTTCAGGCGCTCTTCAATGCTGCGACCGATCTGCGTGAGCTCCTCGCCTGTAGTATCCGGCGCAACCTGCCGTACAACGGCAATATCTGTTTCGTTGACACTGATAACGAACTCCTGCTGCTGGTCAGAGAACATCGACTGCAGCAGCTCAACAACCGCAACATCCGCATGACCGCGCTGACGGACAAGAAATACCGCACGGGGTGTTTCTGTCTGGAAGTGAAGTTCTTTGGCGCGTATGTAAATATCTCCGGGCAGAATATTATCCGTAATAATATTTTTTACAAAGGTTGCTTTGTCATGCTTTTCCTCATAATAGCTCTTTGTAAAATTAAGAGATACCTGTGCCATCCGGCAAAGTGCATCCGCCTGCGCATCAGTTCCTTCTACAAAGACGCTGAAACCGAAGCTCTGGTTCCATCCTTTTAACGGAAAAAACAGTTTCCCGTCATATGCAGTGACATTTTCGGGATTTTCAGAAATGGAAGAAACACATTCGGGCCAACGTTCGCCAATCAGATTGGCATTTGCACAGGATATAACATTGCCATCAGCATCGATCACGCCAATGGTATTTCGGGAAGCCTCAGAGAGCTGATCAACAATACTCTGAAAAATTCGACTTGACATAAGCCGACCTCCTTTGTCTTTCGGAAAAATGACCATATTCGCCAAAATTCTGATTCATATCATACACTCTTTTTTTACAATTTGCAAGAGCTTTTATACATATTATTTCATTTTCGATGTCAGTTTTTATGGAATTTTTACAGATTTTCGTCAAGTTTGACAAAACAGGGCATATTTTTTTAGCAGAACATTTTATTTTTCATCAAAAAATTTTTCGTTAAAATTAACAGATTCGAGCTGTTCGATCTCTTTATTTGTCAGCTCACGTGTCATTCCGATCTCAAGATCGTTCAGTGCAAGCATTCCCTCGGAAATGCGTTTCAGATACGTTACCGGCATATGCCGGCTTGCCATCATCCTGCGTACCTGGTGATACTTCCCTTCGCACACGCGAACGAGGCATTTCCCTTCTCCGAGTTTTTCAAGGACAGCCGGCAGGCATTGCGTTCCGTCCTTCAAGACGCAGCCCTTTGCAAATATTTCAATATCCTCCTGCGTTACTGACCCTTCGTGCTCGGCATAATAGGTTTTTTCGATTCCGTGTTTCGGAGAAATCAATCGATGCGCCAGATAACCGTCATTGGTAAACAGCAGCAAGCCTTCTGTTTCTTTATCCAGCCTGCCGATCGGCATCAGACGCTTATATTCCTTCGGAAGATAGTCCATAACGGTTTTTTCTTTGATATCGCTTGCAGCCGTCACGCATCCTGCCGGTTTATTCATCATCAAAACGATTCTGCGCGATCCACGCAAAATCTCCTCACCGTCAAGCGTTACAACTGCCGTTGTTTCATCAAGCTTCTGCTCCGGAATCTTTACAACCGTTTCGTTTACGCTCACCCGTCCTGCGCGGATGACATCTTTGATTTTACGGCGTGACTCCACACCGGCCTCGGACAGATATTTATCTAATCGCTGCATTTGCATTCTCCTGTTCAGCATATTTGTCCACGCAGGGACATACATTTAATTAACTTCATATCTTCGGGGGTAATTTCATGTTTGTTATGACAGCAAAGCTTTCCAAATCAAAGCTCTTTGCGGCAGGGCTGATTCTGATTGCCGCGATCGTTCTCATAGTAGTATTTTTCACCTCCGGCGGAGCGGATGCAACGGAAAAAGCTCCGGTCGGAGATACGAATGACAGCCGTGTTGCATATCTTGCCTCTTACGGCTGGAGCGTCAATGCACAGCCGAAGCAGACGCAGCAGGTGAAAATTCCGGACACGACAGATAATAAGGTTTTTGCGCGTTATAATGAGCTTCAGATTTCACAGGGATTTGACCTAACAAAGTACGCCGGGAAAGAAGTTTCTCGTTACGTTTATGAAATTCTGAACTATCCGGATGCAAAGGAACCGGTTTATGCAAGTGTTCTGGTCTTTGACGGGAAAATCATCGGCGGAGACATTACTGACAGCGCACCGGACGGAATCATTCATGGCTTCCAGATGCCTTCCGGTACAGCGCCATCTGAAACGGAAGCAGAAAGCACAGTGCCAAGTGAGGCTACAGAATCCTGCGAGCTTCCTGCTGAAGCGACAGTTGAAATGACAGAAGCTCCGACAGAGGGATAGTGCAATTATATCACAAATTTCTCAGAAAAAAAGGTTGCATTTATCGTATCGCGTCGTTATAATGGTTTTCAAATAAAAGATTTCTTCAGGGCAGGGTGAAATTCCCGACCGGCGGTAAAGTCCGCGAGCGCAGCTTTGTGCATGATCCGGTGCAATTCCGGAACCGACAGTACAGTCTGGATGGTAGAAGAAAATTTCTGATGCTCTGAGTGAAGAATTTACTCAGGGCAATTTCTTTTTTAGGAGGTCACAAATGAAAAAGAAGTTCAACGCAAAAACGATTGCCGCAATCGGCGTTTTAACCGCAGTTGCCGTTGTTTTACAGTATATAGAAATCTCCATTCCGCTGATGCCGAGCTTTATCAAGCTTGATTTTTCCGATCTTCCCGAGCTGCTCGGTGCGTTTGCATTCGGACCGGTAGCCGGAATTGTCATTGCGCTGTTAAAAAATGTGATCCATATGGCTGTGTCGCAAAGCGGATTTGTCGGTGAGCTTTCCAATTTTCTGCTCGGTTCCGTCTTTGTTCTGACTGCAGGTCTGATTTATCAGCGAAAAAAGACAAAAATGCGTGCTCTTGCAGCCGGTCTGATCGGTGCTGCTGTCATGGCTCTTTTCAGCGTGCCTATCAATTATTTTTTTATTTACCCGATGTATTACGGAATTCTCGGTTTTCCGGAGGCTGCCGTTCTTGATATGTATCAGCTGCTGCTTCCGTCTGTAAAAAGTATTTTCCAGGCGCTTCTGATTTTCAATCTTCCGTTCACATTTGTAAAGGGCGTGATCTGCGCCCTGATCTCCATGCTGATTTATAAACCGCTCTCTCACCTTTTCAAAGGGAAATAAACAACAGGCTCCTTCGTAAAAAATCCGAAGGAGCCTGTTGTTTTATTTCGCTGCTTCCATGCGCTTTTTCAGCTCGGAGGCGGTGGTTTCATATCCCTTTTCCATATACGGATAGGATACGCTTTCGGTATTCTCAGCGCCGAGCAGCGCGGCAATATAGCGCAGCATGGCAGGATTCTTGACGAGAATCGGTCCGGTCAGATGTGTTCCGATGCAGTTGCCTGCACGGAAGCCTTCCGTTCCCTTGTCCGCTTCGTTGCCGAAGCCGAAAATTACAGAGCAGAACGGTTTTTCAACCTTCGTTGTCTTACTGCACTTGTTCATAAATCCGACAAGAATGTCTCCGAACAAGTCTGTTTTTGCAAGACAGTCGCCGACAATGCGGCGCTTCGTTTCCACCGTTTCAAAATCAAACAGATGCAGACCTTCATATTCTTTTCCGTCAGCATCGGTGATCTTTGCGCCGAGCATTTCAAAGCTGTTTCCGGTAAACAGGACAACCTTGTTTTCGTCAATCGCCGCATTCAAAGCATCGCGGTAGGGATAGAGCTGAGAAAGTGCAAGCTTCTGTCTGCGTTCTGTTCCGGCACCCATGAAATACAAATCATAGTCGGAAATATCCTTCTGTTCATAAAGTGAAAGCGTATCAACGCTGACACTGTGTCCGAGATCGGTCAGAAAACGGGCAAGCAGAGAGATATTTGCATATTCTCCGTACAGGTTCATCACATCGTCATACAGGTGTAAAAGCTTCAGTTCCATGACACTCACCTCTCAGTCGTATTGGACATGAATTTTGCCTGATCAGAGAAACAGGTTACCGCATACAGCTGCTCATCGCCGTTTTCGCGGATCGATGCACAGGCTGCATCAATATCTTCAAAGACCTTGATCTTCTCTGCCGGAATGTCCGTAAAGGAGAAACGCATTGCAAGATCATTGCAGTATTTACCGCAGAGATAAACATTCTGCACAAGCTCGTGATTCAGCTGCTCAAAATTGATATCCCACAGCCATGATGTTTCGCTGGTAAAATACTTACGGCTGACCGCATCAACGATCACAACGATACTGCAGGGTTTTCCGGCAGCAAGAGCGAATTTGAAGGACATATCATAGGAAATCGAATTTTCATGCTTGGAAATCAGGAAGATACCTTCATGCTTTCCAAGTGTAAATTCCTTGTAGCGTCCGTTTTTCAGAATATAATTACTGACACGATTTGAAACATCCTTACCGGAAACACCGATCAGCGTACAGACCGCATAGGCAGCAAGAATGTTGTAGATATTGTAAATGCTCTTGAATGCAAGCTTGACTTCATCCTTGCCGTTGATGACAATACGGCTTTCGTCCAAGTTAACTTCCGTAACCGTAAAATCGGTATCGTGACGGGCAAAGTCACAGCTTGTACAACGGTACTTTCCGACATGGTTGAAATGATAGTAATCATAAACCATCGGCTTGCCGCATACCGGGCAATAAAGTCCGTCATTATATGCGCCTACAAGCTCCTTCGTGTCAATAGAACAGTGATCCAGACCGAACCAAAGCACATTGCCGCGATTCTGACCGAACAGAGAAACCGTCGGATCGTCTGCATTCAAAATAAGCGTGGTATCGTCAAAAACGCTTTCCTTAATTGCATCGAACACCCATTGCGGATGACCGTTTCTGGTAAGCTGGTCACGATAGAGATTTGTAATCACATAATGTGTCGGATGGAACCAGCGGAAGGTATACTTCGTATAGCGTTCGTCCGATTCAATCAGAAGAACATCCTGTTTCATCTTGCCGGACCATGTGCAGGAATTGAGGATCATCGTTGTAACGCCCTCAATCTGATTAGAGCCCTCTACATTGTAAGCGACCGTTTTTCCATTGGCTTTTAAGACTGCAGCAATCATTTCCACCGTAGATGTTTTTCCGTTACTTCCCGTAACAGCAATGATCATTTTCGGCTTTTCAATGCGTGCCAGAATATCCGGACAGACCTTCAGCGCAAATTTGCCGGGCATACTGGTACCCTTGCCGACAAGACCGCCGATCACTTTAACGATTCTGCATATCAAAATTGCAAGGAATTTTCTCATGTATTATCTTCCTTTCCATGCCGTCAGGCGCAACTTTGTTATTTTAGCATAAAACAGCAGTTCACGCAAGCATATTCAGAAATTCCTGCTCGCTCAAAACCGGAATTCCGAGTTCATTTGCTTTTTTCAGCTTACTGCCGGCATTCTCACCTGCAACAACATAGGTCGTCTTTTTCGATACGGAGCCGGATGCTTTCCCGCCGCAGGCTTCTATTTTTTCCGTCGCTTCGTCGCGGGTAAACAGTGACAGCGCTCCGGTCAGGACAAATGTCATACCGTCAAAACGGTTATCCTCCTGCGTAATTGTGCTTTCAAAGTTCACCCCTGCCTCACGCAGGCGGTTGATCATATGCTGCGACTGTTCATTTGCAAACCATGAAACGATGCTTTCTGCGGTAATCGCGCCGATGTCACGAATTTCCGTCAGCTGTTCTTTCTCCGCCTGCATAAGTGCGTCCATCGTGCCGAATTTCTTTGCAAGCACCTTTGCCGCTTTTTCGCCTACCTGACGGATACCCAAAGCGTATATCAGGCGGCTGAGGTCATTGCTCTTGCTGATTTCAATAGACTCCAGGAGCTTTTTTGCAGCCTTTTCGCCGCTTTTCCAAAGGGTTTTCAGATCATCCAGCCGCAGATAATAAATATCTGCCGGCGAGGAAATGTGCCCGAGCGAAATCAGCTGCTCAACGATCGCATCGCCAAGGCCGTCAATATTCATTGCGTTTCTGGAAACAAAATGTGCAATATTTCTGCTGAGCTGCGCCGGGCATTCCACGCCCGTGCAGCGCATTGCAGCGCCGTCTTCATCGCGTTCGACCGGAGCGCCGCAAACCGGGCAGGTCTTCGGCAAGCGATACGGCACGGTATTTTCGGGGCGTTTGGACAAAACGACCTCGAGAATTTCCGGAATGATCTCGCCTGCTTTACGGATTTTTACGGTATCGCCCAGACGGATATCCTTTTCCGAAATAAAATCCTGATTGTGAAGCGTTGCGTTGGTAACGGTAGTTCCTGCAAGCCGAACGGCAGAAACAACAGCCTTCGGTGTCAGAACGCCCGTTCTTCCCACCTGAACGACAATATCCTGCAAAACGGTTTCCTTGACCTCGGGCGGATACTTAAAAGCGCACGCCCAACGCGGGAATTTCGCAGTGCTTCCGAGCAGTGTGCGGTCGCCGAGATCATTGAGCTTTATAACCGCTCCGTCAATATCGAACGGATATTCATATCGGTTTTCGCCGATACTGCGAACCATCCCGATTGCCTCCGCAGCCGTTTTGCACAGCTGATACGGAATCACCTTGAATTTTCGCGCTTTCAGATAGTCCAAGGTTTCGCCGTGGGTTTGGAATGACACACCGTCGGCAAGCTGAAGATTGAAAATCAGAATATCCAGCTTCCGCTCTGCCGCAATTGACGGATCAAGCTGACGCAGGCTGCCCGCTGCAGCATTGCGCGGATTCGCAAAAAGCGGCTGTCCCTTTTCTTCTCTTGCCTGATTGAGCTGTTCAAATACGCTTCTGGGCATAAAAACCTCGCCGCGAACAATGAGACGGTGCGGCGCATTTTCCAAAAACATCGGAATGGAACGGATCGTTTTCAGGTTCGCGGTGACATCCTCTCCGACAAGTCCGTCACCGCGCGTCGCGCCGCGGATAAATTCGCCGTCAATGTATTCCAGCGCAACGGATAGTCCGTCAACCTTCGGTTCGATACTGTAAACAGCATTGCTTACGCTTTGGCGAAGTCTCTCGTCAAATTCACGTACTTCGTCTTCGGAAAAGACATCCTGCAGGCTCTCGAGCGGAACCTCATGTGCATACTTTTCAAATTTGCTGAGCGCTTCACCGCCTACACGCTGTGTCGGAGAGACCGGAGATGCATATTCCGGATACTGCGCCTCCAGCTCCTCCAGACGGCGCAGAAGACGGTCATACTCAAAATCCGCCATTGTCGGCGCATCAAGCACATAGTATTTATGATTTGCCTCCTCCAGAATTTTCGTAAGCTGGAGTATTTCTTCTTTCGGATTCATGGCAGTTCCTCCATGCCAAAATATGTTGTCGGTACGGTACCCACAATTACCGTCTGCGCTGCAACTACAGACGAATCAACGCAGATATCATAGGTACCCGTCCATGTCATTACCGTTACGGTTACGGATACATCAATGCAGATGCTATGCAGCGTCTGATTGATACCGGCATCGGAAAATGTATTGTGAAATGACGCATCGGAGCTTCTTGCCGCAAGCACGCGCACGGGTATTTCCGGTCCTCTTCCGGAGAAAAGCTCCGGCAGTACGATCGAGCCGATCGGAATCCCGAGCTGCTCTAAAGAAAGGCTTTTCAAATGCTTGTCAATCTGCTCTAAAACGCCTGTCTTCAGGCGATTGAGCTCGGCAATATTCGTTTGTATCGCCGACACCGTCCCCGCTGTATTCTTTTCGACCGTAACCATTTTACTATAGTCAAAATCGCCGTTGGAGATACAGTCCGCGATTGCTGCATTGATTGCATCAGAAGCCTGATTTCCGACCTGCGTCCGAATCAGCTGTTCCGCCATCGGCGCAACGGAAATACGAATCGCCATTGCGATTGCCACCACAATGATCAGCGCGATCGCAAATACCGTCCGAAAACGGTTTCTCTGTGCCAGCGTCATAGATACCACCCCGTATATTCCTATGCGGAGCAGAATTTTCCATTACACCTTTTTCATTCGTGTTCCTGCGTAGCTTGCCATCAGTCGTTTTGTTCCGACCTGATCAAAGGCGATTTCCAGCATGGTATCGTTTCCCATCTTTAACGCAGAAAGAATCATTCCGTTACCAAACACGTCATGCTTTACCATGTCGCCTTTGCCGAAATCCGGTGCAGGCAGCTTTTTCTTTGCCGTGCTGAGAGAATCCACCGTTCTGTGTATCGGTGATGTTGCCTGCTTCGCTGCCGGGAATGCTGAATACTCATAACTCATTTTCGGTACAGCAGCCGATTTCTGAATCAGCAGTTCCTCCGGTATCTCGCCGAGAAAACGCGACGGACGGTTCATCGTCGTATGTCCGTAAAGCATACGCTGCCTTGCGCTTGTAATCGTCAGGCGCTTCTTTGCACGCGTGATTGCAACATAGCAAAGACGGCGTTCTTCTTCCATCTCTTCCCGATCTCCGATCGAGCGCATTCCGGGGAAAAGACCTTCCTCCGCGCCGACAATGTACACGTTCGGAAATTCCAGACCCTTTGCCGAATGCATGGTCATCATTACAACTGCATCCGCGTCCTTATCATACTGCTCAATATCCGTATACAGCGCAATTTCTTCGAGGAATCCGCGCAGAGACGGCTCATCAGTGTTTTCCATATAGGTCAAAATAGACGATTTTAATTCTCGGACGTTCTCCAAACGGGTACGGTTTTCCAAATCATCCTTTTGCTCAAGCATGGCAACATAGCCCGTACGAATCAACAGCTCTTCATAAAAATCCGGAAGTGACATCGTTTCAAGCAGCTGTGCGCATTCCTCGATCATTACCGTAAACGCCATCAGCTTCTGCGCCGAGCGTTCCATTGCCGGATAGTTGAAAGGATCGCTGACAGTCATGCTATTGATGAGTATTTTCCTGAAAAGTCAACAATTCATGGTATTCAGG
>R26__coassemble_949_pt1 | contig 15516 bp, 15 predicted proteins | sample R26__metabat2_low_PE_037 | metagenome-assembled genome bin R26
AGGGAGTGATGGGATTATGAAAAAATCGGGGCAGTTGAAGTATGATCGTGTGGGGGCGACTTCTGTAAGATGTGTTCACAAAGTGATTACTTCTCGTTCAATTTGTCCAGATAGTATTTACTTTGCGAACCTATCTTACAAGGTGATCGTAAAGTGATAATCATCAATAATGATAATCCCGCCTGTTTCTACGCGGTGGCCGAAGCGTACTGCGACGAGACTATCATCATGTAAGGGGGCAGCACAATCCCTAGTCCTGAAAAGGGATCCAATACTGCGGATTCTCCTCCTTCAAGGATATTTGGAGGTTCTAATAATTATGACCAATACAACGATTGGCAACGCATCCGGATTTAATTCGGCAAAATTCGAGGGGTTAGTACGGCAAGCGATGGGAACCCGTAGCATCGTAGAGTTTGCCCCTATTTGTGGATTGAGCGTGAGCTTTTTGTCAAAATCTGTCAACCGCTCACTAAGATCAAGACCCGGACGGTCTTCTCTGCTGAAATTGGCAGATGCAAGTCAAGGAAGCGGTATCACGCTTGAAGATTACTACGACGCATGTGGATACGACTCCGCATTAATCGCAGATGACAACACAAATCTTACCAAAGATAACCGACTGTCACTGGAAGAAGCAGAAAGGGCGTACTTCGCATCTCCTTCTGTATTGGCAGTTAGCCAGTTCCTCTCTCTGTGGATGAAGAACGGTAATAATCCGGATGTCAATTTTGAACTGTTTGAGGAAGGCAAGGTCTTCATCGTTACAGATCGTGCAAGTGATTTCAAAGCAGTTTGTATTGCTGGTTTTTGTCAGGATAAAACTGGCATGAAAGTAATGAGGTCTGAAATCATGGCTCGAACATTTGCTGCACTTGGTGTAGCAGACCGGAACAGTCTTCCGGGAGATGTGTTTTTCTACCTCTTGACCGACAGCGTAGAGATGTTTGATTTCTGTGCCAATGATCTTCCGAAGCTTTCATCGCAAAATATGGTGGTTCTCCTATCTAATGAACAACATACCGAGTTTTGCGAACAGAAGCTGAGGCTGTCAGAGGGACAGGAAGAATTGCAGCTCCCACGCTTAGTAACGGAAACCACTGTCGAAATTGCCGGTGCTTCTGGTGAGGAAGGCAGTGACGCAACCAATTAGTCTTTTCAATTTTAAAGTGAAGGAGCTTACATCATGAGCAAGAAGCCGACGTCTGGTGGCTTCGATCACGGTGACTGGGGCGAGTTCCTTGCAGAGCTTTACGCAAAAAATAAAAATGTGGCTGAAACTGTGGAGCAGTTCGAACAAATCTGTACAAAACTGTACCAGAAGTTGAAGACCAAGGGATATCCCGATGAGGACATTCGTGAAATCCTTTTTCTCGTGGATTTTGCTTATGTTATCGTGAATAGCTGTGCTGATGCTACGATTGATCTAGTCGATGAATATCAGCTGGAGATTCACTGCCGGATCAGCCTGACCTCGGAGAATACACCTCGTCAGGAAGAGTATCTTAGGATGCTGATGGCAAAGTATAAGACATCTTCGGGATGTATGTGGGGGTGCGATGGCAACACCCCCAGCAAGAAAAACAAGAACAATCGATAATCATACCGCAAGCACTGCAAGATTATGCCCCAAGCAGATCGAAGCAATCTACTAACACCGCCGCTTAGGTCCGCCTCCTCCAGGTTTATCCTGGAGAAGGGTAGGTGCCTAGGTCGGGTTTATGGTAGGACGATTGCTTATGGATGTAGCATGAACGGATAAAAAATTGTTAGAAAGGAGGAAAAGAAATGGCGCAGGATTACATCGTGATTGATTTTGGTAGTGGAAAAACAGATGAATTTGCACTCTGCATGGCTTGTGAGACGGATAGTAAAATTTGTGGTTCAAGAGTAGATGTTCCAACACTGGTATTGTTTGACCTTGTTGATGAACAGAGCATAGAGGAAAATATAGCTGCAACCTTACGGAATTCGATAGCAGAGCATTTGGCAAAGTACAAAGCGCAAATTGATGATACATGCGAAAGAAATCTGAAAAAATTGATTGATGAGATGGATGATTGTTGGAGGGCTTTGGAGAATGTTTCTTCTGACATAGAAAAGAAGATATCCGAGGTTATTGATAGTCCTTTTGATTCATTCAGAGATCCACTTGAAAAGTCTTACAGGAATTTATTTGATTGTCCACATAATGTATCTGAGCCATATAAGAATTACTATGATTCATTCAGTCAATTTATCTGGAAGAACCAGTTCATTTCGATGATGATAGAAGCTGGGCAAGTCATGGAGTCTCTGGTCGATCTTAAAAATCGAAATTCGGAAACTCATAATGATGTTATTCCACTTGCTATATTCTACTCGAAGTGGGGACACCGATTGGCTATTACGGGACGTAGAGCATTTAACTATTATTGGAATTTAATACATGATTTTCTCGGTGAAATAAAACCTTCCAGGAAGATGTTTCCCATACGTATAGAACCGAAGGCATATAGTGGAAAACTTAGGAATCCGACTTTAATTGATGAATATGTACATTGTAAACTAAATAATGCAGAGATGAGAAATCCCATATCAGGAACGAAGAAGCTGTGCGTGTACCCGGCTGAAAAAAGTGATAGTGGGATGAATGAGAAGCTATGTATGAGGATAGCAGCATAATTCGGTATAAGCTGCAGAATCAGACAATGTAGGTTTTGTGTTGTGAGCACGTGAATCGGTGATATTATGTCTGTTTGCAATGCAAATAAAGATTTTTCGTTTTAGCAATGTTTGAGGGAGAAACCTGAAGAGGATTCTTCTGTATTCGTATACATATTTGAAATGAAGTTGGTATTGAAACAATATTTATTGTTTGCATGGCAGGTAAGGCGTGGAACAACATCAGAGAAAGAAAATACAGTAGAAGGCTGGAATATAATCTCTGGTGAAGAAAGGAGATGACCCAGACGAACGGAGTCCCCTTGCAGATGAAAAATAGTGCGGTGGGGAATATTGGGTAATAGGGGAAATGACAAAAGAAAGATTTCTTCTATTATTAAAAATTCAACAATCCAAAACAGCAACATAATATATCATGATGAATTTACTGTTACTTGAAATATGACTCTTGAGTCCCTTTTAGATAGAGAGAATTATCGTGACAGGATCAAATGATAGAAAATACAACACAACTGTTTCTGATGAACCGAAACCAATGATGATTAACTTACAAATAAATGTGCGGGCGGTCGTTAGTAGAGATGTAAGCGGATATTAAGTTTCTAGGGGATTCAGAAAAGAAGGAGTCTTAAAGTAGTTAGATGGAAACATCTAAACGAAATAAGGCTCCTTTTGTGTTGACAATAAAATAAGGATAGGTTGGAGCAGCGTGTTATCTGTCAGAACCTATCCTTATTATTATTCTTTGATGGAGGCAAGCAAGTTTTCAAGTTCGTGCCGCATTTGTAATAGCTCAAGTTTCCCGGTTCTTATTTCGGCTTCCAGAGAATACATTCCGTCTTCCATTTCATCTAGGCTTTCCGTAATACAGCGTTCTGCTTTCTGCCTAGAATCCGGCCAAGAGTGGATTGATGAAAGAGAAATATAAGAGCAATTTGAAAAACATTCTTGTATGTAATGAAGTTCAGCATTCTCCCAACCGGAAAAGAAGTAGGTAATAGTCTGCTGAGTGTATGTGATTGCGTCTTGCAGACCACTCAAAGAGAAATTTAATATATGCTGAAAATCCCTTTCTTTTTCGGGTCGTGTTGGGAGAGCGGCTAATATCCATTGATATGACATGCAAAAATCTAGGAGTGTTGTTTTACTAAAGTTGAGGGCAGATTGAAATTCTGCATATCGGATATTTTTGAGCGTAAGGTTTTCAATCAACGAATCTCCAAGAACATAGGGCGGTTCATGTGCCGCATTGTAAAGAAGAGATATTTGACGATTTATCAATGCTTTAATTGAATCCACATCTTTTGACCATATCGGATAGGTTTCAGCGGAAATACTCGAAAGAAACGTTATTGTCTTTCTTCTGAGCGAACAGTATCTGTCGAATTCCTGGAAGATTGGGACAACGGCATTGATAATACTATTTGCAGGGCTGCTATCCGAAACACATTCCACAATATTGGGTTGTGAATGCTCAGGCAGAATTAAAAGCTGTGCAAGTGTCGAACTGCTGAATTCTGGTGGAAATTGAATCGATGTGGAATTATTTAATACAGAACGCACGGCTGCTTTTAGCTGGGAGTATTCGCTTTCAATCGCATCTTGTAAGAAGCTGATGTCTTCTGTTGAGTAAATTAAGGGATTCGAAATTTCTGCATGAATGAAAAAACGAAGGAAGGTATTGAAGTCTTCGTCTGTGCCGGATGGCATCTCTGCATGGAGGTAGGACAGATTCCAGCAGATGAGGTTTCTCAGGTGTGACAGACAGCTGGAATATCCTACGCACAACATGCGTAGTCCTTTGACCATCTTTTCAGGTTTGTTCTCATAAAAATCGACATATTGAAGAATCTGCTGCATTCCTTCATTTGCGAAGGAAACCATATGAAGGGGAAGGTTGTGGAGCAACAAAACTACGGGGGATGAGAAATTGAATTTGTGCTTGGAGCAAAATTCCTCCAGGTTTGTCCAATCTAATGTACAAGCTGCCTTTTCAAGTTCAATCTTGCATTTGTTGTAATACTGATGAATCTCCTGAACAGGGTTGCAGCCGACAACGGATTCTTCCACATTAAGTGCTTGGGTTTCAAGCTCTCTAAGAAAACTATCCTGAGCGGAAATCAGCTGATGAGCAGCGGATAGATTCGTCTGAATATAATTCCACATGGCTGTAATGTGGAATACCTGCTCAACCGAATACTGTGCATCTATCGAACTTCTTAAAATCCGCAGCGGAAATCGGTCTCTGAGAAGAGCAACGACTAACAGATAGGAAAAAATATGGGCCGTTTCTTCGATGGAGTTTGCGCTGGAAATGTTGCGAACCAAACGAGTCCTCAGTGTCGTAAGCAGATAACACACATATGAACGATATCCTTTTGTGGGATTAATGGTTGGCTTCTCCTCAAATGGATATACACTATCAATCAACAAGATAAGATGATTATCAACAACCAGGGAATCGGAATAACAAATGAGATCGGATACATGGCATTTGAGCAGTGCCACAGTATTTACATCTTTAGATAAGGCTTCGCTGACAGATTCCAGAAATGAGCTGCTTCCTCGTTTCCCTTTGCTATCAAAAATATCCCGAATATAATCATTCTTCTCTTTTTTGCCATCAGCAAAGTTGCTCATGTAAGAGCTGTATATGGTATCAATTGGAGTGCCACCAAACAGATAGCTCCAAGTATCACTACGTGAAGAAGAGCCGGGGGAGAGCCGTCCTTTTAATTTGCAGGAGTCTTCAGTGAAAATTGGATACCTGTTTTCCGTATCGAAGATATCATCGGGTGACTTACCAATGATAAAACACCGCAAATTATCGAGATTGATTAGATACGGCGATGGATATTCTTTACGTTTTGATGTTGTCTTTTTCATTAAGCAGTCCTCTTAGTATATGGGGCAATATGTCAACGGGAAAAAAATCCCGCATACAGAAAGCACATTGTGCGGTACGATAGTGGCATCAAGAAGAACAAATACTTCTTGAAAAGCTGATCAGCAGGAAACACATAAATCCAATATAAATACAGGAGGATAATATTATGAAGTTCTTTAAGGCAGCTTGGGGTGTTACTGAAATCGTAACCGGTGTGGCAGTGGGGCTTGTCGGCGGTGCACTGGAAATTGTGAGCGTTGCACTGGCACCTATGACCGCGGAGAGCTTCTCCGAATATGAAGAGCTGAACGAAATCTACGAAAAGCGGTGTGAAGACAATGACTACGCAGCTTTTCGTGCAGCTGGTTTTCTCTTCGAGCATGGTGCGGCAAACATCAAGAACGCCTTCGGGGGAGGTGACTGATATGGCAAACCGTGATATCATCGTCTTTCCGCTTGATAGCGAGTCTGAAGAGGAGAAGATTGTTATCGACAGAATTGACTCTATTTGTAAGTCTGCCTCCAGTTTGCTTATTCAGGTGGGATTCGGGGAAGATGCACAGAAACTCCGGGAGGTTATTGACCTCGTTTATGAGCAAAGGGCACTTCTTCTGAATCGGGTTGAACACCAATTTCCCTGTGTAACTGAAACCGTGAGAGGGGATACAGAAATGCTTGGAAAGCTGAAAAGAAAATATCACCTCGGTATCGATGACTAAAATAAACACCACCGTATGGACACAACTCAATGTGCGACTGCGGTGGTGTTTTGATACTTGCAGATTTACTTTTCCTCCGCAGGGCGGTGATTATAGAAGTATTCTGACATAGCCGTGGCATTCAAAAGAACCTGCCATAGTTCATCTTCAGTCAGCTTGCAATTTGTAATCAGTTTTGAAAATTCAGAAATGGCCTTTTCCTGATACTCATGTTTGATGGTTGGGAAAGCAAGCCGCAGATACGAATCAATGCCCTGCAATCCTTGACCGGCTAAAGTGAGTAATTCCTCAACCTGAATGTTTAGTGCTTCAGCTATGGACACCATTAAAGCCATGGAATCAATGCGACGCTGGTGTAACTCGATGCGGGTGATTAAGGTGGCACTACACCCAGCTTTTTCAGCTAATTCCCGGACTGTCATTCCTTTTTCTTTTCTGGCATCACGGATTCTGTCACCTACTCTGGGATCGATATCTTCCTGTTCCTGTGATGCCACACTATTTTTTTCAATAACCTTCATGCGGATATCCCCTTCTAAAATGTGCTAATCGTTTTCAAATAGACGCATTATCAGTATTCCACCTGACATAGATAATTATACATCGTTTTATTCCACTTGTCAACTACCAGTGGCAACATATAAAACAAATATTTTGTAAAATCACTATTGTTAGCACGGTTGCCGCTTGACAACACACACTCCGACATGTATAATAAGACCAGATAAAGATTATGGGTGTCACGAATAACGAAAAAATACATCACACCCATAATCAATCAGGGCAGGCGTAGTCTGCCCATATATAGGCTTCTGTTGTTTCTTGCGGTAATCATATTGATGAATACAAGGAAGATAGAGTGACACCGTGAAAGAAGGAGGAGAGGATCAGTGAGGATTGATGTAGAACGTGTAAAAACGATGGTTGAAGAACAAGGATGGACCCAGAGCGAATTTGCAGAAGCTGCTGGCATGACGCAGGGTGCGGTCAGCAGAATCTTCAATGGAGGTCGTGCTGGTTCCAGTCTCAATTTCCTTGAGGCGATTCACAATGCGTTTCCACGGGAAGATATCCGCATCTTTCTCATCTTCGATGGGACGGTCAAGTCCCGGAGCGGATAAGGGATGCTAAACAGATAACTTTGTATATCTGCTGATAAGTACTGGCTTGCTGGTGCCTGTTGGCTTATATAAATACCAACATTACCTATGACGGAAGAAAGGAGATAACAATGGATCGAGTACACGACATTCTTACGGCTGAACAGCAGCAGGTGGAAGGTATCCGCACGATTCTTCGTGGTATTATTATGCTTGCCACTAATATGGTAGAAGTATTGGATATCATGGATAATCCTACGGTGATGAATCGCCTTGCGGGAGAGTGCCAGAGCGAATTTCCGGAAGTGTATGCAGCTAATGCCCAGACCACAAAGGCGGCGGCTAACACGACCGGTAAGAACAGCAATGCCACTCCTGTTCAGACAGTAGAGAAAGCCCAGCCTAACAGGGCTGACAATCCTGCTCAGCCTGTGGCAGATGCTAAGCCCACTGCGGCACCTAAAGCTACTCCGGCAGCAGAACCTCCGAAGACCATGGACATCGATAAACCGGAGGAATTCTTCACTGAGATCCTCAGTAAAGATAAACTCACGAAGGATGATGTTCAGAGAGCGATGGGGTTTGTTCTGATGGCTCGTGGCAAGAAGGGGCAGAACCCTGCGGCAATCGGCGAGGCACTCTCACAGTTCCACGGGGCACGATGCCTGTCTGAATTGCGGGAAGAAGACTTCCGCGGATACATCGAAGCAATTCGAAAGTTGTAAAGCTGCGAAGGAGGACAGACATGCCTGATGTACACTGCAGGTTGTCTCCGAGTAGTTCGCATCGATGGTTGACGTGTACCCCATCTGTGGAGATGGAAAGCCACTTTCCAAATACCACGTCTGATGCTGCGGAACAGGGAACTGCCGCCCACAGTATGGGGGAAGCGAAAATCAGACACAGAGTTTTCCATGAGGATATTACCAGAGAACCGACCTCCTATGACGATGAGGAGATGGAAGAATGCTCCGATTTCTATTGTAACCATGTGCTTCAGCAGATTGAAGAGGCAAGGCAGTTCTGTGATGCTGGTACGGAACCGCTCGTGATGATAGAACAAAGGCTTTCCTTTGAAGATATTATCCCAGACGGCTTCGGAACGGCAGACTGTATTATTGCAACGCCGAAGAGACTGTATATCACGGATTACAAGCACGGAAAGGGTGTACTGGTTCGGGTTTCGGATGAGCTAAATCCGCAGCTCGCTATTTACGCCTACGGAGCTTATTCTAACCTCAGATTCCTCTACCCGGATGTGGAGAGCGTGGTCATGACGATTGTCCAGCCACGACTCAACAATCTGGACAGTTTTGAAATCTCCGTTGCAGATCTGATGGAGTGGGCTGAGAACACTGTAAAGCCCAAGGCACTGATGGCTGCCGCAGGGGAAGGAAAGCTGGTTGCAGGTGAACATTGCCGATTCTGTAGAGCGAAGGCAGTATGCCGAGCCAGAGCAGATGAGGCACTTGCTCTTGCAAGAAGGGAGTTCACCGTCATAGATGGAAGCCGAGAAACAAGCCAGGGAAAAGTGAATGACTTCTACTTCAAGTCTCCGGCACTTCTCAGCCAGCAGGAAATTGAAGATGTCCTTCCGATACTGAACCGAATCCAGGACTGGATTGATAGCGTGTTCACCTATGTATCGAGCGAGGCAATCAACAACGGTCGAAGCTGGAAGGGATACAAAATCGTTGAGGGCCGAAGCAAGAGGAAGTATGTCTCCGAGAAGATGGTGGAGGATGCATGTAGGGAAGCTGGTTATTCTGATATCTACGAAAAAATGCTTCTTCCGGTCACCAAACTGGAGAAGAAGCTGACCAAGGCTGTTTTCAAGGAAATCCTGTGGGACAAGGGACTGGTGGTAAAACCTAAAGGAAAACTTGCACTCGTTCCGGTAACGGACGAGCGTGAAGGAATCGATGTAAACGAGCTGCAAAATGGAACAACCTCGAAACCCTCTGCTGAGGATGACTTTTCTCCGATCGAGAAGTAGGAAGCTCAATCGGAAAGAAGCTCCCTAGCAGATACAAGACAAGAAAGGACGGTAAATATGAAAAAATACGATGATACGACCTAGGAGGGTTAATTATGAGCAACAATACGAACAACAAGGGCACCTATGTAGTGCTGACCGGAATCGGAAGCTATATGAACATCTTTGAGCCTCGTGCTTTTGGCTCCAACGAACCGAAATATTCTCTCTGTCTGTTGATTAACAAGACGGACAAGAAGCAGCTTGACCGTCTGAACAAGGCTATCGAAGCTGCGAAGGAAGTGGCAAAGGATAAGGTTTGGCACGGCAAGATTCCGCCTGATGCCCGCCTGTCTCTTCCTATCCACGATGGTGATATCGACCGTGATACGGATGAGTACAAGGGCAAGTACTATGTGAATGTCTCCAATAAGATGAAGCCTGGCGTGGTTGACCAGGACGTGAATCCTATCCTCAACCCTGAGCAGATTTACAGTGGCTGCATTGTCAATGTCTCCATGAACCTGTTCGGCTTCAACCAGAACGGTAATGTTGGTATCTCCGCTTCCTTGCAGAATGTCCAGCTGGTAGCAGACGGTGAGCGTCTTGCTGGTAAGAAGCCTGCATCTGCGGATTTCTCTGCCGTGACTGAGGAGGATTTGTCTGATATCAGCCAGTACCTTGGCGGTGCTGAGTTGCCGGATTATTTCAACTAAAGTGTCAGCTGACAAAGCATCAACCACTTCTGCTTTGAAGTGAGGACACTCAATGCCGAGTGGAAGAAACAAAACGTTCTTCTGCTCGGCATTTTTACATTATTGGTGCAGAAAAAATGCCTACGGTATTGACAATGGCAATCAGACACACTATAATATAAGTACCACAGTAAACAGAATAAACAGAGTTGATGACAATTAGAGTTGGCTGCTTTTCGAGATTGGACAGGCTTAGTCTGTCCTTCTCTTAAAACAAGATGTTTACAGCGGTAATTAAAACATGAACATTGAAAAGAAGAATATGACAACCGTAATGAAAGGAGAACTACATGAAAAACGGTAGAAGATTGCCTGATGTTCTCACCGAACTGAAGGCACAGAACCAGCGTAAGAGGGACTTCATCGTACCCGCAACGCAGATGACCTTGCTTGAGGACGGGGAAACATTTCAGGTGCTGGATGAGGCAAGGGGAATGATCGATCTATTTCAGATGTCAGATTTGGCACACAGACAGATTGGTTCTGCACTCGGTATCCCAGCGAAGTATTACGACCTCATGGCGGCACAGAAGCCGGAACTGCTGGCGGCAAATGTCAATGAGTGGCTGGGAGAGCGGTCGAACAGTTACATGCTCCGTTCCTTCGCTGGCCCAATGGAGAATATCCTCAGAGCATTTCTTTCGGACAAGTACCGCAGGATTGACAATTTGGAGATTGCGCTCAATGTTCTCCCTCTCTTTAGCGGATGCGATGATTATGAGATTGTAAGTACAGAAATCACCGAGAGGAGATTCTATCTCAAAATTATCAACCATCGTCTTGAAAAGGAAGTCACCCCTGGAGACTATGTGCAGGCTGGGGTGGTGATCTCCAATTCGGAGGTCGGACTTGGTGCAGTATCTGTACAACCTCTCTTGTACAGACTGGTTTGTACCAATGGCATGATTGTGAATGATTTCGGTGAGAGAAAGAACCATATCGGCCGCACCACGAAGGCTATTGAGGAAAGCTATCAGATTTACTCTGATGAGACCATCGAAGCAGAGGATAAAGCATTTCTCTTGAAACTCCGTGATACCACCATGGCAGCCATTGATGAGACCCGTTTCGGAATGGTGGTCGGTAAGCTACAGGAGTCCGTAGGGGTTCCCATCAAGGGCAGGGTACAGGATGTCATTGAGCTGACGAGCAAAAGCTATGGCTTGAACCAGCCGGAGCAGGACAGCATCCTTGAATATCTTATCCAGGGTGGCGACCTTACCAAGTATGGTCTTTCCAATGCAATCACGAGAGCAAGTCAGGATATCCTCTCTTACGACAGAGCAACCGAGCTGGAAGGCATCGGCTGGCAGGTAGCAACAATGCCGGCAAGCCAGTGGAAAGCCCTCAATCAGTAAAGGAGGGCATCATGAGTTTTTATGACAATCCGAAGAACCGAGAGGGACCATTGAGGCATGACATTGAAACCTACAGCCCTGTTGACCTTGGAAACTGTGGTGTATATGTATACGCAAGGCATCCAGACTTTCAAATCCTGCTGCTGGCATTTGGCTACGGCAGAGGACCGATAGAGGTTATTGATCTGGCGATGGGGGAATTTATTCCCCCTTGGCTGGAGGATGATATTAAGAATCCGAAGGTGACCAAGATTGCATACAATGCAAGTTTTGAGAGAACTTGTTTTTCAGCGCATTACAAGCAGTACATCCCACCAGACGGGTGGATCTGTACAATGATTCAAGCCGCTGAGTTGTCTTTGCCCCTCTCGCTGGAGAAGTGCGGTGAGGCACTTGGCACACAAATTCAAAAGGATAAGGCGGGCAAGCAGTTGATTGAACTGTTCTGCAAGCCACACAAAAAACGTGGAAGTGACGAACTTGTTCGTACCTATCCGCAGGATGAGCCGGAGAAGTGGGAAGCGTTCAAGGTCTATAACCGTATTGATGTCGAGACCGAACGAGCCATCTCTGAAAAATTAGGTCAATATCCCCTAGAAGGACATGAGTTGGAACTGTATCACATGGATCAGCGAATTAATGACAGAGGCATTCTAGTGGACAGAGTGCTGGTCAAAGAAGCGATTATCTGTGATGAGATTTATGCAGACACACTGAAGGAAAGAGCCTACCAGCTGACTGGTGTGGCAAATCCAAGATCAGTTCAGCAGTTTAAGCAGTACCTTGAAGCACGAGAAATCGAAGTGGACAGCCTCGGTAAAAAGAATGTCGAGAAGCTGATTGCCAAGCTGGATAAAGAGGGCTGTGATGAAGAGGCTATGGAAGCCTTAAAACTCAGACTCAGCCTCAGTAAAAGTTCGGTAAAGAAGTATCAGGCGGCAGAACGCTTCATGTGTTCCGATGACCGATTCCGTGGAGGATTCCAGTATTGTGGTGCGCAGAGAACCGGGAGGTGGAGCGGGCGTGGGTTGCAGCTTCAGAACCTCGCCAGAAACTCAATCAGTACCTTGGACATGGCACGAATGTTTCTCAGGGAGGGCAATCTCGAAGCACTGGAAATGATCTATGAGAATGTGCCGGATGTACTTTCTCAGCTTGTCAGAACTATGTTCATTCCAAAGCCCGGATGTCGCTTCATCGTGGCAGACTACAGTGCTATCGAAGCAAGAGCACTGGCATGGATGAGCGGAGAGCAATGGAGACTGGAAGCCTTCAACAAAGGAGAGGACATCTACTGTGCTTCGGCATCTAAGATGTTCGGTGTTCCAGTTGTCAAGCACGGAGTCAATGGAGAACTGAGGCAGCGAGGCAAAATCGCTGAATTGGCACTTGGCTATGGTGGCGGCACTGGCGCACTCGAAGCCATGGGTGCCCTTGATAAGGCATACGGCTTGAAGAAAGACGAATTGCCGGAGCTGGTCAAGAACTGGCGCAATGCCAACGGTGCTATCACAAAATTTTGGTGGGATGTGGATTCCGCTGTAGAGAAGGCACTCAGCACAGGCAGGGAACAGTTGGTGGCAAATCTGGCAATCGGCTTCTTTGACAATCAGATTCAGATTAAATTGCCAAGTGGAAGGGTACTGCACTACCACAATCCTTCCCATACCATGAACCAGTTCGGTAAGCTGAATCTCTGCTTCGATGGAGTTCAGACCAACAAGAAATGGGGGCCAGTGGCTACCTATGGTCCTAAGCTAGTAGAGAATATCGTACAAGCCACATGCAGAGATTTGCTGGCAGATGCAATGCTCCGCATCGAGAAGGCGGGCTTTTCCATCGTTGCACACGTCCACGATGAAGTAATCATTGAAATGCCAGTTGGAATATCAAGCGTAGAGGAGATTTGCTCCCTCATGAGTGAACATCCCGACTGGGCAGATGACACTTTACCACTTGATGCGGCCGGATACGAATGCTGGTACTACCAGAAAGACTAAGCAGGCATCTCTAAGAAAGCTATATTCCATCAAAACACAATATCAAAATTTAATATCAAGACCAAAACCGATACAGATACGGAGGGGCTTCCCTCCCGTGTCTGTCGGGATTGGGGCGTAGGAGTTCTTCCGACAGGTAAAGTAATCGTGATCAGTATATAAGAGCTGTGACCGTAGAATTGCCTATGCCTCAATCCGGGCAGACAAGCTGTCTGGAAATATAATAACACCAAACTATATGTAAAACCTATGAAGGAGGAAATGTTATGGCAGATACTTATAAGAATGCACATGAAACCGTGAACGGAAGCAAGGATATCCAGCTGAATGAACTCACAATAGGTCGTGCGAATGGTGTCGCTGACCTGTACAAGAACGAAGATGAAAAGATGTACACCTTCCTCCGTGGTGTTGCCACAGGTGGACATATGTATGAGACTTTGAAGGCCCTCCCTTATGCAAGGGCGTGTCACCAAGGTCAGACGAGAAAAAGCGGAGAACCGTATATCATTCATCCGGAAAAGATGGCTTGCGAAGCAATTAGCCTTGGACTGGGTTTTGACAGCCTGTTGGCAGTATGCTTGCTCCATGATTGTGCAGAAGATTGTGGCATCAAGGTAGACGATCTCCCTATGAGTGATGCGGTTAAGCGTGGGGTTCAGCTGATGACCTTCGAGGTGCTGGATGGCGAGACAAAGGAAGCTGCCAAGGCACGGTATTATAATAATATGATTCAGAGCCGTGAAGCTACTCTCTGTAAGATCATCGACCGTACCCACAACGTCAGCACAATGAGCGGTGCATTCACGGAACAGAAAATGGTGGCGTATATCGCTGAAACCCGTACCTATGTGCTTCCTCTTATCAAGAGGGCAAAGGAAATCTATCCACAGGATGCAAACGTCATGTTTGCCCTCAAGTTCCATATCAGTTCCGTTATTGACAGCGTTGAAAACATGATGAAGCAGGGCAGATAATCAGCCCCTCTATCCAATATACTATCAAAACCCAGGAGGTTTATTTATATGAATGAGCAGATGAAAAATATGAGTCCGCCTGCGGCAACGCAGGTGGGACAGACCGCTGGTCAGAACGCAGGACAGCTCGGTGTGGCAAGAACCTTTGAAAGCAAGAAACTGCCCAATGAGATTGCAAACATCCAGCTGAAAATGTACCAGCAGCGTAAGCGTACTGATAAATACTGCACCCCTTTCAATCCTACATTGCAAGAGCTTGTGGACAAGCTGGCAGTTCCGGTTGTGAGTGCTGTCTCTTATGATGAGTTCCGGCACATGAGCCGTGCTCAGCAGGTGGATGAGAAGGATGAGGGAGGTTTTATCCTCGCACTGCTGGAAAAGGGCATCCGCAACAAGCACACTGTAAGTAATCTGTGCGGCATAGCACTGGATGCAGATTTTGCAGATGATCAGTTTGATATGGCAATGCAGATGATGGAGCTGTGCAGGGGATATCTGGCTATCGTTTACAGTACCCGTAAACACACTCCGCAGAAGCCTCGCTACCGTATCATTATTCCGTTTACCAGAGCAGTTACCCCAGAAGAACACTCTGCGGTTGGTCGTAAGCTGGCAGAAATCATTGTGCCGGATCTCCACTACTTTGACAAGACCACCTTCGAGGCAAACCGCATGATGTTCTATCCGAGCATCAACCGTGACTCTGAGTATGTTTTCCGGGTGTACGGACATTGCTTGTGTGACCCGGACAAGATTCTGGCAGAGTATGAGGACTGGCATGATATTACCCAGTGGCCTCAGGCACCGGACGAGAAAGAGATTGTCTCCGGCAACCACGGCAAGCTGAGTGATCCGCTCGAAAAGGATGGGATTATTGGTGCATTTAATAATGCGTACACCATTCAGGATATCCTTGATGAACTTGCTCCCGACCTCTATGAGCAGGCAGTGAACGGCAGATACACCTACCGTCAGGCTGACTCCGTGGCGGGTGTCGTTATCTACAACAACCGCTGGTTTTACAGCTTCCATGCAAGTGACCCTCTGTCCTATGAGGCTCTGAATGCATATGACCTCGCAA
>R26__coassemble_989_pt1 | contig 15154 bp, 14 predicted proteins | sample R26__metabat2_low_PE_037 | metagenome-assembled genome bin R26
TGGTGTATTCCGGTCCGTTCAGATTCAACACATTAAGATATTCCGTATCTAAAGTATATCGGTTTGAAAAGCCGTCCCTTAGAGATGATACAGCCCATTCCTTTGCCAAAGCATCGCTCTCGGTGCAATAAAAGCCAAGCCCGAAGTCGTTATTCTTTTTTCCTTTTCCGAACTCAGGCACTTCAACAATCTTTTCGGAGCCATGATATATTGTAATCAGCTTATCCATAGTATTCTCCTCCGTTTCATCTGCCGTTATTGTATCACCAAAGTGATAGTTTGTCAAGAGATTCAGGATGTTTTATATCACTGAAGTGATATCGGATGGTTATATTATTGGGTCTGCTATTCCATTTTATACGATTAATATGCAAGAAAGCCACAGTCGGCAGTGATATAGCCCCCTTAGTGTAGTCTCGAAATTTTGTTATTTCGAGTGTCTACTCTAAGGGGGACTATATCATCGTCAGTTCCTCTTGAGATGTGAATTTTTTCAAATAATACATTTCAGATTTCAGGATGCCACGAAAGACATCGTGAAATTGTATCAGGCACGAGGTACTTTGGCATATCGAGTGGATGTAACTGATTTCAGTTACATCCACTTCAGACTGTCAAAGAACCTCTGCTTTTATTTGGCAAAAGCAGAGGTTCTTGGTAAATTCAATTTGTTTTTCAGATGACATTTCTTACCTCACTTTCGATAATGTTGAACCGTTTGAATTCCGGAATCGCCGTTACCTCAGCACATCTTAATTCATCATCTTTTTTAGATGCCGCCGACATAGCGAGAACACTTGACGGATATATGGTATTTTCCAGTCTGCACCGGCGAAGATCGTCATATTCGTCGCAAAGGGGAACGTCATTTTCTCTGCTGATATAATCGAGCATGGCAAGAAGATACAGACTTTCCGGATACCATTTCCGTTCAAAATACATACGGATATCCTGGCTCTCCAAAGTATCTATAATGAAATCAATATCTCCCAGCTCTTTCACGCGATGGCATATCGTGCTTTTGAAGTTTTCAAAACTGCTTCGTTTGACAAAACACGGAGCGAGGATCGACTCCATGGAGACATTCAGTGTCTGTGCAATCTTATACACAGTTTCTGCACTACACTTTTCAAGCTGAGCTTTGCCGCTTACAATATCATTGCATGTTGCATAGGGAACTGTGCTTGCCTTTGACAGTTTGTAAACGGACATATTGTTTTCTTTCAGCATCTCCTGAATTGTCATGGTAATTCACCTGCCTTTGCTATTATTATAACGGTTAACCGATATATTGTCAATAGAAGTCCCGGAATTCAATTTGACTTTACAAGCTGTTAATAAAGTCCATTGCCGCGTCAAAGTTCTCGTCATCCTCCGGCGACATTTCCTGCGGTGCTGCCTGCAACTGCACATTCTGAAAAAGCTGTGCAAGCTGCAAGGCGGGAGCGGCGGACAGGCTCTTTTCAATAGTTTCCTGTACTCGCCGAAGGAAAGCATCCTCCTTTTCTCTCGTTTCCAGATACGGGTCATATCCCGCTGCACCTTTTTATTTTGCTCGAAGTTGCGAGCCTGCGGATCAATATTACCGTAGTGGAACTCTTCTATGAAATTTGTCATTGTTGCCACGGAGTCAGCACGGATGTAATGCCTTGTAAGTATTGTAAACTGAAAATTGCACCTTTCAGTGTCGTTGCAGCTATTGAAAATCTTGAAATATTATAGTATAATTATCTCGGAAACCAAGAAACAAAGAAATCAAGCAAGGAATATTTCAAATATACTTTGCATATACTATAGGGAGGTTAAGAATATGCCGACGGCAACTTTGAAAGGTGCAACTGCTATGGAAAGAAAAATTGTTAGTATCTCTTCCAAAAGACAGATCACAATTCCTCAGAAGTTCTTTACGCTCCTCGGATTTGCGGATGAAGCAGAATGTGTTGTGCGAGGAAACGAACTTGTGATTCGCCCTGCAAGAACCACATCCGGCGGTGAGTTTGCAGAAATGATACTTGCAGATCTTATCGAACAGGGACTCAGCGGTGAGGAATTGCTTTCCCGTTTTAAGGTAACACAGGCGAAGGTTCGCCCTGCTATAGAATCAATGATAAGTGATGCGGAAAAGGTCGCAAACGGAACCGGAGAGTATGTCTTATACGATGACATTTTTGGCACGGAGGAATGAACATGACAGAGGTCCGATTCCTTCCTCCTGCAGCTAAGTTTCTGAAGAAAGTCAAAGATAAAAAACTTAAAGCTCTGTATCAGGAAGCAATAGACAAAATCCGAGAAGATCATACCATCGGCGAAGCTAAGACAGGTGACCTCAGTGGCGTTTACGGATACGACATCTTCTACAATAAGACCAACTATGAACTTGCATATACAGTTGAGTATGTTGAAGACAAAATCATCGTCGTAATCATGGCCGGCACACGTGAAAACTTCTACGAACAGTTAAAACGCTATTTGAAAGGCTAAAGTCGAAGCGTACTTTAAAAAAGAGAGATAATCACGATGACAAACTTGTATAACGGACTGAAAGGAGATATCAGTATGGAAAAATTTATTCCCTTTGAAAAGATGTCCAAGAAGAAGCAAAAAGAAATCAATCAAAAGAAAAGGACATCGTGGAACGGGTTGAATCCCGTAACAAGAAAAAGCAAAAACCTAAAAGCTTATAACCGAAAAAGGGTCTTGAAATGGAACGACGATTCATTTCAAGACCTTTTTGATTTTGGATGCGCCGACAAACTTTACGCATAGGCATTGTTTGTGTTATCTTGTTCATAGCGAATAGCTTGACCTGCCTTTCGGTTTTGTCTGCGAAGCACCACCTTGGCATAACCAAGATGGTGCTTGCTTTATCTTTGTTATAGCGTGTAATTCGACTTAATCATACTCCATTTTCAGATTGCAGTGCGCCCACCGTACAAATGACATATGTTAGTCGATCATCGTGATTGTGGGCGCGGTCCAGGTTTCTAAGGCATCCACATCCGGTGTATAGATTCTCATAAACAGATGGAAACCACCCTCTCCGACAGGAAGCCAGTTCGTTGTATCATCAGGGGCATCATTCGACAAAATAATATCCAACGTTCCGTCATCATTGAATTTAAGACCAGAACGGTCATTAACGCAGTAACAGTCAAGCGAATTATCAATCAGGAAATCATCATCTCCGTATGCGGTAACAGACCAAAAGCCTTGCTCAAGCACCGGAGGGCAACTGTCAAAGTGGAGAACATAGGAGTTTTCACCTGTCAGCTTATCTCCGGCAGCATCCACATCCGTTTTCGGATAGAATGCGACTTCCACAGGGTTGGCGCCCAAGCCGGCGATAGCAACCAGTGTGCGGAATGCGTATTCTGTTCCGAAATCGCCAATCGGCTCTCCGAAGAAATTCCACTGACCCAGCTGTTGAGAAAACTTCATGCTGTCCGCAGCAAGGCTCTGGCGCAAGCCCTGCAGCATTTCTGTCCAGATTGACGGAATATCGCCGGTAAGGGCAGTGGGATCAAATGTCATTCCGGGTCCTACATTTACAGCGGCAATTTTCTCAACCATGGCGGCGTCATCTGTTGCCGGAGGATTCAGTGTCATCAATTCATTCGCCTTATTAAAGAATTCTACCGGTCCCATTGACAAAACCTTATCAATGGGAACATAGTCGTTTTCCTCCGAATAGGTTCCCTTAGGAGCCTGATACTTTCCGTCATTTATGTATGCAGAAAGTGGCATCAGCTGCATCTGAGACTGAATTCTCTGTACCGCAGGGAGATCTTCCTCGCCGGAGAGCACGGTTCTGGTAATAGACCATGCCATGGCGGTGGGAACGTCTATACGTGTAATGCCCTCCGGAAGCACGCCGTCCCACGAAGAACGCGTGATGGCATAGGTGCCTGCCTTGTCAAGAACTGCTGACGTGTTCGTCCACCCATCGAGCACCTGAACCTTGCAAAAACGATCTGTTTCAGGGAGTACATAAATGACCGGCTCTTCACTCAGATCGTACCAGACCTGCGAATAGATTGTATCTACGTTGGGAGATACCACATTTTTGGCCTGTGCATCGGCCAATGTATTCCTGTGGATGAACTGATTCACGGGTGCTTTAATGGGGCCGGCGGTTTCGGTGTTTGTGGCCGATGTTTTGGTGGCGTCCATCAGCACCAGCGGAAATGCATAAACATACGCATCTTTCACTGTTTCCCACACATCAGCGGCAGGCTCGGCTACTGTGGGATGATCTTTCGGCTTAGTGGTTGCACAGCCGGATAACAACATTGCCATACAGACAAGCAGTATCATAATTTTTTTCATCTTTTTATCCTCTTATATTGCATGCATATCTTATTGAAAACAATTTCTTACGGTTCAATGATGTTAAAGAACTTATAATCTGCGACAACGGTGACTGCATCCATCAGCTGTGTCAGGTATGCTTCATCGCCCTCCTGTGTGATCAGAGCGGCAACGCCGTCAGCGTTTTTCTGGACGATAGCCAGCAGACCTGCGCGGTTTGTGGTCCATGTTACATCCGCGTCATCTGCCAGCGTATTCTTTTCGTACAGAAGTACGCCGTTCTTTACGCGAAGCACATAATTTCCGATCGGAAGAACAATGTTTGCAGTGAAGGTAAGCTCCGGTACCTTATCGGTATCGACGAGGATCCCGAGGTAATCCAGAATCATTTCGGGGGTCATATGCGCAATGGCGTCTGCAGAACCGCTTGCTCTGGTGGCTGGGTCTGTATTTGTGCCGTTGCGAAGCTCCTGCGCGGCGCATAGATAGGCGTTGCGCCACGGACCGGACTCTGCACGGTAGCCCAACTGCTCCAACGCATCGGCACACAGATAGCGTGCCTCTGTATTGTCCGGATCGGCGTAGACCAGCGTATTGGTGATCTGCGCTACCCACTGATATTCGCCGTTATCGAAGTCCTTTTTTGCCATCGCCAGCACGGCATCGGTATCGCCGAGATAAGATACCAGCTTCTGCGCATAGTCCGAAGGCGTCAGCTCTGCCAGATGGATGGGATTGCCGTCATACCAGCCTATGTATTTTTCGTAGACAGCCTTTGAATTATGTGCAACCGTGCCGTAATACTGCCGCGTGTACCAGACCTTTTCCAGAGTTTCCGGCAGAGTGATCATATCGGCAATTTCGGTTTCGGTATAGCCCTGATTGATATAAAGCAGGGTTTGATCGTTGATGAATTTATATACCGCGGCAGTGTCAATCAGATACTCCCGGATGACCTCGCTGCCCCAATGCGGCCAGTTATGAGACTGGAACACGACATCTGCGCGCTCGCCGTACAGAGCAAGGGCTTCCATAATGTACTCTGCCCAGGCGTTACCGTCACGCACCAGTGCGCCGCGCAGCGTATACAGGTTATGCAGTGTGCCGGTACAATTTTCGGCCATCCAGAGAGCATTTTTCTCGCCGATCCAGAAATTCATTTCGGCAGGTGCTTCCGTGCCGGGTGTCATCTGGAATTCAAACTCTATTCCGTCAATTACGTGCTTTTCACCAGTCTGCTTGATTTCAAGCGTAGGGGAGATGTAGCTTGCAGTGCCTTTGGACTGCCCCATGCCGATACCGATTGCCAGAGAGCCTGTTTCGCAGGCTTCAAGCAATGTGCCGTACTGATAGCCGGCTCTGCGGCCCATGGCGTTGCCTGCATATACGTTCTCGCTGATTGCGTGCTTTTCAAAGCCCTCCGGCGCTATGACCGGAATTGCGCCGGAAAGAACATCCTCCTCATTGACGACGCCTCTGACACCGCCGAAATGGTCAACATGGGGATGACTGTAAATTATGGCGGTTACGGGATAATCACCGAGATTTTCCTTCAGCAGCGCAAAGGCGGCCGTGGAGCACTCAACACTCATCAGCGGGTCGATGATGATCCATCCGGTCTCGCCTCTGATGAAGGTGATGTTGGTCATATCGTATCCGCGGACCTGATAGATGCCGTCAGTGACCTCAAAGAGTCCGAAAATGTGGTTTAACTGTGCGTTGCGCCAAAGACTCGGATTGGCTGTATCCGGCGCATCGTTTTCCAAAAATGCATAGGCGGTCTGACTCCACACAAGCTTGCCGCTTTCGTCATAGATGTCCAGCGAATCGGGGGAGGCGATCAGCCCCTTTGTGGCGTTGTCAAATTCCGAGGTATCGCTGAAGTCAAGCAGGGCATATACCTGCTTATTTGCATCCACGGTGTACTGCGTGGCAGGCTTGATTTCGGCATTGAGTCCAAGGTCTTCCTCGGTTTCTTCAATGGTTTCTGCAAGGGTTTCTTTTTCCTCGGTGCCTGTGCAGGCTGCCAGAGATAATACCACAATGGCAGCCAACAGCAAAGCGATGATTCTCTTTTTCATGATAAACTGTTTCTCCTTTATAAAAGATCAGATGTTTTGTTTTCCGTACACCAGTTCAGGATCATTTCCTGCGCGATTTGCAGCTCCTGCGTATGGTCAGCCTCGCCACGGTCTGCCCAGATAATGCCCTGCGAGTATCGCTCCGCGAGAGCCAGCATACCGATGGCAACCGAGGTGAACAGCACTTCCTCCGAAACGTCCGTTCGGATGCTGTGATCGGCTCTTGCACGCAAATATGCCTGATGGAACATCGTTTGTATGGGCTTGAGCGGGTCAAGATGCTCGTGCAGAGCTTCGGTATGCACACGCTGACGGCAGAGGAAGGTTTTATAATTTCCGCTGAAACGCAGAAGCTCGGGGTGCTCCTGATAAATACGAATGATGCTGGATGTGTAGACGCGTATCATTTCACGGGCGGTCAACTTCGAAAAATTACCTTCGCCGTACTGCGTTAACGTTTCCTGCCAGATATTTTTCCATGCCATTGCGCTGATGGAAATGACCAGCGTTTCCTTGTTCTGGTAATACTTAAAGAGTGTTGTCGGACCGACACCGGCAGTGGCTGCAACTGCGTTCATGCTGACAGATTCAATTCCCTGCTCGGCAAATAGCTGCAGTCCGGCTTTCAGAATTTGTTTTCGTCTTCGTGATTCTTCAAAGATGTCTTTTTCTGTGTTTCTCGGCATATCCTCCCTCACTTTCACAAAAGTAGTGGCACTTCGCCTGTGAAAAGCATATACCATTTTTTTGTGCTTGTCAATACACTTTGAGAAAATTCTGAGGGTACGGAGTGTAAAATCCACGGCTGATTTTTTGTTGATTTGTTACTCTCAATCCTTGATTTCAGGAGCCACAATGTCGCCGGCAGTAAGAATAACTGCAAAAAAATCCATGCAAAAATGAAGTGCCCCCTGTCAAGTAGACAGTAGAAAAAACAAAAGATATTTACTTGGTTCCCACCTTGCGAAAGCAGGGTGGGAATTCTTTATGCTGCATAGGCAAGATGGTATTCTTCTGGAGTCATGCAGTGCAGCCTCTTCTGGAATCGTTTCGTGTTATAGAAGCAAATATAGTTTTCAATAGCAATCGTCAGTTCCTCTTGAGATGTGAATTTTTTCAAATAATACATTGTTAATACTGCAGAAAGATCGTTTGATCGAATCACAGAAAAGGGCGGCAAGGGCGGCGAATTGGCTGTTGTGGACAAAAATGGAGGACGAAAAATAGATAAAACTGGCAAAAAAACAAGAAAATTCCGGAATATCTGAAAAAAACTTGATTTATTCAAGTCGGTATACTATAATATATAGTGTAAATTTTCACGGACAAATGTATTTGCTCCGCGGACAAAATGGAGGAAAAGAAAATGAAAAAAATGATTGCACTCGCACTTGCAGCGATTATGCTCATGGGTCTGCTCGCAGCTTGCGGCGGCTCCGACAGCGGCAACGATGTTATCCGCATCGGCGTCTATGAGCCCCAGACCGGCGACAACGGCGCAGGCGGCAAGCAGGAAATTCTCGGTATGCAGTACGCCAACTATGTACAGCCCACTGTGGAAATCGACGGCAAGACCTACGATGTCGAGCTGGCTATCGTTGACAACCGTACCACTGCTGAAAACGGTCCGTCCGCTGCAGCTGAACTCATGAACAAGGATGTTTCCGTCGTTCTCGGTTCCTACGGCTCCGGCGTTTCCATTGCCGGCGGCACTGTCTTTGCAGAAGCAGGCGTTCCTGCAATCGGCGTTACCTGCACCAACCCGCAGGTCACTGCTGACTGCGATGTCTACTACCGTATCTGCTTCCTGGATCCGTTCCAGGGCACTGTCCTTGCAAACTATGCATTCAAGGAACTCGGCGTTACCACTGCTTACACGCTGGCAATGCTCGGCTCCGACTATGACCAGGGTCTGGTCTACTACTTCAAGGAAGCTTTTGAAGCTCTCGGCGGCACCGTTATCTCCGAGGACTTCCCCGACGGCAGCGCAAACTTCGTTTCTTACATCAACAACGCAAAGTCCGCCGGCGCAGGCGTCATCTTTGCTCCTGTTTCCACCAACTATGCACAGCTGATCATTGAGGCTGCTGCTTCTCAGGACTTTGGCGGCAACCTGCTCGGCTCCGATACATGGGACAACAACATGGTCGTTGAGTCCGCAAAGGGCAAGAATGTCAGTCTGGAAATCACCACCTTCTATCAGGAAGGCGGCAACCCCGAATTCGATAAGGGCATCAAGGAATGGATCAATGCCAACGCTGATGCAAAGACCAACAACGGCGGCAACGACATGGTCGCTGCAGTTACCGCGATGGGCTATGACGCATACTTCACCGCTCTGGAGGCGATCAAGGCATCCGGCACCGGCAAGGCAGCTGACGTTCTGAAGGCTCTGCCCAATGTCAGATACGAAGGCGTTTCCGGTTTGATCGAGTTCAACGAAATCGGCGATGCAAAGCGCGATGTTGCTTACATCAAGACTGCTAACACCGAAACCGGCGAATGGGAATTCGTCACGGTGCAGGGCATCAACTGATTTAGCTTACACTCAACAATAATCTGGCGGGAGAGTGAACTCCCGCCAGATTCAGCGTATCGAAAAATCTTTTTCGATACGCTGACAGGCTGCTAAAAAAGTTCGGAAGACAAGCAACTCGCGGCTCGTCGGCGTACATAGGTACGGTAGAGCGCGAGTTGCGCAGTAAGTCAAAATCCTTGTGAAACAAGCATTTTTTGCTTGTCATTCCGAGCAAACAATGCGAGTGTGGGAATCTGTCCGTATCGAATAAGCAATGCAATAATTGAAAGGAAAAGATTGCCACGCAGCCTACGGCTGCTCGCAATGACAAAGAAAGATTCCTGATTTTGACGGTTACGGACTTTTTTGACAGCCTGAATCTGGCGGGAGTTCACCCTCCCGCCAGCTTTTCCATTTTTTCTACACCAGTCTTAGGAGGTTTCCCATGCAAGGATTGCTCCCTTACATAATCAACGGCGTATCTGCCGGCGGTCAGTATGCGCTGATTGCAATCGGCTATACGCTGGTATACGGCATCCTGCGACTGATCAACTTTGCTCACGGTGATGTGTTCATGGTGGCAGGTCTGATCATGGTCTACGCATCTGCGTCCATGCCGTTCTATATTTCACTGCCGCTTGTGCTGATCTGCACATCGGTGCTCGGCTTCCTGATCGAGCGCGCGGCATATTCTCCCCTGCGCTCTGCACCGAGAATGTCGGTCATGATTTCCGCTATCGGTGTCAGCTATCTGATCCAGAATCTTGCATTCTACCTGACGGGCGGACTGCCCCAGCCTGTGACCAATCCCATTCCATGGATCTCTGATATGGTCCGTGTTTTCGGCGCCGATACCAAGCGTGTCACGCTGGTAACGCCGATTTTGACGATTGCACTGGTCCTGATTCTGCTGTGGCTCACCCGTAAGACAAAGATCGGTCTTGCCATGCGTGCCGCTTCCAAGGATTTTGAGACGGCGCGGCTTATGGGCGTTAAGATCAACTCGGTCATTTCCTTTACATTCGTTATCGGCTCCTTCCTGGCTGCCGTTGGCGCAATGCTTTATTTTACCAACTATCCCAATGTCGGCATCACCTCCGGCGCAATGCCCGGACTGAAAGCCTTTGTTGCGGCGGTATTCGGCGGCATCGGCTCCATTCCCGGCGCTGTTACCGGCGCATTCATCATCGGCCTGAGTGAAGAGATCATCAAGGGTCTCGGCTATTCGACCTTCTCCGATGCGTTTACGTTTGCACTGCTGATCGTTGTGCTGTGCGTGAAGCCTACCGGTTTGTTCGGTGAGAAAGTCACCGATAAGGTCTGATGGGAGGTGCAGCTGTGAAAAGACAGAATAATCGGCGCGAATCGATCATCGTCTGTTCGGTTCTGTTCGCTCTGCTTGCCATCTGCATTGTTCTCGATATTGTGCTTCCGAGCTACCATATTGCGATCAAGGTCATTAAAAAGGCCTGCGTCTACTCTCTTGTGGCGGTCTCCATGAACCTGCTGAACGGCTTTACCGGTCTGTTCAGTCTGGGACAGGCGGGCTTCATGCTTCTGGGTGCGTATTCCTACGCCATCCTCAGCATCCCCGTGGATAAGCACGCATCGGTGTATCAGTATTTTGACGGCGGTCTTGTGCAGTTCTCCCTGCCGGAGGTGTTCAGCGGATTTTTGGGACAGGGCGTCGGCAGCGTAGTGGGCATTTTGCTTGCGCTGCTGATCGGCGGTCTGGTTGCGGCGCTGTTTGCGTATCTGATCGGTCTGCCCGTGCTTCGTCTGAAGAGCGACTATCTTGCGATCGCCACCCTCGGCTTTGCCGAAATCATCCGCGCCTTCTTCCAGTGGGATAAGCTCGGACCGCTGACCAACGGCTCGAACCTGCTGCAGAAGTATCCCGACTTTGAAAATGCAACATCCTACCTGATTTTAGTGGGACTGTTTGTCGGTGTGATCCTGCTTCTGGTCAACTCAACCTACGGACGCGCCTTCAAAGCCATCCGTGATGATGAGGTTGCCGCAGAGGCGATGGGCATCAATCTGGCGCATCATAAGCGCCTGTCGTTCATCATTTCTTCGTTCTTTGCCGGCATCGGCGGCGGTATGCTCGCCATGTACATGGGTACGTTACAGGCGCTGTCCTTCAAGAGCGCTATGACCTATGAGATTTTGCTGGTTGTTGTTATCGGCGGTATCGGCTCCATTACCGGCTCCGTCCTGACCAGCTTCCTCTATATCGCAAGCCTCGAATGGCTGCTGCGCGGTCTGGATTCCGGCAGCTTCCTCGGCATCGAGGCTCCCGGCGTTTTCAAGAACGGTTTCCGTATGGCGGTCGTTTCCGTTATCATCATGCTTGTCGTGCTGTTCTTCCGTAAGGGCATCATGGGCAACAAGGAGCTTCCCGATCTTCTGAGAAGACGGAAAAAGAAGGGAGGATCGTCCGATGACTGAAAATGTCCTGCACGTTGAAAACGTGACCATGCAGTTTGGCGGCGTTGTGGCTGTCAACAATCTGTCCATGGATATCAATAAGGGCGAAATCGTCTCCCTGATCGGTCCGAACGGTGCCGGTAAGACAACGGCGTTCAACTGCATCACCGGTGTGTATGAGCCTACCAACGGCAAGGTAGAGCTTTGCGGCGAAACCATCGTGGAGAATTTCCCGCGCGGCAAAATGAAAAAGCTCTATGCCGGAGAAAATGCCGGTATGTACACCAAAACGGTTTCCCATACGCCGGATGTTATCACAAAAATGGGCATCGCCCGTACATTCCAGAACATTCGTCTGTTCAAGTCCATGACGGTGTTCAATAATGTTCTGACAGCGATGCATGTACGCAGATCCTCCAATGTTTTTTCTGCTACCTTCCGCCTGAACCGCAAGGAAGAGGCGAAGCAGCGAGCAGAAGCAGAGCGGCTGCTGAAGCTGGTAGATCTGTACGATGTGCGCGACGAGCTGGCAACCTCATTGCCGTATGGCAAGCAGCGCCGTCTGGAAATTGCCCGTGCGCTCGCGACCGAGCCGAAGCTGCTGCTTCTGGACGAGCCGGCTGCCGGCATGAATCCGCAGGAAACCGAAGAGCTGACGGAGTTTATCCGTCAGGTACGCGATCAGTTCCATCTGACCATTTTCCTGATCGAGCATCATATGAATCTGGTTATGGATATTTCCGACCGAATCTATGTTATTGACTTCGGCAAGCAGATCGCGCAGGGTGTTCCGGAGGAAATTCAGAACAATCAGCACGTTATCGATGCATATCTGGGGGTGGACGAGGATGAGTAATATTCTTGAAATTAAAGACCTCGTCGTTTCCTACGGCGGTATCGAAGCGGTCAAGGGCATCAGCCTGAATGTTGAAGAGGGGAAAATCGTAACGCTGATCGGCTCGAACGGCGCAGGCAAGTCCACAACACTGAAAACCATTGCCGGTCTGGTAGGCGCGCAAAGCGGCTCTATCAAATTCATGGGCGAGGAGCTTCTGGGAAAGTCTACGGACCAGATCGTTTCCCGCGGCGTTACGCTGGTACCGGAAGGACGCCGCGTGTTTCCGAATCTGACGGTTGCGGAAAATCTGCGAATCGGCGCATATCTGCGTAAGGACTCCATAGCAAACGATCTCAAGCGAGTATATGACCTGTTCCCGCGCTTAAAAGAGCGCGAATGGCAGCTGGCAGGCACGCTTTCCGGCGGCGAGCAGCAGATGCTTGCAGTCGGTCGTGCATTGATGGCAAAGCCGAAGCTGGTCATGATGGACGAGCCGTCTTTGGGTCTGGCGCCTATCGTTGTCAGAGGCATCTTTGATATTATCCGTGAAATCAACAATCAGGGCATTACGGTCCTGCTGATCGAGCAGAATGCCAATATGGCGTTAAAGATCGCTGACTGGGCGTACGTCATGCAGACCGGCAGCATCCTGATGGAGGGTACCGGTAAGGAAATGGCGGAAAATGAGGAAGTCAAGGCAGCATATCTTGGCAAATCCAAATAAACAGCTTCAAAAAGAAATCAGTGGGCAGACGCGTTTGCGTCTGCCCATTTCAGCGTGTCAAAAAAGTCCGCAACCGTCAAAATCGGAACGGTTTCTTTCTGTGTCATTGCGAGCCGCTGCAGGCGGCGCGGCAATCTGTCCCTTCAATTTCTGCATTGCCTGTTCGATACGGAAAGATTCCCACGGCTGACTCCGTCAGCCTCGGAATGACAAAAAAGAGAGTTCGTTGCAAAACCGATACGGAAGGATTCCCACGGTCACTGCGTGACCTCGGAATGACAAAACTGCTTGCTTTGCAAGGATTATGACTTACTGCGCAGTTCACACGCCCTGCACAGCTTTGCTCGCTGTTTCCGCCACCGGCGGCGCTCGCAAACATCCTGTCTTCCAAACTTTTTGGCAGCCTGTCAGCGTGTCGAAAACCCCTTTTTTGACACAAAAACAGGCGCGGACGAATTGTCCACGCCTGTTGTCGTATAATCGTTTACTTTTTCTTTGCCTTTCTGTCGGGGATGATGAAGATGAACACCAGCGAGCTGACGAGCAGCAGAGCAGGATAGAACAGGTAAGGCAGAATCTGGAATGCGGTGATATTGACATCCAGAGTTGCGGCGGCAGAAATCGCTACGAGCATCTGTGCGCCGTAGGGAAGTGCGCCCTGAACAACACAGGAGAAGGTATCGAGCAGGGATGCGGTCTTGCCGGGGGTAACGCCGTAGTCCTCGGCCATCTGATGTGCGATCGGGTTTGCCATAACGATTGCGACGGTGTTGTTAGCAGTTGCAATATCCATCAGGGCAACGAGAATACCCATGCCGAGCTGACCGCTGCGCTTGCCCTTGAAGATGCGGCGGATGCCGTTGAGCAGAGCGTTGAAGCCGCCGTATTCACGGATAAGAGCGCACAGTGCGGAAACGAGAACAGCGACCATTGCGGTTTCGAACATACCTGCGCAGCCGGAGCCCATGGAGCTCAGAAGGTCAACAAAGTTGGTCGAGCCCGTTGCAAGCATGATAATAATGCCGGAAACGATGCCGATGAGCAGAACGACAAAAACATTGATGCCGACAATGCCGCCGATGAGGACGAGCACATAGGGGATGATGCTGAGCAGATTATATTCGCCGGTAACGGGAGCAGGAAGCTCTGTGCGCAGCGACAGTACCAGAATCAGAATGAAGGTGACGATTGCAGCGGGAAGTGCAATAAAGATGTTTTCGCGGAATTTGGTCTTCATGGGGCAGCCCTGACCGTTGCAGGCTGCGATGGTGGTATCGGAGATAAAGGAAAGGTTATCGCCGAACATTGCGCCGCCGATAACAGAGCCGATGCAAAGCGCCATTCCGAAGCCGGAAGCATTAGAAACAGCAACTGCGATGGGAGTGATCAGGGTAATGGTACCGACGGAGGTGCCCATTGCCAGCGAAACAAAGCAGCTGACGCAGAAGAGAACAACAACAGAATAGCGTGCGGGAATCAGCGAGAGGGTGAAGTAGGCAACGCTTTCTGCACCGCTTCGTCCGACAACACCGACAAAAATACCGGCGGTGATGAAGATCAGGATCATGGTGAGAATATCCTTGTCACCGATGCCCTTGCCCATGATGGCAAGCTTTTCGTCAAACTTCACCTTGCGGTTTTGCAGGCATGCTACCAGAATGGAAAGCATGAACGCAACAATGATGGGAACGTTGTAGAATCCCATGGGGATTTTCATAATGTACTCAAAGGTAATACCAATGCCGAGATATGCAACAAGGAATACACCGATCGGCAGTAATGCGATAGGTTTCGAATTCTTTTTCATCTATTTTTCCTCCTCTTTGCGTAGAAAAAACTACAAATTATATCATATCCGGAAAAAAGAGAATTGTCAATGATTCGGATGTAAGAATTGTCAATGATTCGGATGTAATCTTGTTGCAAAAAGTTGTTTTTTGTTATAATATAGCTTTGTATATATTTCAAGCGAAGGGAAAAGAATCAATGGAAATATATAAACTGACAAACAGTACGATAGATATGCTTTCGGGAAAAGTCGGTGAGATGTATGAGAGCGCCGGCTGTGCAAAAAAAGAAGTATTAAGAGCAAAGCTTCTGTTGGAAGAGACTCTATTGAAATATCAGACTAGGGATGTATTTTCGGATGATGGATTTTGTACGGCAAAATCCGATGCTCGTTAAATGTGTAGACAAATTTGAATTGAACTAAACCGCTAACGCGGTGGTAATCGTAGCTTTTTCAGCATTCTCCA